>Ga0210026_1004329_pt1 | contig 10325 bp, 9 predicted proteins | sample CryGeymeta201509_FD_183977 | JGI IMG/M metagenome (GOLD analysis project Ga0210026, IMG submission 183977) | Groundwater microbial communities from Crystal Geyser aquifers in Utah, USA - Crystal Geyser metaG 2015-09 (SPAdes) (version 2) | ecosystem: Environmental > Aquatic > Deep subsurface >... | reverse complement strand
TCTACACCAGAGGCTTCAGCCACTTCGTTACCTCCATGACTACTCCAGTTGCTTCCGGCCGGAGCGAAAGTGGCCGGGCGGGTTTCGCACCCGCTGGACAAACAGCGCCTTTGCACGGCGCACAGGAATCTAGGTTAAAGGGACTCCCACAAGGGACTTCCACCCGATAAGTTCATGCCCATGTCGGGCGTACACATGTCGTTGATTTTTCTGGCTTATGGCCCGCACCGGAATGATGGGCATCGAATTAATCAGAAATCCAGTCTCAGCCCTTGCGCCGCCGCGACAATCCCTGCCTTCCCACCCAATCCGCCGCGAACTGGCGGGCGATGCGGCCGGAGCGCCCGCCCCGGGCAATCGCCCAGTTGAGGGCTTCCTGGCGTAGGGTTTCCGTCGCACCGCCGCCGAGTGCGCCCACCCAGGCGGCGACGATCGCCAGGTAGTCGTCCTGGTTGAACGGCCAGAAGGTGAGGGTGAGGCCGAAGCGATCGGACAGGCTGATTTTCTCTTCGATGCTTTCCGCCGGCCGCACTTCGCCGCCTTGGTGCTCGGTGGCTGCGTTCTCGGCGAAAAATTCCGGCATCAGGTGGCGCCGATTGGAAGTCGCGTAGACCAGCACATTGTCCGGCAGGCCCGCCACCGAACCATCCAGCGCGGCCTTCAGCGGTTTGTAAGCGGCATCCCCCGGCTCGAAGGAAAGGTCGTCACTGAACAGGATGAAATGCCAGGGCTGGCCTTCCAGGCGCGCGGTAATGTCGGGCAGGTCGATCAGGTCTTCGCGATCGACTTCCACCAGGCGCAGGCCTTTCTTCGCATGGCGCGGTAGCAGCGCCTTGATCAAGGAGGATTTGCCGCAACCGCGGCTGCCGGCGAGCAGCACGTTGTTGGCCGGCAGGCTCTTGAGAAACTGGCGGGTATTACGCTCCAGCGCGGTCTTCTGTTCGTCGATGCCGGTGAGCGCTTCCCAGGGTGGGCAATTGAGCGTGGCCACCGGCAGCAACATGCCGCGCCCCATCTGGCGCACCCAGCGGCAGGCCAGGGTGCTCCGCCAGTCCACCCGGGTAGGCTGAGGCGGCAGCCAGGCATCCAGGCGCGCCAACAGGTCATTGGCGCGGGCGACCAGGAGCGCCAGTTCCGGGCTGATCTGGTAGATGGGTTGGACGTCTTCTTGTTCTTCGAAATCGCCGTTCATTTCCGATCCTTGGAAGAAAAGTAGCGCCGGCTTCCTGTTAAAGCCCCTAAGCGAACGACTAAGCAGCCAAAAAAACGGCTGCCAAGTCGCTGCTTATACCCTTCGGTAAGCCAGAGATGCCGGCGCTGCAGGTTGTGCGTTCGCGCGGTAAAAATCAGGTCCGATATTCCGCATTGATCTTTACGTAGCCATACGAGAAATCGCAGGTCCACACGGTGGCAACCGTGTTGCCGCGCGCCAGATCGACGCGCACCGCGATTTCCGGCGCGGCCATCACGCGGGCGCCTTCGGTTTCCTGATAAGAGGCTGCGCGGCCACCGTTTTCCGCGACCAGGACATTGCCCAGCCAGAGGCGGATGCGCTCCACGTCGAGGTCGGCTATGCCGGCATAGCCGATGGCGGCGAGGATGCGGCCGAGGTTGGGGTCGGAGGCGAAGAACGCGGTTTTCACCAGGGGCGAGCGGGCGATGGCGTAGGCCACCCGCTTGCATTCGGCTTCGTCCTTGCCGCCTTCCACGCGCACTTCAATGAATTTGGTGGCGCCTTCGCCGTCGCGCACGATGGCTTGTGCGAGCTGGATCATCACTTCGCTGACCACCGCTTGCAGGGAGGCGAAACGGGCGTCGCCCGCGTCCTGGATCATCGGCGCGGGCGTGCCGCCCGTGGCGATGAGGAGGCAGGAATCGTTGGTGGAGGTGTCGCCGTCCACCGTGATGCGGTTGAATGACTGGTTCACGGCGAAGCGCAGCATGGCTGCCAGCGCCTCGCGCGAGACCGGCGCATCGGTGGCGACAAAGGAGAGCATGGTCGCCATGTTGGGATGGATCATCCCAGAACCCTTGGCGATGCCGGTCACGCTGAACTCGACGCCATTCAGGCTGGCGCGGCGCGAGGCGGCCTTGGCGACGATGTCGGTGGTCATGATCGCCGCGGCGGCCGCCGCCCAGTTCGTGGGCTTGAGGTCGGCAAGGGCGGCGGGCAGGGCGGCGATGATCTTGTCGTGCGGCAGGGGTTCCAGGATCACCCCGGTGGAAAAGGGCAGCACCTGTTCCGGCTTGAGATTCAGTTTATCGGCCAGAGCGGCGCAGGTCGCACGCGCGCGGCGCAAGCCCTCCTCGCCGGTGCCGGCGTTGGCGTTGCCGGTGTTCACCAGCAGGGCGCGAATGCCGGCTTCGTTTTGCAGATGTTCCTTGCATACGGTGACCGGCGCGGCGCAGAAGCGGTTCTGGGTAAACACGCCGACCACTTCGGCTTCCGGCGACAGGGTCATCACCAACATGTCGCGGCGTCCGGGGTTCTTGATGCCGGCGGCGGCGACGCCCAGTTCAACACCGGGAATGGGCAACAGGGAGGCGGGGTCGGGAGCGGAGAGATTTACGGGCATGGCGGCAAAGGGTGCTGTGGAAACAGGGCCATTCTAGCCGCCCCCCTGTTCACTCCCCAGCCGCCGCCGCATCAGCCAGGCGTGCATGAGCGGGGTGACGAACAAGGTGAGCGGGGTGGCCACCGCGAGGCCCCAGACGATGGCCGAGGCCAGCGGCCCCCAGAGCAGGGAGTTGCCGCCCCAGCCGAACGCCAGCGAAATCAGGCCGCCAATCACCGTGAGGGTGGTGATGATGATCGGCACCAAACGGCGGCGGGCGGCATGGAAGGCGGCGGCGAGCGGGTTCATGCCCAGCAGCAGGCGGTCTTCGCCGGCGGAAACCAGGACGATGGAGGCATTCACCGCGACACCGGACAGCGCCACGCAACCGTAGAGGGTGTAGAGCGTGATCGGCTGCCCGCTGAGCAAGAGGCCGATGGCGACCCCCGCCCAGGCCATTGGCGCGGTGGCGAGGATCACCAGGGGCAGGGCCAGGCGGCCGAATTGCCCGGCCAGCCAGGCGTACATCAAAACAAAGCCCAACAACAGATAAAGCAGCAAATCGTTCAGGCTGGCTTTGACGTCCTCCATTTCGCCACCCTGGGTGAGGCTGACGCCGGGATGGTGCACGGCCAACTTCGCCCAGGTGGCATCAACCGCCGCGATCGCCTGATGCGCCGTCACCCTATCCTGATCGAAACTGGCGTGCAGGCTGACGCTGCGTTTGCCGTTCACCCTTCGGAGTTCACCCGGCGTGCTCTCGAATTGCAGGCTGAACAATTCGCCGGGATTCACCAGGCGGCCGTCCGGCAGGCGCCAGGGTTCCGCGAGCAGGTGGCGCACGCCGGCTTCGTCCAGCGGCTGGCCGCGCACCACCACGTTGAGGGTTTCCTCGCCGTCCATCACCTTGCCCACCGGCACGCCTTCGAAGTGCAAGCGGATCAAGGCGGCGAGTTTGAACGGGTCGAGCCCGACACGGGCGGCGGCGGCCGCGTCCACCTTGAGGACAATGCGCGGCTGGCTGAAGCTGGCGTCGTTGTGCACATCGGTGAAGCCCGGCGTTGCCGCCAACGCGCGGCTTAGTTTCTCGGCGGCATTGCCCAACTCGGGCAAAGGCGCGCCGGATAGCCGCAGGGTCAGGCTGGAAAGCATGGGCAGGTCGGCGGAGAGCACCTGCACCGAAATGGCTTCCGCGCCCGGCACTTTGAGCGCGGGTCGCAGGGCGGCGACGAATTCGGCGACCGGGCGGGCGCCGGCCGATTCCGCCGCCAGGCTCAAGGTGACCTGGCCGAGATGTTCGCCCAGCACCATTTCGCTGGGCGTGAACTGCAACCCGGCCATCGCCAGCGAGGCTTTCACTTCGCCCGGCTGCGCCACGCCGCGCGCCACCAGCTCCAGGGCGCGGGTGGCTTGCAGGGTGGTTTCCATGCCGGTGGCGGGCGGCATTTGCAGATTGAGGTTGAACACCCGCAACGGATCGGAGGCGAACCAGCGCGGCTTCACCCATTCCAGCCCCAGCGCCAGCCCGGCCGCCAGGATCAGGGCGCCGAACAGGGCCGCCACCGGCAGAGGATGGTGGAAGGCGCGCGCCAGCAGACGGCCGTAATAGCGACGCAACCAACCCCCGACCTGGCCACGCCAGCCCGCCGCCCGCGCTTTGCCGCCCCAGGCCACGACATGGCGCGGCAGCAACCAGAGCGAGGCGGTCGTGCTCATCACCAGGGTGAGGATGACCGCCAGCGGCGTGACGAACATGAAGCGCCCCATCAGGCCGGGCAGAAACAACAGCGGCGCGAACGCCAGGCTGGTGGCGAACACCGAAGCGGTAACCGGACGGGCGACTTCCTTGAGCGCCGCGGCCACCGCATCCAGACGGCTCATCCCGGCGGCCAGGCGCAGGCGGATGGCCTCGGCCACCACCACGGCGTCGTCGAGCGGAATGCCGAGGACGATGGCGACGCCCAGCAACACCGAGACGTTGAGGGTGTGCCCGAGCAGATGTAGCGCCAGGAACATGCCGGCCAGGGCGAACGGCACCCCCAGGCTGGTGAGCAACGCCAGGCGCCCGCCCAGGAAAAACCAGGTCACCAGCAGCACCACGGCGAGGCCGAACAGCGCGTTGGCTTCCATCACGCCAATGGCCTCGCGGGTGGCGTCGCTCTGGTCGTCCAGCAGGGTATACACAGGCGCGCCGAAGGCCTGGTTCTTGCGCGCCACCAGTTCGCGCACGGCGTGGGTCAGATCCAGGGTGTTGATGTTTTCCGCCTTGATTACGGAGAGCAGCACCGCCGGCCGCCCATCCAGCCGCACCAGTTCGCGCGCCGCGCCGACGCCCTGGCGCACCCGCGCCAGTTCGGCCAGCGGCACCGGTTGGCCGGTGGCGTTGGTAATGGGTAGTTCGGCGAGGAAATCGGGATTGGCCGACAACCCTTCGACGCGGATGGCATAACGCCGCCCGGAAACATCGGCCATGCCGGCCGGATAGGTGTGCGCCTGGTCGGCCACGGCGCGCGCCAGGGTTTCCGGCGAGACATCGCGCCGGCGCAGGGCCTCCGGATCGAAGTCGACCGCCAGTTCTCGCTCGCGCAGGCCATAGGCCCACACCCGCGCCACGCCGGGCAGGCGCTCCAGGTCGTCGCGAGCGGCTTCGGCCAGGCGGCAGACGCGGCCATCGCTGGCCTCGCCGGTCACCGCCACCATCGCGGTCGGGAAGAAGTTGGAGGAAGTCAGTTCCAGCACTTGCGGCGGCCGCGCCTCGCGCGGGAAGCCGGCGGCGGCCTGGCGAATCTCGCGATCGAGCGCGGCGAGACGGCGCTCGAAACGGGCATGGGGGACATCGGCGAAACGCACCAGCAGGGTTGCCACGTTGTCGCGCGAGGTCGCCGTCACCAGGCGCACATCGGCCACCCGGCGCGCGGCGGCTTCCAGCGGCAGGGTGATTTCCCGCTCCACATCCTGCGCCGCCGCTCCCGGCCAGATCACCGCCACCGCCATCCAGTTGAGATTGACCTCCGGATACTGCGCGCGCGGCATCGCGTAATAGGCCCATGCCCCGAGCAGGAGCACAGCGCCGAGCACGAAGTCGGCAAGCCGATGAGATCGCAGGATAGTGAGCAAGCGCAACTCCCGAGGGGGTGAGGGTGGATATACTCGCAGCCATGAAGACCGCGCGCTATTTTGCCCTCCTTTTCTCCCTGCTCGTACCTCCAGCCCTGGCAAATGCCACCGCCGATGCGCCGCTTACGGTGATCCAGAACGGCAGCCAGTTGAGTGTGGAGGGCTGGCTGGAAACCCGCGCCACGCGGGAGATCGCCTGGTCGGTGCTGACCGACTACGAGCATTTTCCCGAGTTCGTGCCCGGCATCCGCGCGAACCGCGTACTAGAGTCGCAACGCCGGGTGAAAACCATCGCGCAAAGCGGCGAGATCGTGGCCGGCCTGTTCCGTCTGCTCTACGATGGCACCCTGCGCGTCGAGGAATCTCCCGGCGAGGGGCTGACCATTCTGTTCCTGAGTGGCCCGTTCAAGGATGTGTCCGGCGAATGGCGCATGCCGCGCGCGGAAAAAAAACTCCCCTTGCGCCTGGTCTACCGGATGAACATGGATATGATGAAAACCCCCTTCCCCCCGCCGCTGGCCCCAAGCATCGCCGAGCAGCAAGTGCGCACCTGGGTGGAGGTGTTCGCACACGAGATGGATAAACGCATGGACAACCGAATGGAACGGCGAAAGGCCAACTGACTATGCCTGTAATTTCCCTGCTTGTTGAATTGCGCCTGTTTGCCGGCCTGTTTGCCTTGTGCCTGCTGACCAACGCGGCGGCGGCCACGCAGGCGCGCGTCAGGGTCGATTCCGGGTTGACCGGGGTGCGGGTGGATGCCAGCCAGGTGGTCTACGCTGATGCCGCCACCGTGTGGAGCACCATCACCGACTACAACCGCCTCGCCGCCTTCATCCCCGACATGGTGTCCAGCCGCCTGGTTTCCGCGCCTGGCACGCCGAAGCGGGTCGAGCAGATCGCCGATGCCGGGCTGTTCGCCTTCATCATGCCGGACCGCGTGGTGCTGGCGATGGAGGAGCAGTCAGGCAACGCGCTGCGCTTCCGCGCGATCTCCGGCAAGGTCGCCAGCATGTCCGGGGAATGGCGCATCGTCGGCAACAGAGCGCCGGTGACCTTGTACTACCGCGCCCATGTCCTGCCCCTGACCCCGTTGCCGCCGCTGGTTTCCGAATATTTCATCGAAAGCGAAGTACGCGCCCGCTTCGAGGCGGTGGGCAGCGAAGCCGAGCGGCGCATGCGCTGAGGGGGAAAGCATGAGAACCATCCTGTTGTTTGCCGCGTTGTTCTTGGCGGGTTGTGACCAGATGAAGGAACGCGCCGGCTTTCCCGATCCCGCCCGCATGGAGGCCGAGGGCCGCGCCATCGGCGGGGCCTGCCGACATGCCGGGCGTGGCCTGGAAGACTGCTACCGGCTCAATGCCGGAGCCGCCAAATCGGCGATCTACGCTGGCTGGAAGGAAATGAACGAGTACATGGCCAAGAACCACATCGAGGCCGTCGCCCCCGCCATGACGGCGGCACCGCTCACCCCAAGCGAACCCACGCCGAAGCACAAGAAAGCCGCGGCCGAAGAGGGCGACACGCCCGCCAGCGAAAAAAATGCGGCCCACTGAGCCCGCCCTGAGCGGTCTTCGCATCGCGTCCTACAACATCCACAAGGGGATGTCCTTCTTCAACCGCCGGGTGGTGCTGCACGACGTGCGCGAGCGCCTGCAAGGCATCAACGCCGACATCGTGTTTTTGCAGGAAGTGCAAGGTCTGCATGAGGGCCGCCTGCTGCGCCACGGCGACTGGCCGGAGGGGCCGCAGCACGAGTTTCTCGCCGACGGCCACTGGCTGGACTCGGCCTATGGCCGTAACGCCGTCTATGCAAACGGCCACCATGGCAACGCCATCCTTTCGCGTTACCCCATCCTCAAATCGGAAAACATCGACATTTCCGCGCATGTCTTCGAGAGCCGGGGAATGCTCCATTGCGAACTCGACATTCCGGCCTTGAGCCAGCCCCTGCACGCCATCTGCCTGCACCTGGCCTTGACCGAAGCCAGCCGCAGGAAGCAGATGCGCCAGGTATCCGAGCGCATCCGCGCCGTGGTGCCGGATGGCGCCCCGCTGATCATCGCCGGCGACTTCAACGACTGGCGCCGCCGCAGTTGCGGCTACCTGGGCCAGGAGCTGGGGCTGCGCGAAGTGTTCGACCTCGCCCATGGGCAATCCGCCCGCAGCTTCCCCGCCGCCCTGCCCATGCTCGCGCTGGACCGCATCTATATCCGCGGTTTCGGGGTTACCTCCGCCAACGTGCTGCACGGCCATGACTGGCGCCGCCTCTCCGATCACGCGGCCCTGAGCGCGCAACTCCACGCCTTATGATCCGGTCGGGCAACCGGCTGACCCTGCTGGAAAACGGCGCGGAATACTTTCCCGCCCTGATTGCCGCGATGGACGCGGCGCGCTACGAAATTCACCTGGAAAGCTACATCTTCGTGGCCGATGCCAGCGGCCGCGCGGTGGCCGCCGCGCTCATGCGCGCGGCGCGGCGTGGCGTGGCCACGCGCATGCTGCTCGATGGTTTCGGCTCGCGCGGCCTTTCCGCCGAGTTGATCGCCCAGTTGCGTGGCGCCGGAGTGGAACTGGGGATATTCCGACCCGAGCACGGGCGCTTACGTTGGCGCCGTTATCGCCTGCGCCGCATGCATCGCAAGCTCGCCGTGGTCGATGCCCGGATCGGCTTTGTCGGCGGCCTCAATATCACCGACGATCACGCTGGCCGTAATTTGGCCGCCCCGCGTGAAGACTTCGCCGTCGAGGTACGCGGCCCGCTGGTGGCCGACATCCACGCCGCCGCCCGGCGCCTCTGGCGTCTGGTCGAATGGAGCCGCATGGGCCTGCTTCGCGGCGAGGACACCTGGATCAAGGCCGACCTGCGTGTCGTCGGCGACCAGCGCGCGGAGTTCCTGACCCGCGACACCCTGCACCGGCGCCGCGCCATCGAGCGCGCCTACCTCAAGGCCATTGGCCACGCGCGCGAAGAAATCCTGATCGCCAACGCCTATTTCCTGCCCGGCCGCCGCTTTCGCCAGGCCCTGGCGCAAGCCGCCCGGCGCGGCGTGCGTGTGATTCTGTTGATGCAGGGGCACACCGACCACCGTCTCTACCATGCCGCCAGCCGTGCCCTTTACCGTTTCTTTCTGGAAAACGGCATGGAGGTCTACGAGTACCACGTCAGCGAATTGCACGCCAAGGCCGCCGTGGTGGATGGCCATTGGGCCACGGTGGGTTCCAGCAACATCGACCCGTTCAGCCTGCTGCTGGCGCGTGAAGCCAATGTGGTCGTGCACGATCCGGCGTTCGCGCAAGCGCTGCGCGAACGCATCCTGCTAGCGCGCGATCAGGGTGCCCACCGTATTCAGCGCCAGGCCTGGCGCAGTATCTCGTGGCCCCGGCGCTTCGCTTCCTGGTTGGCCTATGGGCTGGTGCGAGGGTTGATGGGTCTGGCGGGGTATGCGCAGGCTTATGACGGGCGAAAGCGACGGGCCAGGGCGCCATTGTCTTGAATCTCAGTGTGAAACAAGCTCACGTCTTTGCTGTAGCGCCGTATATGGACTCCTCCCAATAAACAAGGAAGAGCGGGTCTATTTTTTCAAGGCGGATGCGCCCGGGGCGGCTGTGGATAACGCGTCGCACTCGGCAAAGCAGTGGATCTGACCAGCGGTTTTTGCCACGGCAATCGGGATCAACTCGGCGACCCGGGGAAACCAAGAGCGAATCACGCATCCGGCGCCAAGGTGCGACTGCGCGCGTATATCCGACCCGTTGCTGGAGGGCGATGCCTCCTGGCCATGGTGGGCATCCGCGCGGCGGGGGCTTATAGGCTCCTCGAAGGCCACGGCGCTCCTCAGACTCTCCCGCCGCCACCCCGATGATCCAGCGGCTGCGCGGGTCGGTCTTGTTGGCCGCAGCCTGGATGACCGCGCGCGCCGTGAATGAGGAGGGTGCGCAGATAGCTGTCGCCCCGCTTGCTCATGCCCAACAAGCGCTCCTTGCCGCCGCTGCCATGCTGGCCGGGGGTCAGCCTTAGCCAGGCGGCCCTATCCCGCCCACGCCGGAATTGCCGGCCATCGCCCACCGACGCGGCCAGGGCCGTGGCCGTGACCGGGCCGATCCCGGGAACGGTTTGCAGCCGGAGCGCTGTTTCATCTTCTTTGGCGGCCGCCTCGATTTCGCCATCGAGTTGATCCACCCGCCGCTCCAGTTCCATCCAGTCCACGCGCAAGCCTTCCAGCAGCCGCCGGAACAGGCCGGACAGGACATTCTCGGCGTCTTCCTGAATGTCTGGCAGGACGCGCCGCAAGGCGTTGATCCCGACCGGAACGATGACGCCGTATTCCGCCAGGAGGCCGCGAATCGGGTTGGCCTTGGCGGTGCGCTGGCGCACCAGTTCGCTTCATCATCCGGGGTGGTCTCAAGCCATGCCCGTTAGGATTTCGTTAACTTAGTGCCATGGCGCACTTACCCGTTTTTTTGGAATGGTCTGGCTCACGGCGGGGCGTTGTGCAACGCGTACGGCGAATACCCGACAATAAAACTCGGGCTTGTCGCCTTACCGTGTCGGCTGGCACACTACGGCTCCATTACTCATCACTTATATCAAGGACGCATCATGGGTGGCCTCACTGCCGAAACCCCTATCCCCACCGAGATCAAACTACA
>Ga0210026_1004324_pt1 | contig 10332 bp, 11 predicted proteins | sample CryGeymeta201509_FD_183977 | JGI IMG/M metagenome (GOLD analysis project Ga0210026, IMG submission 183977) | Groundwater microbial communities from Crystal Geyser aquifers in Utah, USA - Crystal Geyser metaG 2015-09 (SPAdes) (version 2) | ecosystem: Environmental > Aquatic > Deep subsurface >... | reverse complement strand
AGTACTCGTCCCAGACAAATTCGTAGACCGCGCGGGCGGCCATGTCGAAGCGGTATTGGTCGAAGCCGGCGCGCACGGCGCTGGTGGCTTCCTCCAGGCGGCCGAGGATCCAGCGGTCGACGAAGGTCAAATTCCCCTCTCCCTCCAGGAGAGGGGTTAGGGGAGAGGGAACCCCGTTTGCTTCATCAACCGTCGCTCCCTCACCCCGGCCCTCTCCCGGAGGGTGGGGGAGAGAGGTGCAATTCATCAGCACGAAGCGCGTGGCGTTCCACAGCTTGTTGCAGAAGTTGCGGTAGCCCTCGCAGCGTTGCAGGTCGAACTTGATGTCGCGGCCGTGGGTGGCCAGCGAAGCGAAGGTGAAGCGCAGGGCGTCGGTGCCGAAGCTCTGGATGCCGTCGGCGAATTCCTTGCGGGTGGCTTTTTCGATCTTGCTCGCGTCTTTGGGGTTCATCAGGCCGGTGGTGCGCTTGGCGACCAGATCGTTCAGGGCAATGCCGTCGATCAGGTCGATGGGGTCGAGCACGTTGCCCTTGGACTTGCTCATCTTGTTGCCGTGGGCGTCGCGCACCAGGCCCGTTACATACACTTCCTTGAACGGCACACGGCCGGTGAAGTGCAGGGTCATCATGACCATGCGCGCGACCCAGAAGAAGATGATGTCGAAGCCGGTGACCAGCACGCTGGTGGGCAGGTAGTGCTTGAGTTCCCAGGTGTCTTGCGGCCAGCCCAGGGTGGAGAAGGGCCACAGGGCGCTGGAAAACCATGTGTCGAGCACGTCCTCGTCGCGGCGGATTTCCTTGCCGCCGGCCTGGCCACCAGCCTGCCTTAGCGCCTCGGCTTCCGTGGCGGCGACGTAGATATTGCCGTCTTCGTCATACCAGGCGGGGATGCGGTGGCCCCACCAGAGTTGCCGCGAGATGCACCAGTCCTGGATGTGGTTGAGCCATTGCCGGTAGGTGCTGGTCCAGTTTTCCGGGACGAACTTCATCTCGCCGTTGTCCACCACTTCCAGGCCGCGTTTGGCCAGGCTTTCCATGCTCATGAACCACTGGTCGGTGAGCATGGGTTCGATCACGGCGTGGGTACGGTCGCCGCGTGGAATCATTAGTTTGTGCGGCTTGGCGGAGACCAACAGGCCCTTGGCTTGCAGTTCGTCGAGGATTTTCTGGCGCGCGACGTAGCGGTCGAGGCCCTGGTATTCGGTCGGCCCGAATTCGTTGATTTTGGCGTCCAGGGTCAGCACGCTGATGGCGGCGAGTTGGTGGCGCTGGCCGACTTTCCAGTCGTTGAAGTCGTGGGCGGGGGTGATTTTCACCACGCCGGTGCCGAATTCGCGGTCCACATAGTCGTCGGCGATGACCGGGATGGTGCGTTCCACCACCGGCAGGCGCACGGTCTTGCCGACCAGGTGCAGATAGCGCTCGTCTTCCGGATGCACCGCCACGGCGGTGTCGCCGAGCAGGGTTTCCGGGCGGGTGGTGGCTACGGTCAGAAAACCGGAGCCATCTTCCAGCGGATAGTTGATTTCCCAGATGAAGCCGTCTTCCTCGGTGCTCACCACTTCCAGGTCGGAGACCGCCGTGCCTAGCACCGGGTCCCAGTTCACCAGGCGCTTGCCGCGATAGATCAAACCCTCGTTGTAGAGGCGAACGAAGACTTCGGTAACCGCCTTCGACAGCCCCTCGTCCATGGTGAAACGCTCGCGCGACCAGTCGGGCGAGGTGCCCAGCCTTCTCATCTGCCGGGTAATGGTCGAGCCGGAGTGCGCCTTCCACTGCCACACCTTCTCCAGGAATTTCTCGCGGCCGAGGTCGTGGCGGCTGATTTTCTGTGCGTCGAGTTGGCGTTCCACCACGATCTGCGTCGCGATGCCGGCGTGGTCGGTGCCCGGTTGCCACAGGGTGTTGTCGCCGTCCATGCGGTGGTAGCGGACAAGCGCGTCCATGAGGGTGTGCTGGAAGGCGTGGCCCATGTGCAGCGTGCCGGTGACATTGGGTGGCGGCAGCAGGATGCAGTAGAAGGGCTTGTTCTCTTCGGTCCCCATGCCGAAGTAGTCGGCGCCCTCCCAGTGGGCGTACCAGCGTTTTTCGATGTCGTGGGGTTCAAAGGATTTGGCGAGTTCCATGAGGTGGTCCGGGTAAAAACAAACGCGGTTGCATCGCCTGAAAATAAGCGCGCAACCGCGTTTTCGGGATTGAGATAAGCGGCGGATTATAAAGGTTAGCTGGCCTTCTCCAGTTCATCCCGGATCGCGCGGCGCACGGCTTCTTCCATGCGTAGCTGCTGGCGGATGAACAGGTCGGAGAGACGCTGCTCCACCGCCGATACCAGTTGCTCGAAGTCTTCGCCGGTGGCCGCTGGGCGGGGCGAAAGGGGGGCACTGATCTGGCGGCGGTCACCCAGGCGGCGGTCTTGTATGCGGCGGTGCGTAGAACGGCGTTCCGTGGCCAGTCCCTGGGCTTCCTGTGCCGTTCTGGCCGCTACCACCTCGGTCAGCACCGGGAAATCTTCATGTTCCAGGCCCTTGTCGATCAGCACATCGAGGGCGCGCTTCTCGAACAGGGCGTCGATCTTGCCGAACAGGTCGCGGCTTTCAGTCATGCTTTTTCCGCCAGATCATGGGTTTCCAGTTCGTATCCGCGCCCTTTGTAGAAACGGAAGCGCTGGCGTGCCCGTTCGCGGTCGCCCGCGTCGGTGCTGACGACATCCAGCAAACGCTGGAAGCGACCGAAAAACTCAGGCGGCTCGTCGGCCAGACTGATGAGGACATCCGCCTGATCCAGTTCGCCCGGATCGGCGCCGATCAGAATGGGCGTGTACCGGGCGAGTGGGTGGCCGCAACGCACATGCGGCAGGAAGGACAACTGCTGCGCGGTCCAGAACGCCGCGTCCAGTTCCCGCGCCAGGGCATCGTCGCGGGTATAGACCAGCACATTCTGGCCGGCGTTGAAGGCCTTGGCCGCCAGCTTGCGCGCTACCTCGGCCTTGGCTGGAGCGTTGTAATAGAAGTCGATGCGAGTCATGTGGTGTGCGCGTGTTAACACGTGAGCGCCAAGGTTAGTGCTATAAACCGGGCCACGCCAGCCGGCTTTCAAGAGGAGAACTCCATGAAACAGATCGCGCTTTCCACCACGCTCGCCACCCTCGCGTTCGCGTTTTCCGCGAACAGCCTGGCCACCACTGAAACCTTCAGCATCGACAATAGCCACAGCTTCGCCAACTGGGAACTGCGCCATGTGGTCGCCCGCACCAGTGGCACTTTCCACGACATCAAGGGCAAGGTGGTGCTGGATACCAGCAACATCGCGAATTCCTCGGTGGAAGCCACGATCAGCATCTACAGCCTGAATTCCAGCCACCTGCGCCGTGACGTGCATGTACTCACCGACGAATTCCTGGATGCGCGCAATCACCCGGAGATGAAGTTTGTTTCCAGCAGCGTGGCCCCTTACGCGGCGGACAAGGGCACGATGCGCGGCCAGCTCACCCTGCATGGCGTCAGCAAACCGGTCACGTTGGACTATCAGATTCTCGGCATCGGCGCCGATCCATGGGGGGGGATGCGCGCCGGCTTCAAGGCTACTACCCGCATCAACCGCGCCGATTTCGGGATCGCCAACAAATATGCCGCCAACGGCCCGGTCGGCAACGAGGTGGATATCACCCTGCTGATCGAAGGCATCAAGCTGGGCGCAGATGGCCAGCCATTCAACGCCAAGAAAGTCGCCGAGGAAAAAGCCAAGGTGATTTCCTACCCGATGCCCGCCGCACCGGTGGTACAACCCGCCGCGCCGGTCGCTCAGCCCGTGGCCCAGCCAGCCCCTGCTACCGTCCAGCCAACCCCGGTGGCTCCGGAAAAGAAGGAAAGCACCCAGGAGCAACTCAAGCAGAAGTTATTGAAAAGCCTGTTCAACTAACCCCGTTGTTAACCAAGGAGACCTTCATGAAGCACAGCCTCATTGCCTTCGCCGCAACCCTTTTCATTGCCGCCGCGCCGCTGCAAGCTGGCGCCGCTGACGCCACCAAACCCGCCGTCGAGAAGAAGCTGACAGCCTCGCAGCAGCGCATGGTTGACTGCAACAAGGAAGCCACCGGAAAGAAAGGCGCGGAACGCAAAGCCTTCATGAGCCAGTGCTTGAAGGCTGGCGCTGCCCCGGTCGCCGACGCCAAGATGCCGCAGCAAAACAAGATGAAGGACTGCAACAAACAGGCCGGTGAAAAAGCCCTCAAGGGACCGGATCGCAAGGCCTTCATGAGTGAGTGCCTGAAAGCCAAGTAATCGCGGGTAGTCGAAACAACACGGCGGGCAAGCGTGCAGCCCGCCGTTTTTTAGCCGTGTGGAAAGCGGATTAACTCAGCTTTCCATCCCTTGTGTGGAATGGGAAAATCGCCCCAGTTATTTATTTTGGGGACGGCCATGATCGACAAAGACGGTTACCGGTCGAATGTGGGCATCGTCATCTGCAATGCTCACAATGACGTGTTCTGGGGCAAGCGCGTGCGGCAGAACTCCTGGCAATTTCCGCAGGGCGGCATCAAGCACGGCGAGAGCCCGGAGCAGGCCATGTTTCGTGAACTCATGGAAGAAGTGGGGCTGGCCCCCGAGCATGTGCGTATTCTTGGCCGCACCCGTGACTGGATGCGGTATGACGTGCCGCGCGACTGGATGCGACGGGAATGGCGCGGGCATTACCGGGGCCAGAAGCAAATCTGGTATCTGCTGCGCCTGGTCGGCCGTGAGTGTGATGTGAGCTTGCGCGCCTCCAGCCATCCCGAGTTCGACGCCTGGCGCTGGAACGAGTATTGGGCGCCCGTCGAGGCCGTGGTGGAGTTCAAACGCGAGGTCTATCGCATGGCGCTCTCCGAACTAGAACGTTTCCTGAGCTTGGAAGCGCAGCATCATCAAGTGCGCCATCCTTATTGCCTGAACGCCCGCGCCCATGGCGCCAGCCGCCCCTGAATAGCGAGGAAACCATGACTCGAAGCTACAACCTCATCCCCACTTCACCCCTGCAGAAGGGGGCTACCTTCCACAAGCCGCGCCAGGCGCTGCCAGAACAGGTGAGTGCCGACGACCCCTCGCCGCAGGTGATGACTGATTTCCAGATTGTCACCGCTTACACCATCTTCCCGCTGGAAACCATCGAGGACGCGCGCGCCAAGATGATCCACCGCGGCGTGCACATGTTGCTGGTGGTGGATGACATGAACCATATCCTCGGCCTTATCACCGCCTCCGACCTGACCGGCGAGAAGCCCATGCAAGTGGTGCAGCACCAGGGCATTCGCTATTCCGATGTGCTGGTGAAAGACGTTATGACCCCACGCGAACGCCTGGAAGTGCTGTGCATGGAGGACGTACGGAAAGCCTGCGTCGGCGATATCCTCGCCACCCTGAAGGCGCAGGGCCGTCAGCACGCGCTGGTGGTCGACCGTACTCCGGATCGTGGCCAGAGGCTGCGCGGACTGTTTTCCTTGTCACAAATCGGCAAGCAGTTGGGTACCAGCGTGGAGACTATCGCGGTTGCGAGTACCTTCGCGGAAATCGGCGCTGAACTCGGTCGGTAACGATGCAACTGGCGGCCCGCCGCAACAGCCTGCCCGGCGATGCTGGCCAATGGGGGCAGGGCGGGCCGCTTTGGCAGCGGGTACCCAAGCGCGACGCGGTCGGTCGCCCTTATATCGACTTCATGATGTTTGCGCCGCGCCTTAATCGACGTCCGCCGCATGAACAGGAAAGCGTGGCGCTGCTGGTGCGCGGCGTTCTCACCCGCTATGACGAGTGCGTGGTTTTCGCCGACCTTAATTTCAAGATCAACGTCCTCTGGGTCTCCCTGAAACAGCGGCCAGGACTCCTGTCTGAACTGGTCGCCGCGCTGCGCGCGAAAGTGCCGGAATTCCATCTCGTCGCGCATAACCCGCATACGGGCACATAAGGAGGTTTAGGTTGTTCAAGCGCACCCCCCTTGCACTCTTGAGGAACCCGCCGGTCTGCTGGGTGGGGCTCTTTTCCCTTGTCCTGTCTTCCTGCGCCTGTGCCCAGCAGCCCGTGTCCTGGCCTTGGCAGCCACTACAGCTCTGGGTAGTGCCGGCAAATGGCCAGATTCCCCCTTTTCCTACCCCATTCTGGCTCTGGGGGGCGGCGCCCGCTTCAGCGATGCCATCGCTTGTGCCACCGCTGGCGGTCCCAGTCCCTGATCAAGTGGCCGTCCCGGCTACCACGCCAGCTCCAGAGCTGTTGCCTGGCAACCCGCCCCTTCAGGAAGCGGCCAAAGTGGCGGTACCCGCCGAGCCGCCGGGGGATAAGGGGATTGTCATTCCCACGCACTCCGCCGCGCCCGCCGAAGCCTCGGCTGTGCTCGCCCTCCCCAAGGCTGGGCCGCCGGCAGCGGCCAAGGCGACTCCCGCCCTGAAAAAGTCCGTGAAGCGCCCCACCAAGGCGCCCGCGCGCAAAGCGCGGAAACTCTGTTTCAAGGACGGAAAACTCGACATTTGCCCCTAGCCCGGATATTGCATGAATACTCGCGTGCCCTCGCTGGTCCCTTGTCCGCACTGGAAAGTCTTGCTCAGTCGGGCGTATGAATAACTACGCCGCTCCTTCGCAAAATTCCCATTGCAAACAATGGCCTGCGCGATTATGGGCGCAGCCCGGTATCCTTCAGGGCATCACGCGAATTCATGCAATATCCGGGCTAGCAGCCTGTCGGACTTTGGAATAGTCGGCTGCAAATCGACCGCAGCGGCCCATTTTTCACCGGCTTTTTGCCCCATAGCTGGGCTATGCGGCGGCAAATCCGGCAAAAACTGGCCTCGCTGGGGCCGATTTTTGCTGCGCCGAAACCTCGCTGGCTCGTTTTCGCTATCGATGACCAAAGTCCGACAGGCTGCTAGGCTTTACCCGCTTTGCGCAGTATTTGAGTAAAATTCTCGGGTAAATTCGAGCGGGTCTTGAAACAGCGCCGGGTGCCTTCATCTGGGCTCCACGCTCAATACCCACTCAATGCCCGTGCGGGCACGCAGTTTTTTTTCATCTCAGAGGCTTAGAACCATGTCGGTTTCCGAACAGCAAGTGCAGGACGCGCTTCATGCGCTCATCGACCCGAATACCCAGAAAGACTTCATCAGCAGCAAATCGGCCCGCAACATCAAGGTGGTGGGCGATAACGTCACGCTGGATGTGGCGCTGCCCTATCCCGCCAAGATGGTCATGAGCAACATCAAGAAAATGGTGGAAGACGCGATTCATGCCGCCGGCGCCGCCAGCGTCAACGCCAACGTCACCTGGAAAATTGTCGCGCATAGCGTGCAGAAGGGCGTGAAGCTGATTCCCGGGGTCAAGAACATCATCGCCGTCGCCTCCGGCAAGGGCGGCGTTGGTAAGTCCACCACTGCGGTCAATCTGGCCCTGGCCCTGGCCGCCGAAGGCGCCAGTGTCGGCATCCTGGACGCTGACATCTACGGCCCCTCGCAGCCCACCATGCTGGGTATCACCGGCCGCCCGGAGTCGCCCGACGGCCAGAACCTGGAGCCCATGCTGGGCCACGGCCTGCAAGCCATGTCCATCGGCTTCCTGATCGACGTGGAAACGCCCATGGTCTGGCGCGGCCCGATGGTCACGCAGGCGCTGGAGCAATTGCTTAACAACACCAAGTGGAAAGACCTCGATTACCTGGTCATCGACCTGCCCCCCGGTACCGGCGACATTCAGCTCACCCTGGCGCAGCGCGTGCCGGTGACCGGCGCGGTGATCGTCACCACCCCGCAGGACATCGCCCTGATCGACGCCCGCAAGGGCCTCAAGATGTTCGAAAAGGTGGGCGTGCCCATCCTCGGCGTGGTGGAAAACATGAGCCTGCACATCTGCTCCAATTGCGGCCATGAGGAGCGCATTTTCGGCGAAGGGGGCGGCGAGCGGATGTGCCATGACTACGGCACCGAGTTCCTCGGTGCCCTGCCGCTGGACATCCGCATCCGCGAGGAAACCGACTCCGGCCGCCCCACCGTGGTGGCCGAGCCGGAATCGCGCATCGCCGAGATCTACCGCGCCATCGCCCGCCGCGTCGCGGTCAAGGTCGGCGATCTGGCGGTGGACCACTCCTCCAAGTTCCCCAGCATCGTGATTCAGAACACGTAAGAAGCTGTTCGCCGGTAGCTGGTAGCATGTCGACCGCGCCTTCGGGCGCGGTTTTCTTTTTGCAACAGACACTTCGCTACAGGCTGACTATGAGCATCAAATCCGATAAGTGGATCCGCCGCATGGCGGCGGAACACGGCATGATCGAGCCGTTCGAGCCCGGTCAGGTCAAGCGCGTCAACGGCGAGAAAATCGTCTCCTACGGCACCTCCAGCTACGGCTACGACGTGCGTTGCTCCAGCGAATTCAAGCTGTTCACCAACCTTAACCACACGATCGTCGATCCCAAGAACTTTGATACCGATTCGTTCGTGGATGTGAAGGGCGATGTCTGCATCATCCCGCCCAATTCCTTCGCCCTGGCGCGCACCGTCGAATACTTCCGCATTCCGCGTAGTGTGCTTACCATCTGCCTGGGCAAGAGCACCTATGCCCGCTGCGGCATCATCGTCAACGTCACGCCGCTGGAGCCGGAATGGGAAGGCCATGTGACCCTGGAGTTTTCCAACACCACCCCGCTGCCCGCCAAGATCTATGCCAATGAAGGCGTCGCGCAGATGCTGTTCTTCGAGGCCGACGAAATCTGTGAAACCTCTTACCGTGATCGCGGCGGCAAATACCAGGGCCAGACCGGCGTTACGCTGCCGAAGATCTGATCTCGCGGTCGGCGCGCCCGGGAGGATTCGCCCGCCGGATTAGGCCCGGCCGTGCGGTGCGGAATCGGGGTTCACGCGGCGACTTTCATGTGGCCGACCCAGGCCGACAGCATGGCGATGGCGCCGTATTCGATGTGGTCGTTGAGGAGGGTCAGGTATTCGCCGGCATCCTGCGCGGCGGCGACATACAGAAGCGGTAGGTAGTGTTCAGGTGTGGGGACGGCCAGGCGGGCATCGTCGTCGTCCAGGCGGCACAGGCCGGCCCGGTCCTGTTCCAGCAATTGCCGGCGCACCCGGTTATTGAACCGCTCCGCCCAGGTGAAGCCGCCCTCGCGCCTATGCCAGTCCATGCGGTGCAGGTTGTGCACGATATTGCCACTGCCCAGAATCAACACGCCTTCGTCGCGCAAGGGGCGCAGCCGTTGGCCAAGTGCGAAATGCGCGGCGGCGTCGCGTTTGCTATCGAGGCTGAGTTGCACGACCGGGATGCCGGCGCCCGGATAAAGATGCGCGAGGATGGACCAAGCGCCGTGATCCAGCCCCCAATCCTGATCTAGCCGCACCGGCTCCGGCGCTAGCAGTTCCGCCACCCGCCGTGCCAAATCTGGGTCGCCGGGCGCGGGGTAGGTGAACTCGGCCAGCCGGCGCGGAAATCCGGAGAAATCGTGAAGGGTTCGCGGGCAGGGCATGGCGGTCACGGCCAGGCCGTCCGTTTCCCAGTGCGCCGAGATGGCCAGAATCGCTCGTGGGTGCGGCAAACGCGCGCCCCAATCGCGCCAGGTGCGGCTGTTGGCGTTGTCTTCCAGTGTGTTCATCGGGCTGCCGTGGCCGACGAACAGGGCGGGATGCGGCGAGTTCATGAGAAAGGGCGATCCAGTTCCTGATCCGACAGCGAAACCGGGTCTTCGCGGGGTTCCAGGTGGGTGGTGACGTGGGCGTAGGGCAGCGCGCGGCGGATATCGGCCTCGATGCGTTCGCACCAGTCGTGGCCGAGTTGCACGCTCCAGGCGCCGGGGACCAGCACATGCAGGGTGGCGAAGGCGCGCGAGCCAGCCTGGCGCGTGCGCAGGGCGTGAAATTCCAGACCCTGGCGGCGATACTCGTCCAGCACCTGCTCGATTGTCTGAAGCTCCGCTTCCGGCAGGGAAACATCCATCAGGCCGGCAGCCGAGCGCTGCAGCAACTGCCAACCGGTCCAGACGATATTGGCGGCCACCAGCAAAGCGATTACCGGGTCGAGCCAGAGCCAGCCGCCCAAGCCCACCAGGCCGACGCCGAGAATGACGCCAACCGAGGTCCAGACATCGGTGAGCAGGTGGTGCGCGTCCGCTTCCAGGGTGATGGAGCGGTATTTGCGCCCCACTTTCATGAGGCTTCGGGCGGTGGCTAAATTGATGATCGAGGCGACGGCCGAGACCGCCAAGCCAATGCCCACATCTTGCAGCGGGCGTGGATCGAGCAGGCGCCCGATGGCGGCGTAGGCGATGCCGATGGCGGCGACGATGATGAGAAAACCTTCGAACGCGCTGGAGAAATATTCCT
>Ga0210026_1004313_pt1 | contig 10343 bp, 11 predicted proteins | sample CryGeymeta201509_FD_183977 | JGI IMG/M metagenome (GOLD analysis project Ga0210026, IMG submission 183977) | Groundwater microbial communities from Crystal Geyser aquifers in Utah, USA - Crystal Geyser metaG 2015-09 (SPAdes) (version 2) | ecosystem: Environmental > Aquatic > Deep subsurface >... | reverse complement strand
CTGCCCTGCTGGTGCGGGTCCATATCCATGGTTTCGGAACCATAACACCAGCAGGGCGTCACCGTCACGCTCAGGCCGACGCCTTCGCGCTGGAACTTGTCTTCGCAGGCGGCGGCTTCGCGCACGCCGCCAATATTGCTGTCGGCAATCACGCACTCGACCGGGCTGCCGTCGAGATTTCGCAGTTCCGAGGTGAAGAGGTCGGCGACCCGCTTGGCCATGGCCATGGTCTGGTCCTCGAGGGACTCGCGCACGCCGCCGAGGCGTCCGTCAATGGTCGGGCGAATGCCGATTTTGGGGAAGGGGAATGGATGCTTGTTCATAATAAAATCAGGTATGTTCGAAGAATCACGGATCTATGCAGTCGCACGTGTGACTGCCTTGTCGCCGCAGTGTGTATAAAATGCATAGGCCGCGATCACGATGAAGGGGAAAATGATGTTCTTGGGGACGATCGGGATTTTATTAGGTGCGGACATTGGCAAAGGGGTGTATGCTGGGGTAGTATTTGGATTATGCCTGAAAATGCAGTTGAACGCCAGTGTGATTTCTGACTTCATATGGATATTATTGAACTATTTATATCGGATGCAGGAGTTTCCCTTAGAATTGTCACCACACATTGTGAAAGGTCGCTATGCGATCTTGCCCAGAGGGGATTCGTTGATGTCCGGAGGCGTCTTTATGCTGGGGTTTGAGGAGTGTGCGCCGGAGTATAGAATTGAACGAAAGAATTTTTCTTTCTGGACGCTGGAATTTGTCGCTGGAGGACAAGGGTTTTATGAAGAAGGGGGCGTCCAGCGTCGCTTGCGTCACGGTTCAGTGTTTACCTATGGACCCCATGTGGCGCAGCACTTCGGAAATGAGCCGAAGCGGCCTTTTCGCAAGTATTTCATGGTCTGCGGTGGTCAAAGTTTTCCACGGATCTGGCATGACTCCGGTCTCGAACCCGGACGCTTGATCCAGCTTGGCAACGCGGCTCCGATTGTATCGATTTTTGACCATATGCTGGATGAAGGCACGCAGAGTGATGCCCTCACGCTCAATGTGATCGCTGGCTTGGAGCAGGTGTTACTCGCATTGCTGGCACGGCACCGGGTTAAGGCGCACGGCGACAAATCCCGCTCGCGCAAGGTCTATGAACTGGCGATGGATATCTTGCAGTGCGACTATCGCAGCCTGCACTCGCTTGCCGATCTGGCGAAACGCACCGGCTACAGCGGGGAATATCTTTGCCGGATTTTTCGGAAGTATAACGGCGAGTCGCCTTATCAGGTGCTATTACATCGCAAGATGAGTGCCGCCTGGTTGCTCTTGCGCGATGGGCAGTTGCAGGTCGGGGCGGTCGCACGCGAACTGGGCTATGAGGACCAGTTGCATTTTTCCAGAGTCTTTCGCAAGGTCATGGGCTGTTCGCCGAGTTCGGTGCAGACACGTTAAAGCCCTCTAGCCCCGGCCCCTCCACTTATACGATCCGCACAGTGTTGATCCTAAAAAAGTGAGTTGAACCGTTAATGAACGTTAATGAACGTTAATAACAGTCCCAGCGGAAAGTCAGCCTGCTCGACGAGATGTTGATGCAGGCGATCGACCGCATTTACATGGAAGAGCCGACCTACGCGAGCCGTCGTATGCGGGACGAGCTGAGAAAACTTGGCTATGCCGCTGGCCGCAAACGCGTGCAGCGGCTGATGCGTGCTATGGGCATCGAGCCGATCTATCCGAAGCCACGCTTAAGCATCCCGGGCAAGGGACACAAGAAGTATCCCTACCTGCTGCGGAATATGGAGATCAGCCGGAGCAACCAGGTCTGGTGCACGGACATCACCTATATTCCGCTCGGAGACAGCCACGTCTACCTGACGGCGGTGATGGACTGGTCGAGCCGCTACGTAATTAGCTGGAAGCTCAGCAACAGCATGGACGAAGCCTTTTGCGTGGAGTGCCTGGAAGAGGCTCTGGAGGCCAAAGGTGTGCCGGAGATCTTCAACAGCGACCAGGGCTGCCAGTTCACCGGCGAAGCCTTCACGGGTGTGCTCAAGGCCCATGGAATCAAGATCAGCATGGATGGCAAAGGCCGGGCTCTGGACAAGGTCATGATCGAGCGGCTGTGGCGAACGGTGAAGTATGACGACATCTACATCCGTGGTTACGAAACCATGAATGAGCTGTATCAGGGGTTGTCCGCCTTCTTCCGCAAATACAACACCCGCAGGCATCAAAGCCTGGGAATGAGTCCCGAGCAAAAGTATCGTGGCGGATTCAAAATGGAGGACGCCGCCTGAGAAACAATTATCCGCTGCTGCCGCCGTCGCTTCGCTCCGGCCTTGCCGCTACGCGGCACCCCTTCGGAGACGGCCTCCGCGAAGCGACGGCAGCAGCCTCCCAACCACAACCTCAACCATCAACTTTCCAGACTGGACTCCTCCTCGGAACTACTCTGGATTACATCTAAACAATCACTGCAACCTGTCCAAGGTTCGGGGCCACCTCACTGCTTCTTATGTATTTTTTACGATTCCCGATTATCTTCCTGATAGCTTCTCTATCTCTGCTTAACGCCAGCGGTGAAAAGCATCTTTTCATCCTTGCCGGACAATCCAATATGGCCGGTCTAAATCCGCAGGTATCGTTCTCTCCAGCGGTCCAGATGGCCTTTGGTAAAGATGCTGTTATCGTCATCAAAGATGCTCAGGGCGGTGAGCCGATCCGCCGCTGGTATAAGGAATGGGTGCCGACGCCCGGGGCCCCGCTTTCAACGAAAGGCCAGGGCGACCTTTATGATCGTCTGATGAAAAAGGTATTGCCAGCGGTTCAGGGGCAGGAGTTGGCTTCCGTTACCTTCGTCTGGATGCAGGGAGAGCGGGACGCCAAAGAATCCCACGGTGCAGTATACGGGAGCAGTTTTCTTGGGCTGATCGAGCAATTGAAGAAAGACCTCGGCCGAGAGGACATTCATTTTGTTATTGGTCGGTTGAGTGACATGGATATGGAAAATACACGCTACCCGCATTGGACTTTGGTCCGAGAGGAACAAGTCAGGGTTGCTGAGGCTTCGGATCTCGGAACTTGGGTCGACACAGATGATCTCAGTATGAAGAAGGATAACTTGCACTATGATGCGGAGGGCTACAAGGAACTCGGTCAACGCTTTGCCGATAAGGCGATTGCCTTAATACGTTCTAAAAACCGATGATTGTTATCGAACGCCCTCGAGGGCATTCGCTACGTCGGGATGAATCTGCCGGAGAATGCTTTTTTCATTATCCGTCAATGGTCTGGTGGAGAACACTTTGAACGCATCGCTGCCTTTAACCTGATAGAATAGAAAACAACCGAAGAGCCCGCCGGGAACTTCCGCCAGGAGAATTTTCAGGTCGTAGGTTTTTCCTGCCTCCAACTGTATCCAATCACCATAGCGGACATTTCTGGTGAAGTCCGCCAGCACCGGACCTATTCCATTCTTCTGGTAATGAGAACCCTCAGCATACCCCGGTTCGACGCTGCCGTCCAAAACAATCTGCGAATTCAGCCGGACAATAAGAACATCATCGGCCACGCCGCAGAACCGCATCTCCATGTCTTCCGTTGGCGTGTAGGGGCCCTGGTAAAGGGCTGCGATCGATGTTGGGCGTATTTCCTTTTCGACCCCAAAAGCCTTTGGGGCTTTTCCTGCCGGACCGTTTGGAATGATCCAATACGAGGCATAAAGTTTCTTGTCTGCAACGTAGTATTTTTCAGTTAGTCTCGATAGAACCCAGATCCCGCTGGTGAATTCCAGAATCCTCTTCTTCACAAAAGTCATGTAGGTATCTTTACAGGGCTTGCCGGTGCTGTCGCGCTTCAGCTCGATCAGCCTGGCTTCCAGGGTTCCGGGATTTGGACCCTTGTATCCGAAATCGGTTAATTCGAAATTCAGAGCCATTTCTTTGACTTCTGCCAGCCCGCCACCGAAAGCTCCGGCACTCCGGTTGAAAACCGCGCTGCTATCCACTTCCATGTTGATATTAAGAGGGGGGATTTCGAGTTCGGATGGTTTTCGATAAACCCTTTTCGTCCGAACCGCGCTATCACTAAAGATAATTTTCAAACGCGACTATGTTGGTTTAGGGAAAGTTTTCATTGGCATTTATAGTCTTCATCTCGGGCTATCACCGGAGTGAACTTCCGGGATGAGGTATTTTTTATGATAGAAAGAACCCGTGGAAGCCTCCGGCGATGAACAAATATCGGCTTGTCGTGTTTAAATCATGACTCGCATTGTGCATTTCCAATCCGAACGATTATAAAATATAATATGAAAGAGCAGTTAGCACGACGTTCCTTTCTCCGGAAGAGTTCATTGATGATGGGCGCGATGGCGCTCTCCGCATCCCGTGTCCACGGGGCGAACTCCAGCGTTCGTGTGGCCATGGTCGGCATGGGTTGGTGGGGCGCGCAGATGGGTCCGGGTTCCGTAGGCCGCTTCGCAAAGGTTAACAACGTGCGTGTGGTGGCGCTCTGCGATCCGGACCGCGAGCACTTGGACAACGCGGCGAAGAAGTATGAGAAAGCGCTCGGCAAGGTGGATCTGGAGACCGACTACCGCCGATTGCTGGAACGAACGGATATCGACGCGGTTGTCCTGACCACGCCGAACCATTGGCACGCACTGCAAACCATCTGGGCCTGCCAGGCGGGCAAGGACGTCTATGTCGAGAAGCCCTGCAGCCACACCGTATGGGAGGGTCAGCAGATGGTCGCCGCCGCCCGCCGCTACAACCGTATCGTGCAGGTCGGGCTCCAAGTCAGTTCACTCAATTGCCTGCCCGAGTTGACCGATTGGCTGCGGGCGGGGAATCTCGGTGCGATCCAGACAATCCACGCCGTCTGGTATCGTCAGCGCGACTCGATCGGCAAGCGGGCCACGCCGCTGCAGCCGCCCGCTTCGCTGGATTACAATCTCTGGCTGGGGCCGGCGCAGGATATTCCGATTTACCGCGACCAACTGCATTACGACTGGCACTGGGTCTGGAATACCGGAAACGGGGAAATTGCGAATCTGGGCGCGCACACCGTGGATCTGGCCCGTCGCGTTCTGGGGCAGGCGGAGTTGGATGGCCCCGTCACCAGTTTCGGGCAGCGCTTTCAATGGGATGACGCCGGGGAAACGCCCAATATGCAGGTCGCCTATTATCGATTGGGCGGCATTCCCGTCATCCATGAGATCAACGACTTTCCGGTGGCTGCCGCGAGCAAGGCGCTGCCCGCTTTTAAGGGCATCCGCCAGGGGGTGGTGGTGCTTTGCGAGGGCGGCCATTTCATGGGTCACGGCCAGGGCAAGGCCTTTGATAAGAACGGGAAGGTGGTCAAAAAGTTTTCGGGCAGGACCAACCATGAGGCCAATTTCATCCAGGCCATCCAATCGCGGAAAAGGGAAACGCTGCATTGTGAGGTCGAAGAGGGCTTTGCTTCGAGCCGCCTGCCACTTCTGGCCGGCATAGCCCATCGGGTGGGCGAGCCCGTGTCAGTAAACCAGTTGGAAGCCATCACGGGTGCCGATCCGCAGTTGCACGACGCCTTCACCCGCTACCAAAAGCAGGCGGAGCAGTTGGGCTTCGATTTGGAAAAGGAGCCCTGGATACTCGGACCCGGCCTGAAGTATGATCTGGAGAGTGGCCGCTTTGCCGGAGAGGGAGAGCAGGTGGCCGCGGCGGAATGCACTCCTCCGGGGGCAGGGCTATCGCGAGCCGTTTGTCGTGCCGGAGCAGGTCTGATCCTGTTGGCAATCTTCTTAAACCCTCCAGCAGCGTGCATAGTTGTTGGCTTAAATGCGCTTGCGCTTGCGCTTTCCGGTGAAGTTTCATTTATCTATTCGATGATGAAACTGGTTGCTTTGCTCTCTGCGCTTATTCTCTCGTTGCCCCTGTTGGCTGCGGAACGCCCTAATATCATTCTGGTCATGGCGGACGATCAGGGTTGGGGCGATACGGGATATAACGGTCACGATTTTGCGGTGACGGAAAACCTGGATGGGATGGCAAAGGACGGCTTTGTTTTTGACCGTTTTTATGCAGCGGTGCCGGTTTGCTCGCCGACGCGTGCCAGCGTATTGACGGGGCGCAATCCGATTCGCTCCCGGGTGCCGAGTTATGGCAACTACCTGCGCCCGCAGGAGAAGACGCTTGCAGAAGTTCTCAAGGAAGCGGGCTATGTGACCGGGATTTTCGGCAAGCTGCACATCGGTTCCGGGCAGAAGGATACGCCATGCAATCCGAGTGGCATGGGCTTTGATGAATGGGTGATTGGGGCTCAACTATTTCGACCGCAACCCTTACCTGAGCCGGAACGGAACCATTGAACATCGTGAGGGCAAGGGGACCGTGATCGTCATCGACGAAACGATTGATTTCATCAAAAAGCACAAAGACGGGAATCAGCCACTCTTTGCGGTCGCCTGGTTTCCTTCGCCGCATTATCCGCATGCCGAAGTGCCGGATGGACCCAAAATGTATGAAGGCCGTCCACACCCCGGTTACTACAGTGAAATTACTTTACTGGATCAGCAGCTCGGGCGGCTTCGCGATGCCTTGCGCAGTATGGACATCGCCGACAACACCATCCTCTGGTATTGCAGTGACAATGGTGGCTTGATCGAGTGGTCCTCCGGCGGGCGGGGCATGAAAGGCAGTATTTACGAGGGTGGCTTGCGGGTGCCTTCGATCGTGGAATGGCCTGCCAAAAAGCTCAGTGGACGAAGCAATGTTACGGCCACTACTTCTGACATGATGCCCACTCTGTTGAGAATGGCGGAGATTGAGGTCAAGCTGCCTCATCCGCTGGATGGCCAGGACCTGTGCGGGGTGATTGCAGGGAGAGAGCAGGAGCGTAAGCAGGGGATCGGCTTCTGGCATGGTGTCGGTAAAGGGCACAAGGTGCACAGTGATACGGTCCTTAAAGCATATCTGGAAAAACAGACTGCCGGTGCGCCGCTGCCTTACGACAAAGAGCGCCTGATGCTGGATGTGAATGATACGACCAAGGTTCCCGAGGATATGGCCCAGGGGCATGCCGCCTGGAATGACTGGCCTTATAAACTCCACCGCATCAACGGTGAAACCTACGAGTTGTATAACCTGGCGACGGACCCGGAGGAAACGATCAATCTGGTCGATGACCCGGCGCAGCAGGCACGTTTCAATGAAATGAAGCAGGCCTTGGGCGATTGGATGCAGTCGGCCATTCGCAGTTTGAACGGTGAGGATTATGATTAGAAGCGGCAGGAGATGCATTCCGTCACAAAAAGTTCATTATTTTGTGACGCAGAGTTAGTGGGCGGCCATATAGGGGTGAAAAGAAACAAAGACCTCTATGATGGATAATCCGGGACATCGTAGAAATGAAGACGCCGGTCTGATTGAATCAGCGGCGGCGGGTGATGCTGAAGCCTTCCGCAAGATTGTTGAGGAACATCAGGCCATGGTTTACCGGACCTGCCTGCGGATTCTGAATAACGAGACCGAGGCCAAAGAGGCTACCCAGGCAACTTTCATTGTCTGCCACCGGAAATGCAGAAATTTGAAGCCGGGCACAGTTTTGGGAGGTTGGTTGTATAAGGCTGCGAGTCTGGTTTCGCGGGAATATCTCAGGAGCACGGTCCGACGTAGAGGGCGTGAAGCGGAAGCTGGTGCCATTAATGAACTGATTGAAAATGAAGGTGCCGAGGTCTGGGCAGCCATGAAACCGGAACTCGATCGGGCGCTCTCGGCTCTGCCCGCAAAATATCGCGATGTCATCGTGCTCAGGTATTTCGAGGAGAAATCGAATCAGGAAACCGCCGAGGCGCTCGGTCTTTCTTCTTCGGCCGTGAGCACTCGGCTTTCCCGCGCGCTGGAACATTTGCGCGTGAGTTTCCAGCGGCGAGGTATCGCCACGAGCACGGCAGCCCTGTCTGCGGTGCTGGCAGGCAAGGTATCAGCGGCCAGTGTGCCGATGGATCTTGCTGCGGTGGTCCTGCGGGTAGCCGGACCCGGAGCGATGGCGTCGGCAACTTCGGCCAGTGTCGCATCCATGGCCAAAGGTGCACTGACGCAGATGGGCTCGGTTTTGTGGTATGCTTTCGAGTTCTTGATCTTCTTTGCCTGGTGCTTGTGCCTGATGGATTGGATCAAGGAAGGCTGCCGGATTCCGCTCTGGGTGCATGTTCTGGCGGGTTGCCTTTTAGTCTCGGGGGTATGACAGCCCTTTGGCTGGAATTGCAAGGTTTGCTGAGCATCCAACTCGCATTTGCCTGCCTGCTCATCCCCGTTCTGGCCGCCTACGGTGGGTGGTTGAGGCTCTTCGGTCCGTCATTTATGAAAAAGGATAGAGCCGCCGGTTGAGCGGGGACGACTCCGCTTGGCCTAAATCATCCGGTGCAGGAGAACATTCAGACCAGAAAGCTTCAAGTCGTGGACGTCGATGGCAAGGTGCGGGTCGAGCTTGGTCCTGCTGACGAAGGGTATGGCCTGGTCGTCTACGATAAAGACGGGGCCTTTCAGGCCACACTAACGGATGCGCCCCTGGGTGCGGCAATACAACTACGCAATGGCGGTGGCAGTGTTTCTTTGATGGCCATGGACGGGGGATGCGGAATTACGCTGCGCGGCAAAAACGGAATGCCGCGGGCTCTCATGCTCCATGAGGAAGACAAAGGGCCCGAATTCATCCTGCAGGACGAAGCGGGCAAAGCCATCTTCTCGGCCCTTGAATGCGGAGACTCGTTAATTTGGATCAGAAAACCAATTCAGCAAACCCGGATAAATTCGAGGCCCATAAGGCGGGCCAGCTTTTCGAGGCAGTTCGCATGATGGCCCAGGCCGATTGCGCAGTGGTGGGCCGGTCCGGCTTTTGACCAGTTTTGAGGAATTCGGTCGCGCTAATCGGAAATTTGTAACGGCTGTTCGTATTTCCGATTTGCAGGACGGGGCCCACCACCGACTCACCTTCGGCCACAAGGAGGGCCAGGCTGCCATCACCGCGCTGGATGACGGAGAGCAGCGTGGTCGGGCCATGCTGCACGGTCATTTGAAAGGAGAGCACTTTGCCGGGCTTGCCATGATAGACGGGCAGCGGAACGAGGCCCACGCGTCCGTCGGCGATGGCAAAGTACGCCGGGCCGTCGTGACCGAGATAGACCACATCATCGACAAAGTCGGTCAGGTAAAATTCGCTGAACGAGCCACCGGCTCCCATCAAATCCATGATTTTCATGGCTTTGGCATTTTGATTTCATACTCGCCGGCCACGGGGATACTCCTGCCTGTCAGCAGTGTGTTGCCCGCGATCACGGAAGTGACAATATCCTCGTAGGTGCCGCCCACCGTGCCTTCGTAGTAGTAGGCCATGGACCCAAGCCGGTGATGCTGTGTAAGATAACGCCTAAGAAGACCATGAATATGGGGTTAGCATGCGGGGTATGATATGAGGTGTTTTGAAATAGATCTCAGCCGGATAAGAATCAAGTTTTGCTAATCGACGGAATGCTCCTGGGCGAAAGTCAAATGCACCGGCCCGAGTAAGCCGGCCGGTTGTGCTTCCCAGTCCTGACCGCTGCGAATATTGGTTTGGGTGAGGCGCTCCGCTTCGGGTAGCTTGCCATCGGCGACGAGGCGGTTGATCCACAGGTTCATGACTTCGATCTTCAACTCATTTTTTCCGGGCCGCAAGTGCTCGGTTATCTCCGCGCGGAAAGGCGCCTTCCAGAGGATCCCCGCTGACTGGCCGTTGATAAAAACTTCGGCAATTTCCCGGACGTCGCCCAAGTCTAAAAAGATGCTTTGACCCGGTTTCAACCAATCCGGATCCATCTCCAACTCCTTTGTGTAGAAACCTGCGCCGGAGTAGTCGCGGATGCCTGCTTCCTCCTGATGCGTCCAGGAGACGAGGGCGGGGAACTCCGCTTGTTCGGGTGCGCCCCATTCAGGATCGAAGTGGACCGTCCAACTCCCTTCAACCGGAACCGGGTCGGGCAGTCGATTTACCTCCAGGCAGCGGTGCTCGCCAGCGGCTTGCTCAATGACATAGTTGCCGTTTTTCCAGGCCAGGACTCTAGCGCGATCGGAGCCGCTCTCCAGCAGTTCCAGTGCAGAGGCATCGCCGATTACCAGACCCGGTGTTTGCTTGTTCTTTTCCGCGTTTGAAAACACCACGAAAATGGAGCCACCGGGTGCCAGATTCAGTGCAACCTCTGTAACGCCACTGCCCGGTGCTTTTGCCCAGGCCGGGCGAACCGTTCCACATGCAGGGTCCCAGAGTTGAGCGCTGAGGCCACTCACGCGAAAAGCCACACGCCCCGAAAAAGAGGTCTCTGCGCGATTGCGCAC
>Ga0210026_1004310_pt1 | contig 10347 bp, 11 predicted proteins | sample CryGeymeta201509_FD_183977 | JGI IMG/M metagenome (GOLD analysis project Ga0210026, IMG submission 183977) | Groundwater microbial communities from Crystal Geyser aquifers in Utah, USA - Crystal Geyser metaG 2015-09 (SPAdes) (version 2) | ecosystem: Environmental > Aquatic > Deep subsurface >... | reverse complement strand
AGATTTACAAACACTGGCAAAAACACTTGGTTGCGAAAGCACTGTAACAGTTTTTGGGAAAGTCAGCGAAAAAAAGAAACTCGAACTTTTCTCCAAAACCGATTTCTTTGTCATGCCTTCAAAAGTTGAAGTGCAGAGTATTGTTACGTATCAGGCTGCTCTGTCCGGTATCCCAGTGGTGGTTGCGCGCGCCAGCGCGCTTCCTGAGATTGTAGCTCACTCCACTGCCCCTGATCTCATCTTCGATCCTGATGATCCAACCTCACTCACCAGAGTCCTGGAGAAGTGCTGTACGAAAAAAGCTTCCTACACCAAAAACTATACACTCTCAAAAGACTTCAGAAAATCTTTTACCAAAGAGACTATTCTTAATAATTTAGTGAAAAAGATATACTCAATCTAACTTCTATCCCAGTCATAAAATAAAAAAGTGTTACTGACTATAAAAAAAGATCTGGTGTATGTGCATTTTTGTGGTTTCATAAAAAGAATGATGTGCTATAATTCAAACTCTTGTGTTCGTTACTGCAACGAATAACAGGAACGCACTTTACTACATGCATACAACTTTAGTCAGATACCTGTGTTTCTTTTTTATGAAAGGAAATAGTGGTATCTGGCTAAAACCCAAATGGCCAGAGAAAATACATTTCAAGGAGAAAAGATTTTCCATGAGCAAAAAAATGATGTCCATTTTGGCAGGCACATTTCTTTTGGTTGCCGGCGTAGCCGGGGCGTACTGGTATTTTCTGCAAAATCCTGACGCAGAAGTCCAGTACTTCGAACTTTAAGAAAACGGCCGTAAGCATGTAACAAAAAAACCCGCACCATGTACTGGAGCGGGTTTTTACTTTTTATTTCAATTATTTGTATTACTCTAAGAAATCCTGTAACTTCTTACGTCTACTAGGATGTTTCAGCTTGCGTAGAGCCTTAGCCTCAATTTGACGAATACGCTCGCGTGTTACACCAAACTGTTTACCTACTTCTTCGAGTGTCATCATTTTGTTGCCGCTTAAGCCAAAGCGCATCTTAAGCACTTTTGCTTCACGGTCGCTCAGAGCCCCAAGGACTTCTTCAACATTTTCGCGCAACATCTGCATACTGGTTGCTTCGTACGGTGAAACTTGACCATCATCTGAGATGAAGTCGCCCAACACACTATCATCATCTCCATCACCCACTGGGGATTCAAGCGATGTCGTGTTTTGAGAAATCTTAAGAATTTCGCGAACTTTTTCTGGATCCATCTCCATGGCCTTACCAATTTCTTCTGGTGAAGGCTCACGGCCCAAATCTTGCATAAGTCGGCGAGAAGTTCGCATTAACTTATTGATGGTTTCAACCATATGAACAGGAATACGAATAGTACGAGCTTGGTCGGCAATTGAACGAGTAATAGCTTGGCGAATCCACCATGTTGCGTAAGTAGAAAATTTAAATCCTTTAGTCCAATCAAATTTTTCAACTGCACGAATTAAACCTTTATTACCTTCTTGAATTAAGTCGAGGAAAGTCATTCCACGGCCAATATATTTTTTTGCAATAGACACCACCAAACGAAGGTTAGCATCAATTAAATCTTGTTTTGCTTTTGGATCGCCGGCCTCAACCTTTTGAGCTAAACGTATTTCTTCTTCTCTATTAAGAAGCGGAATACGGCCAATCTCTTTGAGGTACATACGCACAGGATCTGCAACAGTTCTGTCTTTAAGTGTAGAAAGTGTAGCAAGTTCTTGGGTAAGATCATCGTCACCGGTTTCTTCTTTTTTCTCGGCAACAGACTCAAAAATGTCTGTTCCCATTTTGACGAGTTCATAATAAAAATCATCAAGTTCTTCAAGGTATTCTTCTGGTTCAACAAAAGCTTGAAGAATATCATCTTGAGTAAGGTATCCTTGTTTCTTTGCAAGTGAGAGTAACTTATCAATATCTTTCTGAATGGCTGCGGGAAGTTTAGGCATAAGAATAAAAAAAGAGGGCTGGCAATTACCAGCAATCATCTACTACTTTCTGTTCTGTATAATTATACACCCGAATGTCAAGTTATCAAGCGCTGTCTGGTGAGAAGGTGACGCAAGTATATGTCTCACTTTCACAACTCCACATTCTAAGGAACTTGTGTGTTCAATTTTGAATTATTTATCGTATGTATACATATTTATTCTTCCGCTACAGAAAACCCCAGGCTTTCAAGCCTGGGGATGAATGGCAGTTGAGGCGAAAGCCGAAACTGCTATCTTGTATACTTGATGCATGACTAGAAAATACTGGACGGGAGCTCATACAACACATCGGTTGAGATTTCATATAGTTCTTTTACCAAAATACCGCAGGAGAGTGCTCAAAGGCAAAATAGCTACTAGAATAAAGCAATTGTTCTATCAGGCGTGCCAGATGAATAAGTGGTGGATAGATGAAATAAATCTCCAGCCAGATCACCTACACATGTTAATCCAGATAAAACCAAGGGAATCAGTGTCAAGTGTGGTGCAGTTACTCAAGGGAGGGAGTAGTAAGGTGATCAGGGTAGAGTTTCCAGATTTGGAAGAATATTTATGGGGAGATAGTTTTTGGTCAGATGGCTATTTTGCCGAAAGTGTGGGAACAGTAAACGAAGAAATAATTAAGCAGTATATTAAAAACCAACATGCAGCAAGTATTGAGGGCGATTAGCCCTCATGCATGAAGCTCCGGCTTTTAAGCCGGAGAGACTGTTCACTTTATATGCATCTAACATACTCAATGAAGTGCTGGTACCATTTGCGCCAGGCATTCTGCCTGGCGCAAACTCAAACTCAACTCAAATCTTACAACAAAAAACGAACTACACTCGCCCTCGCAGAATAAGTGTATCAACCACACTCTTTACAGCCTTAAGATAGGTCGCCATTCGAAGTGAAACCTGTTTCAACTCTTGCATATCCCAAGCATCTGTCATTGCTTGCTTCATCAAAGGCTCCAACTTACTCAGCACTTCTGCGTGTGACCAATAGTAGCCTTGAAGGTTTTGCACCCATTCGAAGTATGAAGTGGTTACGCCACCAGCATTTGCCAGCACATCAGGCACAACCAAGATACCTTTATTTTCAAGAACAATGTCAGCTTCAGGTGTTGTTGGACCATTTGCCATTTCAATAACTACTTTTGCATTAATTGTCGAAGCATTCTCAAGCGTAATAGCATTCTCAAGCGCCGCTGGCACCAACACATCAACATCAAGAGCAAGTAATTCTTCTGCAGAAATAACTTGGCTCGAATCCTCTGTTAATGACCCAGTTCTCTTTTTTGTTGCAAGAACGTCACGTGGACTCAGACCAGTCGCATCATACAAAACCTGCTTAGAATCAGAGACAGCCACAACTTTAAAACCACGCTCTGCTGCATGCAATGCAAACCAATAGCCAACATTACCAAAACCTTGAATAGCTATGGTCACATCATTGGGTTTCTTCCAGCCCATTTTTTTACATAAGATTTCGAGCACATATACTCCGCCCAAACCAGTAGCTTCTTCGCGGCCCTGTGAGCCGCCCAGTTCTAGTGGTTTACCAGTGAAGGTTGCCAAAGGATTTTCTGAAAAAGTTCCCATTGTCTCTTGTTGATACTGCTCGTACTCATCAACCATCCAAGCCATAATTTGACCAGTGGTGTTTACATCAGGAGCTGGGACATCAACCCAAGGACCCACAAATGGAGCGACAAACCGTGCGTACGCTCGGCTGAGACGTTGCAGTTCGGCCATACTTAGGTCACGAGGATCAACAATTATGCCACCCTTACTTCCACCATAAGGAATACCAGTAACGGCAGATTTCCAAGTCATCCAAGTAGACAGTGCCATTACTTCATCTTTACTTACATTTGGGTGAAAACGGATACCACCTTTGTACGGACCTCGAGCATTATCATGCTGTGAACGGTACGCAGTAAATGACTTTTCTGTGCCATCATCCATGGTAATCTGGAGTTCTGTCTCGTGAACTTGATCAGGTTCACGAAGTTTATTAATGGCAGCATCAAACTGAACCTCTTTGTCTCCAACATACGAATCACGAAGCAGTGCAGCAACTTGTAACAGTTGTTCAACTGCATGTGCGTGCGCAGAACTTTGTTTTTTTTTCATAATGCATCCTTTTTAAACTTATAATGGTCAAAAAGCTAACCATACGTTATTACGGCCAATATCTCTCTTATTTTACTCGGGGTCCTATATTAGGATTCTTGTCGCTCAAGCCATCGTTCAGCGTCTAGCGCCGCTGCACAACCTTGACCAGCTGCAGTAATTGCTTGCTTATAGCGCACATCGACATTATCACCAGCTGCAAACACTCCTTCAACAGAAGTCATGCTTGGGTACTGAACCAATCCTTCAGACAAAGCAGCTTGAGCCTTGGTAACACCAACTTCTGTTGCACTCTGACGAGTAACAACATAGCCATGACCATCAAGTTCAACTTGATCAACAAATACACTTGTTTGTGGTCTGTGCCCAATGGCGATAAACACACCATCTGCTGACAATACCTTTTCTTCGCCATTCTCTTTAACACGAACCCCAGTCACTTTTTGGTCACCAATAATTTCTTCAAGCGTTGTATTCCACAGCACCGAAATCTTTTCATTTCCCAACACGCGTTCTTGCATAATCTTACTTGCTTTAAATGAATCGCGACGGTGAATAACGGTAACATGCTTTGAAAATTTGGCCAAAGCCAGTGCATCTTCCATAGCACTATCACCACCACCAACTACATAGGTTTCTTTATCTCTAAAGAAAGCAGCATCGCACACAGCACAGTAGCTTACGCCTTTGGCTGAAAACTCAGCTTCACCAGTAACGCCAGGCTTGATGGGACTTGCTCCTGTTGAGATAATAATTGAGTTAGCTACATACTCAGGCTCAGATGCCTTAATACTTGCTGCTAATTCTTTTTGCTGTTCTGGAGTGTAGTCATTGAGTTTTTGAGGATCGGTGCCTTCTGGCAACGTGGTCCAAATTTTAAATGGACGATGTGACAAATCAACTGCTGTCACATGCATATCTACGATAGACGTCCCAAATCGTTCAGCCTGAGTTCGAAACTGCATCATCATTTTCGGCCCCATGATTCCTTCTGGGAATCCTGGGAAATTCTCCACATCTGTAGTGAACATAAGTTGTCCACCAGATTGGTATCCCGCAAATACTGTTGTTTCTAACTGTGCCCGACTGGTATAGATCGCTGCGGTGTACCCAGCAGGACCAGAACCAATGACGGCTACTTGAACTTTCTTTGACACGCCTATCCTTTCATTTCTCTTATTTTTTTGCTGAACGTACTTTATTCAAGTACTTTTTCAATCATATCGCGGTATCCCTGTTCTCCAGGAAAACCAACTTTTTGAGCCGCCAATTCGCCATCTTTAATGATAACTACTGTTGGAATACTCATAACACCAAAACTTGCTGGAACTTGATTGTTTTCGTCAACATTAACTTTAACGATATGAACTTTACCTTCGTACTCGCCAGCTAATTTATCAACAATTGGAGCTGCCATTTGACATGGGCCACACCATTCAGCGTAAAAATCAACAAATACAGGCATACCTGCTTCTTTTGCGTCTTCTACATTTTTCTTAAAATCGGCATCTGTCCAGTGAGCTGCCTGTGCAGTTTTTTTATCGTCTGCCATACGTCCTCCTTTGTGAGTACTTCGTACTACTATTACTTTATATCTAATACCTACTACTATACATGAGCGCAACTACTTAGGTTCCGCTATTCATACTTAAAAAGTTCTTTAAGCACTTGGTCTAAATCATCAGTTCTGGCTTCTTTTGAGCATTTACATGCTTCACCAGTGAGTAAATCACGGGCTGTGCGACCCAAAGAGCCGCGAACTGCAATAATTTGACGACAAATATCAATACAGGCACGTTCTTCTTCGTACATTTTAACGATGCCTTCAATTTGGCCGCTGATGCGTTTAAGTTGTGCTAACTTTTTGTCTGTTTGCATACACATAATATACCCCCGGGGGGTATATGGGTCAAGCACTAAAAATTGATCGATAAAAAGAATTTATATGTTTTTTCGCAGCAACACAATTTCTTTGAGGAGCTGGTTTTGCTTCTCTTCTTCAGCTTCGGTTTTGTCTGGTTTATCATCGAGTAGAGCTAGTTTATAGGTAATTTGATTTATCCGCTCAGTGATACTGAGTTTCTGCAGTTTTGCCAGCGCTGTTTTCCATTCTTCGTCGCTTCCGTCTGAGGTTGCCGATGAGAATGAACGATACTCTGCCATAAGATCAAAAATCGTTTGCTTAAGATCTTCTGGTAAATGCATTGAAAAGGTCTTCACCGTTACGGTTCCTTCCTGAGAAGCTAATGAACGAATAATTTGATTGAGCCCTGCAGTCTCAAAATTAAACTCAGCCAACTCTTGTGCGCGATCAACCAGTCTCCGTTCATCACCGCTAAACAATAAATACACACAGTATTGTTCTTGCTTTTCTTTTGGTGAAAGTTTTTTGGCCTCAATCTTTTGTGCTTCAGTTTTTTCCTTCTTTTCTTCTGGAAGCTTCTTATGTTTCTTATATGACTGAATGTCATCCTTGACTGTCTGCTGCTGCACACCTAATTTTTCTGAAACTGATTTTATGTAGTGCTCAAGCTCGACTGCATGAGAAACACTCGAGAGAACCGGTGCCAACTCTTCCATAATTTTTCGTTTGCCAGATGGAGTAGTGGCATCAAACTGAATAAATGCAGCAGAAATTAAAAAGTCATAGGCTGTTACCGAATGTTTAACAGTTTCACGCCACAATTTAGGATCTTTGCGAATTAATTCGTCAGGATCTTTTCCTTCTGGCACCTGAAGAACACGAAGCTCAACTTTTGTTGACTTCAACACATCGATCGATTTTTTGGTTGCTTTCACACCAGCTTCATCACTATCGAGCGCTAACAAAACTGTGTCCGAAACTCGAGCTAACAGCTTTGCATGATCTTCAGTAAGAGCTGAACCTTTAATAGCTACAATATTATTCACATGAGCCTGTTGTGAGGTAACTACATCGAACTCACCTTCAACAACAATCACGCTACCTGCTTTACGAATATGTTGGAACAACTCACTAAAACCAAACAGCATCTTACTCTTGTGATACAGCAACGTTTCTGGCGAGTTAATATACTTTGCATCTTTAGCGGTGCCTTCCAGGACTCTACCGGAAAAGCCAACGACCCGACCTCGGCTATCTCGCAGAGGGAACATAACTCGGCCACGGAACCGATCGTAGTAGCGGCCATTTTTCCCTTTAAGTATTAAACCCGCTTGCTCGAGCAGATCGAGTGAGTACTTCTTTTTCTTATGCAGAAATGTCATCAGACCATCCCAGCCAGGCAGTGAGTACCCTAATTGAAATAACTTAATGGATTCATTATTTACGTGGCGATTTTTGAGATACTCGCGGGCAACTTCACCCGTTTTATGTTCAGTAAGAAGATAGTGATAGTACTCTTTTGCTAGGTCAAGAACCTCAAGTAATTGCTCTTGCAGTTCATCATCACTTGACTTTTTATAGGACTCTAGAGTAATATTAGCCTTATCTGCCAAATGTTGAAGGGCTTCAGCAAAGCTCATCCCTTCATATTTTTCAAGAAAAGTGAACGCATCACCGCTCTCACCACAGCCAAAACACTTGTACCGCTGGAGGCGTTCATCGACAAAAAAAGACGGACTTTTCTCGCCATGAAATGGACAGAGACCCCTAAAATAGGTGCCGCTTCTCTGGATCGAGATTCGCGACCCAATGACATCAACGATGTCGCTGGCTTCTTTTACTTCTTGGATTTGTGACATAGTGTAGATTCATTTTATACTGTATCAAAGCAGATCGCTAGCACTAGCTAGCAGAAAGACAAATAAAATATGACAAATAACGATACATCAGACAAAAAAAATAAAAAAACAGAGACCTCTGTGTCGCACCACAGCACGCCATTTGCAAAATACTTTAATATCTTAAGTGATATTGATAAAAACAAGCGTTATTCACAAGAGTATGGTTCTATACTTATCCTGAGTTTAGTTGAAGAAATTGGAGAAATGTCTCGTGCATACTTGGCTGAACATGGCCGTAAAAAAAGCAACCTTAGTGCTCAAGCTGATGAAACATATGAGCAAGAGCTTGGTGACATTTTACTGGTTATCTTACGTTTTGCCCGCATAAAACATATTGATCTTGATGAACGCCTCATGTACTCACTCAATAAAATCCTTGCCCGCAAGGACAAACCAAAAGGCGCCTAATCCTACGTTCTACCAGCCACACGTATCTAGTGTTACACTAGGTACGTGCAAGATTTACTCGATTCAATAACCAAAAATAAAAAGGCTGTGCTAATTCTTTCGGCACTCATTTTTTTCTTTTCTCTCTTCTTCTTTCGATCTATCATGCTGCAAACCGCAGACCTGGGTAGATACTTAGTTAATGGCCGTGAAATCCTGTCTGGAAACTGGCAAGCTTTAGTTACCACAAACTTCTACTCCTACACCTATCCCGACTATCCTTTTATTAATCATCATTGGTTTTTTGGTGTAATTGCCTACAGCATCCAACAAGCTTTTGGCTTTGCTGGGCTTTCGCTCTTTGGTGTAGTTACAACTACAACTGCTTTTGGGGCTCTAGTCTACTGGAGTTATAAACGATATGGCTTGGTTCCTGCAGTAACCGCTGGCTTCCTCATGATCCCACTCATAACCACACGACATGAAATTAGACCTGAATTGATTAGTTTACTGGGAGTTACCATATACTTTATTGTGCTTGAAAGATTCACACATTCACGTCTGAAGTGGTACTGGCTTTGGATACCGTTGTTCCTGACTCAACTTGTCTGGCAAAATACCCATTTATTTTTTATTCTAGGATTGTTTGAACTGTTTGTGTTCTGGCTCTACGCAGTAGCAAGCAAAAACTGGCACGCGAGCAAGCACCTTGGGGCACTCGGTGTCGTCTCTGCCGGCCTAACCCTACTTAATCCTAATACAGTAACTGGTGCACTCATGCCCTTCACTATTTTTAAAGAATATGGCTATCGTGTGGCTGAAAATCAGTCTTGGCTGTTTATGTTGAACTACTTTCACTATCATATTCAAATGTATGAACTTTTTATTGCGGTGCTCCTTGTACTGGTAGGAGGCTTCGTGCTTATAAAAACAGCACAAAAAAAACGTCTCTTCCTTCTTACTCTTGCTACTATTTCTTTGACCTTTGGCATCGTCACTTTTAAAGTAAATAGACTTGCTTCGTTTTGGGGAGTTTTGAGTATTCCACTTGTTGCTGAACTTGTTGCATATTTCGCTCATACCTACAATAAAAAGTTTCGTGCCCTCTTCGACGACTCACTGGGGATGATGTTTCTATCATCAGTGGGATTTATCGCCCTAATAGCACTGGCTTGGACGGGGTTATTCATGCCATTTGCTGCCAACACAGGTATTGGACTTGCTCCTGGAGTAAACCAAGTTGCTGAATTCATAAAAAAACAACACCTTCAGGGGCCCGTTTTTAACAATTATGATATTGGCGGCTACTTGATCTATCATTTGTATCCCGAAGAAAAAGTTTTCGTTGATAATCGCCCCGAAGCGTATCCTACAGAGTTCTTTGAAAATGAGTATATTGGACCTCAAAATGATTCCAAGCAGTGGCGTGAGTTAGATAAAAAATATGATTTCAACCTTATCGTGTTCTACCGACATGACTTAACTGAGTGGGCTCAAAAATTTATGATTGATCGTGTTTCTGATGAAAACTGGGTTCCCATTTATGTTGACAACTACAGCATCATATTTATAAAAAATGTGCCTGAAAATGCTGATGTTATTAGCATTTTTGAGCTACCGCAAAGCATGTTCGGCATCAAATAGTTTTTGCACCCCTTCCTCGAGCATAATATCCTATAACATTGACTTTTGGGTGTTTTTCTGCTATACTGGAAGATAGTATCCCAAGGTGCATCACTACGATTCACCAATTGGGCTGCTCGCACATTAATATAACGAATTTTTATTTCTCCCACTTTGATGGGCTTAGTAAGCTTTTAAATTTTATTAAAATTTAGGGCTTTCGGGCCCATTAACTATCCTGGAGGATATTTTAAAATGAAGACAATAGCTCTGTTAGTTTTGACTTTAATTGCCAACTTGCAATCATGCTTAGGTTTAGATCAAGACGTGAAAGATTTGAATGCAATCATCTACAAAGAGGTAGCAGCAGAAATTACATCTGAAGCTTATCTTGATGATCAAATCATTATCGATATCACCGAAAATTCTGGTGAAATTACGATTAG
>Ga0210026_1004308_pt1 | contig 10348 bp, 10 predicted proteins | sample CryGeymeta201509_FD_183977 | JGI IMG/M metagenome (GOLD analysis project Ga0210026, IMG submission 183977) | Groundwater microbial communities from Crystal Geyser aquifers in Utah, USA - Crystal Geyser metaG 2015-09 (SPAdes) (version 2) | ecosystem: Environmental > Aquatic > Deep subsurface >... | reverse complement strand
CTGAACATTCCCATCCAGGGCCCGGTCGTCGTGGTGGCCAACCATCCGCATGGATTGGTGGACGGGATGATCCTTGCCGATCTCATCGGGCGGCGGCGCAGCGATTACAAGATCCTCACCCGCGCGCTTCTGACCGGAATCGACGAGGTGGCGGCCTCTTACATGATCTCGGTGCCGTTTCCGCATGAACCTGACGCACAGCGCAAATCGGTCGAGATGCGCGCCAAGGCGATGGCGCATTTGAAAGAGGGCGGCGTGATCAGCGTGTTTCCCTCGGGCGTCGTGGCCTCAAGTGACACGCTCTTCGGCCCGGCGGTCGAGCGGGAATGGAACGTCTTCACCGCGCAGATGATCCGCCGGTCAGGCGCAACGGTGGTGCCGGTGTATTTTCCCGGCTCCAACTCGCGCTGGTATCAGATTGCCAACCGCATTTCGGCCACGCTACGGCAGGGACTGTTGCTGCACGAGGTCGTGCATAGCTGCAACCGGCCACAGAAGCCCATCGTCGGGGCGCCCATCAGCGCCGCGCGCATGGCCATGCTGGAGAGCGATCCGCGCGGTTTCATGGAATGGTTGCGCGCCCATACGTTGTCGCTGGGGAATCAGCGCAAGTGATCAGGTGAACCGGTTGTCGCGCGGAAATCCGCGCGGTGCCATCCGGCCCGATCCGGCGCGTTTGCCCAGCCACTCCGAAAGATCGCTTTCGGTGCGGGTGCGCCCTGCCGGATCACGCCAGCTCAGCCCGTCAGCAAGAGTGAAGGTGGTGGCATCCGCCAGCCCGCCATCCTTGTATTTCTGAAGCCGGACGCCCTTGCCGCGCCCAAGTTCCGGCAATTCGTCAAGCGCAAACACCAGCACCTTGCGGTTCTCGCCAACGCAGGCCACATGATCGCCCGTAACCGGGCGGCAGACCAGCGCGCGGGCCGGATCGCGCAGGTTGAGCACCTGCTTGCCGCTGCGGGTCTGGGCCAGAACCTCGTCTTCGGGCACGATGAATCCGTCGCCTGCGGAAGAGGCCACAAGCAGCTTGCGGCCCGGTTTGTGAACCAGCTGATCAACGATGCCCGCCTCGTTCGGCAGATCGACCATCAGGCGCAGCGGTTCGCCCATGCCGCGCCCTCCGGGCAGGTTGGCCGCCGAGAGCGTATAGAACCGCCCGTTCGATCCAAACACCAGAATGCGATCCGTGGTTTCGGCGTGAAACATGAAGCGGGGGCCATCACCGTCCTTGAACTTCAGGTCGCGGCTCAGGTCGAGATGCCCGGTCATGGCGCGGATCCAGCCCATCTGGGAGCAGACGACGGTGATCGGTTCGCGGTCGATCATCGCCTCGAACGGCACCTCCTCGACGGCTCCCGCCTCGGCGAACTGGGTGCGGCGGGCGCCGATGGGGTGGGTCTTGCCAAAGGTTTTCCTGATCTCGCGCAACTGATCGGCGACCGCCGCCCATTGCATGGAGTCATCTTCGAGCAGATCCTCGAGCCCCGCACGCTCGGCCATCAGCGCGTCACGCTCGAGTTTGAGTTCCATCTCTTCCAGACGGCGCAGGGAGCGCAGGCGCATGTTGAGGATGGCCTCGGCCTGCATATCGGTGAGCCCATCCTCGCCACCGGGGCGCGGCGGGGTGTAATCGGCCTCGGAGGTGGCGCGAACAAAGGCGCGCCCCCAGTCCTCGCGCATCAGTGCCGTCTTGGGATCCTCGTCATAGCGGATGATGTCGATCACCCGGTCGAGGTTGAGGAAGGCGACGATCAGCCCTTCGAGCACCTCAAGCCGATGATCGATCTTCTCCATCCGGTGCGCCGAGCGGCGCAAGAGCACCTCTTGCCGGAAATCGAGAAAGGCGCGCAGCACCTCCTTGAGCGAGCAGACGCGCGGCGTCACCCCGTCGATCAGCACGTTCATGTTGAGCGAGAACCGCAGTTCCAGTTCGGAATTGCGATACATCATCCCCATCAGCATCTCGGGATCAACATTGCGTGTGCGTGGCTCGAGGATCAGCCGGATATCCTCGGCGCTCTCGTCGCGGACATCGGCGAGCAGCGGCACCTTGCGGGTCTGGATGAGGTCGGCAATGCGCTCGATCAGCTTTGACTTCTGCACCTGATAGGGGATCTCGGTGATCACGATCTGCCAGCCGCCGCGGCCCAGATCCTCGACCTGCCAGCGCGCCCGCAGCCGGAAACTGCCACGCCCGGTGCGATAGGTCTGTGCGATGCTCTCCGGCGGCTCGACGATCACGCCGCCGGTGGGGAAATCGGGGCCGGGGATGTAGCTCATGAGCGTGTCGTCGCGCGCCTCGGGTGCCTTGATCAGATGCAGGCAGGCGTCGATCAACTCGCTGATGTTATGCGGCGGGATGTTGGTGGCCATGCCCACGGCGATGCCTGACGAGCCATTGGCCAGCAGATTGGGAAAGGCCGCAGGCAACACCACCGGTTCGCGCAGTGTGCCATCGTAATTGTCGCGGAAATCGACCGCATCCTCGGCCAGACCCTCAAGCAGGGCCTCGGCAAAGACGGTCATGCGCGCCTCGGTATAGCGCGAGGCCGCCGGGTTGTCGCCGTCGATATTGCCGAAATTGCCCTGACCGTCCACCAGCGGATAGCGCACGTTGAAATCCTGCGCGAGCCGCGCCATCGCGTCATAGATCGCGGCATCGCCATGCGGGTGATAATTGCCCATCACATCGCCAGAGATCTTGGCCGACTTGCGAAAACCACCGTTGCTCGTGAGCCGGAGTTCGCGCATCGCATAGAGGATGCGGCGATGCACCGGCTTCAATCCGTCGCGCGCATCGGGCAGCGCGCGGTGCATGATGGTCGAGAGCGCATAGGTCAGATAGCGCTCGCCGATGGCACGGCGCAGCGGCTCGAGCACTGCCTCAGGCTGCATCTTGGGGTCGTCAAGCATATCACTCATAGATGCGGTGATAGCGCCCGCAGGAATCCGCGTAAAGCACAGAGAGGCAACGCCCCGACAAAGTTTCGCGATTCCCCTCAATCTCTGGGCACGAATCGGGTATCATGCGGCAGCTGCCAAGCTAGTGGTAAATTTTTAGTGTGTTGGGAGATGCGCGATGTGGCGCTTCATATTGTCGAGCTTTTTTTTCCTTGGGTTGTCCTTTTATGAGATGAGCGGTGGCGCCGACTATCGGCCATCGGCGAATTCGATTCAGGCGCGGGCCGTGCTTGATAATCAGCGCCCGCGCGCACGGCCCCTCCGGGTCAACGTGATCGCGCTGGCGCAGCCGGACACCGGCCTGCCCTAAAACCGGGACGGCGCCTGCCATCACATCCTTGCGGGATCTCGCGTTGCACATGGACAGGCCGGACACCGTTGTTCTGGCCGCCGCCAAAGAGCCATCTGCGCCGCTGCCCACGGTTGTAAATCTCACATTTCCCACCATCAGCCTCGCCCCCACACCCCTCTTTGAAACCACCGCTGCGGCGGATCAGGCCCCGCATTCGCAACGCGAGGACGGGTTTTCTGCCGCGATGCCGGACCTGCGCCGGGTGGTCGCGACATCGGTCAATCTGCGGGCCGGGCCGGGCACGCAGTTCGGGCGCCTCGCGCGCCTGACGAATGGCACGGCGGTGAGCGTGCTGCGCGATCCCGGCGACGGCTGGGTCAAGGTGCGCCTGGCAGAGACAGGTCGCATCGGCTGGTTGTCCGAACGTTTGCTGACGGCGGCCGCAGAGTAGGGCTTGCATCACCTTTGAGGTCGCGGCACAAGGCCCGGCATGAGCGAACGAACCATCCTGATCACCGGCTGTTCTTCGGGCATCGGTTATGATGCAGCGCACGGGTTGCGCGCGCGCGGGTGGCGGGTCTTTGCCGCCTGCCGTCAGGAGGCGGACTGCGAGCGGTTGCGCGGCGAGGGATTCGAGAGCCCACGCATAGATTACGCGGACGAGGCCAGCATCGCGCAAGCTGTGACAGAGGTGAACGAGGCGACCAGTGGGCGGCTGGATGCGCTGTTCAACAACGGCGCCTATGCCTGTCCGGCGCTGGTCGAGGACCTGCCGCGCGGCGCGCTGCGCGAGATTTTCGAGACCAACGTGTTCGGCTGGCATGACCTGACACGACAGGTAATCCCTCTGATGCGCGCGCAGGGCCATGGGCGCATCGTGCAATGCTCGTCGGTTCTGGGCCTGGTGGCGCTCGGCTGGCGCGGAGCCTATGTCAGCACGAAATTCGCGATCGAAGGTCTGACTGACACGCTGCGCATCGAAATGCGCGGCACCGGCATCGCTGTCAGCCTGATCGAGCCGGGACCGGTGCGCACCAAGATCCGCGAGAATGCACGTGCCCCCTTCGAGCGCTGGATCGATTGGGAAAAATCACCGCGCATGGCGGATTATCGCGACAAGTTGCGGCCGCGACTTTATGGCGAATACAGCAAGGATCGCTTTGAACTGCTCCCCGAAGCCGTCACGAACAAGCTCATCCATGCGCTCGAATCTCCGCGACCGCGGGCACGCTACTATGTGACAACGCCGACCTATCTCATGGGCGCGCTGCGCCGCCTCTTGCCAACGCGCGCGCTGGATTGGGTGATCTCGAGAGGCTAGCGGTGATCGCCGCGTCACATTTTCCCTTTCGCTTTTTGTCCCATCCCGCCTAGATATCCCCCATCAACCCGCTGACACAGGACGCCTGCCATGCTCTCTGATCCGCTTTTCCTGCTTGTGGCTGTGGCCTGCCTCACGGTGGCGGTGATCCTGATCCGGGGCATTGCGACCTTTGGCCGGGAAGGGGTAGAGAATGCCAAGCGATCAAACAAGTTCATGCAGTGGCGGCTCATCGCGCAATTCGTCGCCATCTTGCTCATTCTGACATTCGTCTATTTCCGCAGGTAGGGAGGCGAGACCGATGGTGGTCCTGAACAAGATCTATACGCGCACGGGCGATGCCGGCGAGACCGCCCTTGGCAATGGCGCGCGGGTGGCCAAACACGCGGTGCGCGTGAATGCCTATGGCACGGTCGATGAGGTCAACGCGACCGTCGGGCTGGCGCGCCTTCAAGCGCAGGGCGACACCGATGCCGCCCTGGCGCGGATTCAGAATGATCTTTTTGATCTCGGGGCGGACCTGTGCCGTCCGGACATGGCGCAAGACGCCGAGGCGGCCTATCCGCCCTTGCGCATGGTCGCGGCGCAGGTGCTGAGGCTGGAGGCCGAGATCGACGCGATGAATGTGCATCTTGCACCGCTGCGCAGTTTCGTGTTGCCGGGCGGATCGCCTCTGGCGGCGTATCTGCATCTCTGCCGCACGGTATCGCGTCGCGCCGAACGGTTGTGCGTGGAACTGGCGACGCTTGAGCAAGTGAACGTGGCGGCGCTCACCTATCTCAACCGGCTGAGCGACTGGTTTTTTGTAGCATCGCGCATGGCCAATGACGGTGGCAAGGCGGATGTCCTTTGGGTTCCGGGGGCCAATCGCTGACATATTCGACCTGCTGGCGCGGTTTCGGAATGTCCGAAACGCGACGTCGCCGGGCGCAAGCGTGACGATTTTACCCTATTGCGCGGGGGGCGAACCCGCTATCAACGCGCGAGATTGTTGACCGAAGAGTCGATCCGGCTCTTCACCACTAAAGGGAGACCATGCCAATGAAGGTGCTTGTGCCTGTCAAACGCGTGATCGACTACAACGTAAAGGTTCGCGTCAAGGCGGACGGGAGCGGTGTCGATCTTGCGAATGTGAAGATGTCGATGAATCCGTTCGACGAGATTGCCGTGGAAGAGGCGATTCGTCTGAAGGAGGCGGGCAAGGCCAGCGAGGTGATCGCGGTTTCCATCGGCGTGAAACAGGCGCAGGAGACGCTGCGCACCGCATTGGCGATGGGCGCGGATCGCGCGATTCTGGTGGTGGCCGCCGAGGATGTGCATAGCGACATCGAGCCGCTGGCGGTCGCCAAGATCCTTGCGAAAATCGTCGAGGAGGAACAGCCCGGCCTCGTACTCTGCGGCAAGCAGGCGATTGACAATGACATGAACGCCACCGGGCAGATGCTCTCGGCGCTCTTGGGCTGGAGCCAGGCGACCTTCGCCTCGAAACTCGCGATCGAGGGCGATCATGCGCTGGTCACACGCGAGGTGGATGGTGGTCTGCAGACGATCAGGGTGGCAATGCCCACCATCGTCACCGTCGATCTGCGTCTGAATGAGCCGCGCTATGCGAGCCTGCCCAACATCATGAAGGCCAAGAAAAAACCGCTCGAGGAAAAGACCGCCGCCGATTACGGCGTCGATGTCACGCCGCGGCTGGAAATTACCGGCACCGCCGAGCCCGCGTCGCGCGCGGCGGGTGTGATCCTCGGCTCGGTGGACGAGCTGGTTGTGAAACTCAAGGAAGTGGGGGCCGTATGATGTCTGTTCTTCTTCTTGCCGAAGTGACTGATGGTGAACTGTCGCTCGATGCCACCGCCAAGGCGGTGACGGCCGCGGCCAAACTGGGCGATGTGACCGCGCTCTGCTGCGGGGCTTCTGCTGCGGCTGCGGGTCAAGCGGCGGCAAAGATCGCCGGCGTGAAAAAGGTGCTGGTGGCCGAGGATGCCTCGCTGGGGCACCGGCTGGCGGAATCGACCGCCGCACTGATCGTGAGCCTTGCGGGGAATTACAGCCATATCGTCGCTCCGGCCACCACGGATGCCAAGAACGTGCTGCCGCGGGTTGCGGCGCTGCTCGATGTAATGGTGATCTCGGATGCCTCTGGCGTCGTGGATGCCGAGACGTTCGAGCGGCCGATCTATGCCGGTAACGCGATTCAGACGGTGAAATCGCGCGATGCGAAAAAGGTCGTCAGCTTCCGCACCTCGACCTTCGAGCCGGCGGGCGAACAGGCGGCGGCACCGATCGAGACGATTGCGGCGCTGGCCAATCCGGGCCTTTCGGAATGGATCGAGGACAAGGTTGCGACTTCGGACCGCCCCGAACTGACCTCGGCCGGGATTGTCGTCTCGGGCGGGCGCGGTGTCGGGTCCAAGGATGACTTCGCGCTGATCGAAAAGCTGGCGGACAAGCTGGGCGCCGCCGTTGGTGCATCACGTGCCGCCGTCGATTCGGGCTATGCGCCGAACGACTGGCAGGTTGGCCAGACTGGCAAGGTTGTGGCCCCCAACCTCTATGTCGCGGTCGGCATTTCGGGGGCGATCCAGCACCTTGCGGGGATGAAGGATTCCAAGATCATCGTCGCGATCAACAAGGACGAAGAGGCCCCGATCTTCCAGGTCGCCGATTACGGCCTTGTCGCGGATCTCTTCACCGCCGTGCCGGAACTTGTCGAAAAGCTCTGAGCGGAACGCTTGAAATCCGAGATGCCCCACGCCAATCGGGCGCGGGGCATCTCACTCCGATAGCAATGTGCTGAGCACCGGACCGAGCGCATGGGCAACCTCGCTATGGGCAAGCAAGCCGGGCAGGTCGGCAGCGACAGCCGCCTCCATCGCCGCAAAACGCATCCCGCGTGTGCCCTGAGCCCGTGCCTCGCGGCTGATCACCACCTCGACCAGACGCGCGGCACGGCTGCTCACGGCCTGGAGCATCGCGCGGCTGACAAAGGCGGGATCGTCATAAAGCTCCGCCGTGCCTTCGCCGTGTCTCGGCGCATGGCCTGCAAACCACAGCAGAACCACCGGACGCCCGATCCGCTCGATCAGCTGCTGCATCCGCAGGATCCAGACCTCCTGCAACGCGCGCCGCAGCACCGCAAAGCGCTGTGGCGCGATGTCCGAGAGTCGCCACATCAAGTGCCGGGTGAAATGGAATTCCGTGAAGTCGATCTCTGGATAGAGACGTTTGAGGCGCGGCGCGGCCTGCACGAAACGGTCGTTGCGGCGCGGATGCACCAGATAATAGGGGTTTGAGAGGTTCATCGCCGACGGAATCTGCAAAACCACCGCACGTGCAGATTGCGCGAGCAACAGCAGACCCGCATCCTTGAGAAAGACATCTACCCCCGCATTGGCCCAGCCGAAATTGACGCAAGGCACCGGCAGATCCCGGTCGAGCAGGTCGGGGAACGGGCGATTGATGAATTTGCCATAGGTTTCCGTGCCGCCCAGACAAGCGATATAGTCTCCCTCAAGGATGCGCTTGGGACCGCGAAACACCAGTTTCGATGTCCCGTATTGCACAGGTTTATAGTCAAGGGGCTTCGGCCCCACGCGTTCAAAAGCCATTGATCCCACCTCGATAAACTCACCCAAGGCAGAGGGTCGCGAGATTCCCTTTAGAAAGTGCTAAAGCGAAAATTCAGCGACAGTTTTAGTGATCTGCGGGCCTTGCAGCCCGCCCATGCCGGGGCCTATGCTGGCATCGGACTATAGCGCGAGGGCAGAGCGGATGGAGATTGCGAAGATCGGCATTGTGGGGGCAGGCCAGATGGGCAACGGCATCGCCCATGTGACGGCGCTCGCAGGCTATGACGTGACGCTCACCGATATCAGTGCCGAGGCGCTGGCGCGTGCGATGGCTCTGATCCGCAAGAACATGGAGCGTCAGGTCAGCCGCAGCAAGATCGCGCAGGCCGAGATGGACGCGGCGCTGGCCCGGATCACCACCACGCAGACGCTCACCGATCTTGGCGCGAGTGATCTGGTGATCGAGGCCGCGACCGAGCGTGAGGCGGTGAAACAGGCGATCTTCGATGCCCTGCTGCCGCATCTTCAACCGCATACGATCCTGACCTCGAACACCTCGTCGATTTCGATCACGCGCCTGGCGAGCCGCACCGACCGACCGGGAAAGTTCATGGGGTTCCACTTCATGAACCCGGTTCCGGTGATGCAGCTGGTCGAGTTGATCCGTGGCATTGCCACCGACAAGGACACCTACAATGCCTGTCTTTCGGTGGTGGAACGGCTGGGCAAGACGGCCGCGAGCGCCGAGGATTTTCCCGGCTTCATTGTGAACCGCATCCTGATGCCGATGATCAACGAGGCGGTCTATACGCTCTACGAAGGGGTCGGAAACGTCAAATCCATCGACGAGTCCATGAAACTCGGGGCGAATCATCCGATGGGGCCGCTGGCGCTGGCGGATTTCATCGGGCTGGATACCTGTCTTGCAATCATGAACGTGTTGCATGACGGGCTGGCGGATACCAAGTATCGGCCCTGTCCCCTGCTCACGAAATACGTCGAGGCCGGCTGGCTCGGGCGCAAGACGGATCGGGGCTTTTACGACTATCGGGGCGAAGACCCCGTGCCGACCCGATGAACCGCTGCAACCCGGATCTCTCCGCCCTCAGCCGCGAGACGCGGCGGGGTGGCAAACGCCACTTTTCGCCGACATGGCGCCTCCGAGCTTGACCGATTTCGTCGCAAACGATTGCGCCTGTCCTCTGGCTGCGCTATCGCTGGACGACTGTTCGCAATCCGGGATTTCTGCATGATCCGTCTCTTTTTCCTTGTCGCCCTGACCTTTGTCGCGGCCTGCACCAACCCGAATGATCTCGATGAGGCGCCCGCCTACATGGGTAATTTTCATCTCGGACATAATGTGGTGGTGGCGCCGAATCTGGTCAAAGGCCCGGCCTCGCGCGAGGCCAGCAAGCAGGAATGGATCGATGCGGTGACACAGGCGGTGTCGGATCGCTTCGGGCGCTTCGACGGCACCAAACTCTATCACCTCGGGATCAGCGTCGAGGGCTATGTTCTGGCTATTCCCGGCGTGCCGGTGGTCGCCTCGCCGAAATCGGCGCTGATCCTCAACGTGACGGTCTGGGATGATGCCCTGGGCAAGAAGCTCAACGACAAGCCGCATCTGGTGACGGTAGTCGAGACCTTTTCCACCAATACCTTTCTCGGATCGGGCCTGACCCAGAGCCGGGAAAAACAGATCCTGAATCTCAGCCGCAACGCCGCCAAGATCATTCAGAACTGGATGGTGCAGCAGAACAACGAATTGGGCTGGTTCGAGGATGATGGCAGACCCGCCAAGGAGAAGATAAGCCTGTTGACCGGCGTTCCAGCGGCCGCGCCGGAGGAGAACTTCCCCGCCGACCAGAATGACCCGAGCGCGGACCAGATCACCACGACAGACATCGCTCCGGCAGCGGAGGGCGTCGTGCCAGCGGTGGAGTGATCCCTGCGGTTTTGGCGGTCACGTCCCGCTCTGCCATGAAAGGCTTGATTTCCCCCGCTGAACCCAATAAATGCCGCGCGGAGTGATAACCGGGCCGCAGCGGCCCCCCAACTGACAAGGCGCCTCAAGACATGGCAAAGGCAAAGTTTGAACGCACGAAACCGCATGTGAACATCGGGACGATCGGGCATGTTGACCATGGCAAGACGACGCTGACGGCGGCGATCACGAAGTATTTCGGTGAATTCAAGGCCTAT
>Ga0210026_1004296_pt1 | contig 10367 bp, 1 predicted proteins | sample CryGeymeta201509_FD_183977 | JGI IMG/M metagenome (GOLD analysis project Ga0210026, IMG submission 183977) | Groundwater microbial communities from Crystal Geyser aquifers in Utah, USA - Crystal Geyser metaG 2015-09 (SPAdes) (version 2) | ecosystem: Environmental > Aquatic > Deep subsurface >... | reverse complement strand
GGTAAATCGTAATTTTTATGAAAATTTTACCAAAAACGTAAGGAAAGAGTTTCCTTACGAAAATTTGCTCATTCCTTACGAAAATTTTTGCACTTTTTTGCAAAAAAAACTTTCCTTACGAAAATTTGTTCATTCCTTACGAAAATTTTGTAAATTTTACTAAAATTTATCATAAATTTATATAAATTTTATAAAATTTATAAGTCGCTACAGCCGGTAAATCATTAATTTTATAAATTTATACAACGTTTATGCAATGTTATAACTTTTTATAAAAGTTATATAAATTTTGTAAATTTCCCAAAAATTTTCTGTCCGACCTCATTTTTTGAAAATTGAAGATTTTTGTAAATTTTATAAAATTTTATAAAATTTTTTTATACTTTTATAAAATTTTTATAAATGTTTATAAAATTTTTTTTATGCGTTTTATAAAATTTTATAAACGTTATTATAAAGTAATATGATTTACCGGCTGTATCATTACGTTGTTATTAAAATTTATAAAAAATAAGCCGCTAAGAGCCGTGTTCTACCATGTTCCGCACTTAAACCCTTATTTGTATGCTAACATTAAAAATAACGTGTTACAGCTGGTAATTTATACCTGTCCATTATAAAATTTTAGTAAAGTTATAATTTATACTACGTAACAGTGACGTTTTAACGCTGGATTATGTTACGTATAAAAGTTACGTTTTTACACTTAATGTCACACATTTTATGCCTGTACGTATAAACAAGTCCCTACGTACGAAAAATTACAACATACAATAATGTTGTTTATAAAATTTTATAAAACACTGTTTATAATTTTTATAAAATTTTATAAACGTTACCAGAATACGTTACGTTTTATCGCCTATATTAATGCATCGTTATTAAACTTTATAAAAAATAAATCATTAATAAGCATTTTACATTATGTCACGTTTGTTGATGTGGTAATCTTAAAAACAGTTTGTTGCATTCAGTAATTTATAACGGTTAGTTACAAAAACGTAATACTGCACTTATAATTTATGTTACGTGGAATAACATTTTATGTTCATCTGTAAAAACAAGCTGTTACCTACGGTGTTTTATTAACATGCTACATTTCATTTATACAATTTATACAGTTACGTTTAAAAGTATGCATTTGTGTACTTGCCTACCTATATGGCATGACATATTTGTAAATCTTTCCTACACATACACGTGGAGATATTTCAAACCATAAAAATTAAAAAGCCGTAGCCATGGTTAATATTATTCATCTTTTTAACGCTTACATGACTATTATATTATTTTTACTTATATACCAGATATACGTTATGTATAAAGTATTACACTACATGCAAAACCTAAAAATGTATGACTTGTAGTATTTATTACACACACATTAAGCATGTTTGTTAATGTGTACTTTTTTTAATAACGAAGAACACGTGTACACTTAACTGTCATACCAGCACCTTTCTTACGATTGCAATTTTAATTTTATAACACGTCAACAGTAAATCGGAATTATATCAGTACAAGCCGTGTAAGTTATACATACGTAAGTTCATACTATATAATTTTTGTGTTAGTAATAACCGTTACAAACTTTCCTTACGCTTGTATTATACTACTGCTTACATACAAAAAGCAATTGTTAACTGTATTACTTTATGTATACGTAATACTATTGTTTATACACGTATACTATATACGGGTGAATTTAAAACACATTGTATGCTTCCACAAAATGAAAACACTTAAAAAATGCATTTAAGACTTTATGTAGCATATTGCTTAGTTTTCGTTTTGCGAATGTATTACATAACAACGTGGTGCTTATAGGAAAGATAACGGGTATTATATAAATCATTACATACTATTATAGTTTTACATTAAATTACAGAGTTAACATATATAATTTATATGTATGAAACAAATACTTTTTACTTTATGTTGTTTACTTACATGATGCATTACGGGTAGACCTTTCCTTTTATAATACTGTGTGTGTTTATATCAACACCACACAACAGATGAAAACAAATTTTGTAAAGTATAGTACATTAAAAAAACGTTACGTTCCGTGTATATAATGTACATTGCTTTATACGTGTATAAATGTATTTATTATAAAGTTACAATTAAACAACTTTATTAAATACGTTTTAGTACTTAATAAATGTGCGGTTTATACTACTACTTTTTATGGTATAATATCATGTAACGCAAACTTGCGTAAGCATATAATTATATATGTATATGTTATAATACATTTACATTTGCATTTTAATAATGTAAGTATTATTTGTAACCTTTCCTATTAGGTGTATATATTTTTAAATTATAACAACAAAACTATAATTAAACAAGCGTACTTACGTAAAGACCACAGATTATCATAATAGTATTCTACACATACTTTTTAATAAATTATATTATAACATTACTTTCATATTATATTACACGGTGTATTATTTTTATAAAATGTTGCATGTATAGTTCTATGCTATGCATTGCGTAGTTAACTTACCACAGTATTAAATAACACAGCATGTAATTTATTGTGTTTTTTTATTTGTGATTTGTTTGTCCTTGAATTACGTTATTGTAACATATATGGTGGAAAGGTTTTAAGTAACTGTATGACTGTTTATTGTGTTTAAAATAATCATGTTACCACTATTAGGGTAAATAACGTTTAACAGAGTTTTTAATGTATACCCGCATTATTGATATTATTAAATATTGAGGGTTTGTGCATGAAACCTTTCCGCGATGTGTATGAAATACGATTATGTATAATGGGTTATACACTATAAAATTTAATAGATAGAAATAAGTAAATACAATATATAAACATAACAATCTTAAAAAATGTATTACTAACACAATGCATATCTTTTTTATGATTGTATGACTTTTATTACATTACCTATTTATTTTTAGGAAAGATAAACACGCTTGGTATTACATATAATCGATAATTATTACATACTATAAAATAAATATTGTTAGTAACAATACTACACATCAGGGGATATATTACTCGTAGCTCCCATGTTTTGTATGTATAATAACATTATAATTTTTCAGGAAAGGTTTATGTATTACAAAACTTTAGTTACTATGTTAAAGCATTTTCAACTTACTGTTTTAAATTACGTATTGTTAGCATACGTTAATCGCGTACGTGTATAAATCGTTACTAACAAAAATAGTATTTAATACACATACCGTAAAATAAAAATTAATATTGCATGTAATGTTTAAATAATTTAAGCACGTTTTATACCCGTGAGTATTACGATTTACTTTTAAATAACAAACTTATTAATAAGTGCATCATGTCATATATACATGTATATAATATGTTATATACTACGTGTATATGTATTAATACACATTAAGCACTACAGGTGATAATTGTAATTAACATGCATTACGAAAAACGTAAGTTTATAATTCCGTTCAAATAAATAATTAAATAAGAAAAGTAATAACCTTTCCGCGGATAGTATGCATGTACGTAATTACGCAAAACACAAAAGTGATAAAAGTGTTTTGCATATACGTGTTGTGTTTATTTGATTTTTACTATTACAGTATTTAACAATATAATTTAATACATGTAGAACGTATAAAGCACTCGCGTTATATCTGCGGCAATAAAACTATTATAACAGTAATGTTATGCAATGCTTACTGTTTATGCTTACTGTGTTTTACGCTATACATAGGTTAGTCTAAAACGTACTATCTATTATAGGAAAGATTATTTTAAAAAATGTAATTAATTTTATACACGTATATAGAGTGTAATATACAAGTGCCCCGCTTTTTCTAATAAATACGTTTACGTATTTTCTTGCCTTACTGTAATTGAAAAGGTTATATGTTTACTGGATATATTAAATTAGTACGTAATACGATAGAATGTAAATGACATTGTATACCGATTTATTATATTTTTTTACGTGTTTTTTTTTGTTGTGTTATAATATATGTTGACTGTTATTTTAGGAAAGACTAATCACGCATAACGGGATAAAGTTTTAAAACGTTTGTATAACATAAACGTAAAAGATTACTAGGATCCGTAGTCATACTATGGAGTTACTACCACTACGGGTATTGTTTAAATGTACCTTTCCTTATTACACCTTACTATAATAATATGCAGCATTACGTATATCATTACAAGATAATTACGTAATATGCACGGAGTGTTACCAAAATTAAAAACCTTTCATAACACGTGTGTGATACACGGTATAAACTAAAAGTAAAATATCAGCTACACTGTAACAAACCATACAACACATTTAAACGTATAAACTTATTTACTATATACGTATGCAAGTCTACACTAACATAAAAAATTATATACGTTGCACAGTAATGATTTACATATTGTTACATGGATGTAATATTGTAGGTATTAACCTAGTCTCTAGTTGTGTACTGTGTCGAGGTCATGTCTTTTCCACATAGTAACCTACGTGTAATGATAACGTAAAGTCGACAGTAAAAAAGTAAATAAATAAATTTACATCTCGTGTAAGTATGTCAGTTCATTCATGTGTTATTAATTATTAATGGTATAACCTTTCCTATATAAGCATTGCATAAGCGTTGTCTACTAAAAACGACAAACCGCATTTAAATGCTACACAAAACTATAATGTACTCATAAGATTTCATCACATGTAAAAGTTTGTTAAACCTTTTCTGTAGGTTATTTAAAAAATAATGTATATCAACTACATGTTTTATATATTTAATTTTCATAAGGACACACCTTTCCTACGTATAGTCGCACTGGGGATGTTACGTATACTACATACTAACATGCAAGTAAAGAATATGTAAAATAAAGACAATAAGTATAAGTACTATACGTGTAGGCGTAAAGCAGTGTGTTGTTAATAGTATTTTAATAGATCTTACACGATAATAAAAAATTTATTATGTTGTTGTACGATTTGTGTATATCGTAACGTGCATCAACATTATATAGGAAAGATCATGTACACAGGTAGGTTAACAACGAAACTTTTTCTAGTAGTAACTTAAACGTGAATGTATGTGCAAAACATAAAAAGTCAAATACGCATACAATGTAGTATACCGGAACAGTATGTACACGTTTTTTGTTTATGTAAGTAGTAACAGCAAAGTAACAGTATTAAATTATAGCTATACGTAAATACACGATAATAGTAAACAATCTTTTTAGGTAGTTGTTTAATATCGTAATGTTACGTATACGTATTTGATTTAATGCGGAAAGGTACACATTCTGGGATATAAAAAACAGTAACGTGAGGCCAACTTTACAAAAAAAATATTAGTAAAATTCCGTATATGTAAAATAAATTTTTCTTTTTGACTTACTTGTTTAACTTTATATAGTTTTCATTATGTTATGTTCACGGTGTAATACAATCATGATTGTAACCATACAGGTTAAATATAACACATACCGTGCGTATATAATTGTAAGGTACTACAGTTTTTTAGATTTGAATTTTGTTTTGCGTACGTATGTGTAAAAGTAATATTTATAAGCGGAAAGGTAACTTTGTGCAATAACTGTACTTAAAATGTATCTATAGAAATTAAACATTTTTTTGTAACAATAAAATCATACATACGTAAAGCATATATTTCCTTTGTATGATGTTGTCAAACAATATTACTGTACTAATGTAATGCAACTCGTAATACTTTTACGTTACGTATTAAATAGCTTTTATTAATATATAACAATAACATACGTGACACGTGGAGCACATCCGAAAAAGTATTAATACGTACACACGTTTTTAATGTCAACACACACACATACATGGTGTAGTATATGCATACATACGATATTATTACATACATATATAACACTTTCATTGTGTTTGGTTTTTCGAAGTTTTTCTATAATGCATCATTACAGGAAAAGCTTCCACATTGTGTATAATGTATACAAAAATTTCAAAATTGTACGCGTACCTTTCCTGTAAAATAATAAATGGAATGATGTAATTAAATCCACCCAAAATAAATTTAAGTACCTAAATTTTTTCTAAGTGAATATTAACATCTATACTGTTGTTGAAATGTATGTAATGCATTTAATTAATACAATACATGTAAGTTTATAAACTGTTTTATTTATGTTTTATAACATACGTAAAACATTTATAAGGAAAGGTTGTTATAACATGGTCATGTAAGTAACATTATACAATGCTATATACGTAAACTAATAGTAGTTACTCCGTGTGTGTAAAATGTATACCGATTTATATGTGTTTACATAGTAAACGTAACATACATTTGAATTACATATACGGAAAGGCCATACAGCACACATTGCTTTAGAATACCACAAAAAAAATTTATATAACTTTTTTTGTTGGTATTCACTTGTATACATTCATTACAAGGAAAGGTAATGCCCAGTATGCATACGATCATTTTATGTTAATGTAACGCTTACGTCTTTTAATCTTAATTAACATATACATATAAAATTTATTTTGTGTAAAGTTTTGTTTAGAAGACTTATTAGTTTCCTCGATCCCGTGTATACGTATTTTTGGAAAGACATTACACAGTAATAGTATACGATGGCGGTACTGACCTACTACATACGTACATAAAGGTGTGTAATACGAGTGACATATTGAATATGTAAAGTAGAATAACTACACATGTGTAAACGTTATACTGGTAAACGTTGAATTATGTTAACAGCCTAAAGTGTTATGTACTATTAGTATACATTACTACATGTATATTATGTTGGATTTTGATTCAACACACTTTGCATGTATAAAGTAAATAGGAAAGGTGTCATCCTATATACAGGTATATTACTTATCATTTTTTAAAAGTATTTTTATATTCTATATCGTGACTATGTGCATGGTAAATGTAATAATAATACGTGTTATGTTGTTGCAATAATTACAGTAAAATTTATGTAGGAAAGTTTAACTCTGTTTAAAACCTGCTTGCATCACATATGTTTTTTGTTATGTATGATTGTACATCCACTATCGGAAAGGCTCTGCAGCTGCAATGCCTACACCTGGTACGGTTACATTAGTTAACATCATAGTATGTTGTTATCTTCTTACTATACATTATAAACGGATATGTAGTTATACTTATTATAAAATTTTTATAGTTTGTTTATTACCGTTAAACTAACATGTAATATTACAATGTGTAAAGGTAAGGCAAAGTATCTGCATAAATAAAAATAGTATAACGTATAAAGTATTGTTTTATAAAAAAGTATTACAGGTAGTATTATACACAGTACATGAAACCATACATACATATAAAACACAACAATGTAACGTTACTAAGCAGACTAGAGAAAGTTCGATTCCCAATATGGAACCTTTCCGTAATAGGCATAACACATACACTGTAACGTAAAAGCAATAAGACACATACAAAATTACGTAGCGATATCATCGTTGTGTTGTAATGTGTATGTGCTACTAACAAAATACATATTGCTAACGTAGGTACCCACACCTTTCCTATGCAGATATTATTAAAATACATACCTGCATCATAACAAACCCACAACAGAAATTTAATACTACTGCGTATACTAAATACGTATAAAATAAAAAAGTGCATGTTACATTAAAAGTAGTAGCGTAATTCATATACTTCTACTATTATAGTTTATTAAAAATACAAGCATGTAATAAAATTGTAGTATTTAAACACACAAATAATAAAAATACATAGTATACAACTTTTTTTTTCCGTTTGTTTAATTGTTACATCAAATGCGTAAATACAATACGTCTATAAGGAAAGGCTTACGTAATTAATTTTACTATCCTTGTTAAAAGGATATTAGTAATTAATAAAAAGCACATAATGGAAAGGCATTGTATTTACCTAAGGGTATATGTAATAACGTATGTAATTATTAATACTATTTTATACTAAAAAATTTAACATGCACGATATGTGCCTTTAACAAATATTAAAAGTATAAAACATATTAATATAATACAATATGTAAGACATTGTTATAGGGTCTTATAATTAGTTCTGTTTGTAAGAACATATTCTATTTAGTTTACGTTAATCACATTGACAAGGATTTATTAATAAACAAATAAATTTTTTAAAATTATGTAATATACAGCGTATATATTATTAACTACATTTCGTATAGTATGTATACTATACATATGAGTGTATAACAAGGAAAGGTTCTGTACGTATAAACTTACGTGTTGTTTTTACAATAGGGAAAAATTATACCGTGTATTCATTACATGACTTTTTAAATTAATTAAATTTATTTTAGAATGTAATTAACATAAAATGATTAAATAAATTTTAGGAAAGGTACTAATACGCAAGCAGTTAAACTTTTATACAACGCCAGGAAAAGGTAGGTTACGTTATGCTGGTAAAAATTACATGTACGATGTAAGTTGTGCTTATATACTACCATAATTAATAACATATTTTTTTGTGTTTGTTTGCGTAGACACTACTACAATTTTATATAGGAAAGGTCGCGTACTTAGTTAAGTGTTACGGTTACTGCATAAATAAATACGGTGTGCTTCATAAAAAATGAGCTTAAATAACAAGGTTCTGTTTATTCGTTTTTCATATACATCTACATACAGACGATTATATAGGAAAGATAGTTACATTACAATATTAAAGTATTACAAATATATATACTGTACGTAAGTAATGCAGTGTACGTTATAAACAGGTTTTCTTTTTATACATAACCTAAAAGGATAATAAAAAAGTAATACGTGTATACATATATACGTAGTGTAAAGTGTATTGCATGCGTCATGCATATTATGCGTATTACACGCAGTCTAATGGAAACGAAAGTAGCAGTTACATGTTGCTTACAAATGTGGAACAATGTTACCTTTCCTAGAAGTGTTAAAATGTATGTATATAATCTTAAAATAACCACACGCTATGTATAGACAATCAGGTTGTAGTAACGTTTACGTTAAACCATATTAGATTTTACGCAGTTACTTTTTGTAACATACATATATCTTACGTATATAGTTTAAGTGCATTTATTATGTTAATAATAGTAATATAAAAACCATTCAAACAGATTAGCTACGAGTAGTAAATAACTAAAAAGTTTTTAGATATAGTTATATGTATTACTGCAGTTTTTTATTGTGTAATACACAAGGAAATGCTGCTTTACAATGGAAAGGTTCATTACATAATATTTTACGTGTACTGTACGCAGCACTGGCAATGTATAAGATCCAGTACTATTATAAATATTACAGTAATAATACGTTCGTAGCGTACCGGAGTAAGGCGCGTACAATTTAAAAAAATATGTATACACTTATAAATGTGTACTTATATTTTTATGTTGTTTGTTATTATTATTTTTTACGTAAACATATTTACTTTATATATTAATAGCTATTGTTGTGTGGTATCATACTGATCGTGAGTAGACTTTTTATATAAGGAAAGGTACGTATAATGTATGCCGTTAAAGCTATTACACTACAATTAATTACGTATAACATTATAGTTACGTATTATATATTTTCGATGTATTATTCATTATAGATACACGTATAGTTTTAATACATCCAGGAAAGGTTCAGTACCGTGGGGCTTATACTTGCTATAAACACAAAGCGTTGTAAACTGTCTAGTACATACAGGTTATTCGAACAACGTTTACGTGTACAGTAATAACTTAACACTTACTAGTATGCTTTAATATACTGTTGTAAAACATTGTTTTACGCTGTAATATTACTATGTTTTTTTGTGTGGTTATAATATATAAATAATAGTATCTTTAGGAAAGGTTTTTATATACCTTGCATGTTGTTAATTAAATAATTGAGAGATAGGTAATGTTGAGTACATTTACAATAATTTTAAGCAACGTTTTATAAAATTTTATAACAACCGTGTTACATGGTACAGTTTACTATACGTAGTGACTTGTTTTTATGTATAGTTGTAAAATGTATGGTGTTAATTACAAAACTATGCTTTATTATAAATGTAAAATGCTATGTTCATAACACATCCTACGTAGTGACTTGTTTTTCTATATACACGTAAAACGTATTGTTACGTAGCGTAATTATAGCCGTATTAAAACTTTATAATTAACAGTTGTAAATTACTGGCTGTAGAGAACTGTTCTTAAGGGTAACCTGCAAACAAGTGTTTAAATACGATAAATTAAACATGATATAAAACATGACTCTTAGTGGCTTATTTTTTATAAATTTTAATAACAACGTAATGATACAGCCGGTAAATCATATTACTTTATAATAACGTTTATAAAATTTTATAAAACGCATAAAAAA
>Ga0210026_1004272_pt1 | contig 10405 bp, 7 predicted proteins | sample CryGeymeta201509_FD_183977 | JGI IMG/M metagenome (GOLD analysis project Ga0210026, IMG submission 183977) | Groundwater microbial communities from Crystal Geyser aquifers in Utah, USA - Crystal Geyser metaG 2015-09 (SPAdes) (version 2) | ecosystem: Environmental > Aquatic > Deep subsurface >... | reverse complement strand
TAATTCAATATAATTAATTAAAATAGTAATAATTTAACTTGTAGAAAATTTAATTTAATAAAATTAAAAATTTTAAACTATTTAAATTATAAATTATACATTAAGTATTATATTGTTTATTGTAAAAACTGTCAACCAATAATTACAAAATTTTAAAAGGTATTTTTAAAATTCAATGTGTGCATATAATAAAATTATAATTTTTTAAATAAAATGTCAAAATTTAAAAATATGATAAAACTATTATTATCCTTAGTATTACTCTTCAATATAATCCAAGCAAAACCTGAAATGGACGAAACCGACTTTAAAAACATCGGAGGTAAAAAAGAGGCAGTAGCAGGATGGTCAACAGTTGCAACAGATTCTTGTGCTTACGAGTTTAAAGATATTCTATCGGTATTTAGTCAAAAAGAACAACAGTTTTATATCGACGCTGCTTTAACAACAAAATGGTGCAATGACTGTACTGGAGTCACTGGCGGAACAAATTGTTGCTCAGATACTGATTTAAAACTTACCTGCTTTGACAGCGCTAAAATTATTGCAGGCTTTCAAAAGGTCAGAAACGAATTAGCAGACTCGATGGGTAAGAAAATGGGAACTATGTCAAGTGATTATAATAAAGGTCTTGCCTGTTTTAAATCCGTTCTCGAAAGTGCTACTGACAAAACAGCGATTGATACAATTTTAAAAGAATGGGGAGTTCAACAAGGACTTTATAATACCTGTGTCGCTGGCGTAATTAAGACTTATCTCAACGCGCTTGGAGCTAGAACTAAATTCTTATCAACTGACCTTATGAATCTAAACGTGGCAAAGAAAGATGCAACTTTCTGGGGCATAACCGACACTTCATCGACTACAAAAGTCTGGAAAGCATTTCCTTATCAATACACTGAACAAACAAATAAGTTATGTACTGGTAACACTTCTGAAATTTGTGGATTTGTATTAGAATTCCAAAAGTTTACAACTTGTAGTGCAACTCTTGAAACAGAGTTTAAGAAAACAGTAGCTGCCGTAAACTTAAGCGTTAATGATATTTTTAATGCAAATCAAGGTTGTGGGATTAAAAAAACAACTGACACTGAAGCAATGAAACCACCTACTACATGTAAGTGTTGTCCAACAGCAACTCCTGATTGTAGTGATGGTTCCAAAGATGGAAAGCTCGAAATGACAGGCACTCCAGCTAAAGCAAGCTGTACATGCGATACTGGTTATGTATGGAATACAACAGAACAAACAAAAGCTGCAAATGCTTCTAGTACAAACACCAAATCAGAACAAGAGAGAAAAACTTGTAAATGTTGCCCAACAGCAACTCCTGATTGTACTGATGGTTCCAAAGATGGTAAACTTACAATGGATAACTCAACCCCTCCTAAAGCTTCATGTACATGCGATACTGGTTATTTATGGAATACAACAGAACAAACAAAAGCTGCAAATGCTTCTAGTACAACCACCAAATCAGAACAAGAGACAAAAACTTGTAAATGTTGTCCAACAGCAACTCCTGATTGTACTGATGGTTCCAAAGATGGTAAACTTACAATGGATAACTCAACCCCTCCTAAAGCTTCATGTACTTGTGATAGTGGATATGTTTGGAATACTACAGAAAAAACTAAAGCTGCAGAAACTAAACCTGCTACTAGTACAAAACCAGATACTCAACCATCAGGAGGTGCCAGCACTAAACCAGCAGACTCGGGAACATCTTCAAGTTCTTCATCATCTGCTTCTGGACCAAATGGAAAAGGTATGAGAATGTTAGATGATGCTAATGAAAAAACTTCAACAGACGCTATAAAAGCATGGGATACAGCTGCTGCTGCAGTAAAAGATAAATTAACTAACTTAGTACCATTTGAAACTATCATCACCGACCCACTTACACTAAAAGTAACTCCTAACTTATTAAAAACTCTATTGAAAAACTTAAGTGAAGCAAATGCAAAAGTATGGTCAGATTTAGTAGACAAAATAAATAAAGATAATTCTTGCTTAGATTCAACATTTGATTATGCATATACTTTATCTTTAGTAAATAGTGTTCCTACTCTTGTATGTAAATTTGGAACAGGAGGAGATGAAACTAAATGTGATACTGCCACTTTTACTTCTATTAAAAACACTAAAAGTCTCCCAGCTTCCTGGGGAGTCGCAGTTACTTGTCTCAGTAAAAAACCAGCCCAAGTAACATATACTCTTGAATCAAATAACAAAAACGGTAAAATTGAATTTTTTGCTCCTTCCTCACAAGTCTGCGAGGACAAAGTCAAAGGGCGATGCGATAAAAGTGGTCTAAATGAACTAGTTACAATTGCAGACAGTACAATTCCTTGCTTAGCTAACGAATGTGATCCATCAAGTAAGTGCTATAGTGTCACAAATTGCATGGCTTATATCAATAAGAACTTCCTTAAGAATACATTAGTTATTAACTTTAACAGCTTTTTGAACTTATGTGATTCAATTAGATCTACTACAGTTGCTTTCCCTGAAGCTAATCCTAGTGCTACCCCAGCTATCCCAGACTGTACTACAATGGATGGAACTGGACCATTTGATGGCCGTTTACGATTAAGGTTTTTAACAACCAGTAATACTGATGGTTTTAAAATTAATAATACATTGTACAGTCAAGTTACTCCACTTCCAGCATCATCAACAAGTGTTTCAGATTCTTCTGTTGTGATTAGTGGATCTACTACAACTACCGCAGCTCCTGTTGATAGTGTAACCACAGCGAATAATGCATCAGTTGTACTAATTCAATCTTCAGGTAATTTCATAAAATCTTTGATTTTTGGTTTAATTCTAGCTTTTTTAGTTATATTTAGTTAACTGGTAAACGTTATATAAACAAAACATTTTTATAATAATTATAATAATTATAATAATATATATAATAATTTTTATAATAATTTTAATAATATATATAATAAATTTGATTATCATTTAATAGTATATAATGATCTATGGGGATTGGGGATTGGGGATTGGGGATTGGGCCCAATCCCCAATCCCCAATCCCCAATCCCCAAAAATAATAACTGATAATAACTGATAATAAACATTATGATAAATATTATAATAGTAATTATAATAAAATATATAAAAATTAATAACAAAATAAACAAATAAAATAATTAAATTAATTACTATAAATAACCTTTTCATATAAACTTTAATGAGAAATTAAATAAAATATAAAATAAGACTAAAAAAGTTAAAATAGTCTATCAAATATATTATTTCTTCTTTTTATTTTTCCTCTTCTTTAGTAGCAGGCGTGGCAGATGGTTTTTTAATATTTCTAAGTTGATCGATTTTCTTTTTAAGATTTTCATTCTTTTCATCTTTCTTTTTATCTGTTGATGATGTTAATAGTCCCAATTTATCAGCTTCTCTTTTCTTTACCATATCCTAATATTTTATTATATAATTTAGTAACAATTTATATAAGTTATATGTTATATAGTAATAACTTACCATTTTCATATCACTTAATGGCTTTGTAGGACTTATACTGATTGTAGACTTACCAGTTTCTGATGCATAATCATTTGCGTTAATAACAGGTCTATCCATATTTGATGGCTTTATAACCTGAGATTCCTGTTTTAAGAATACATTGAAGTCTGGTTTTTCTGAATTCCTATTTCTTGTACTATCAGGATTAAGATCTTTACTTCCAGAGGTGGAGCCATAATTAGAAATAGTAGGTCTTTCAGTTGTAGTATCTCTTTTAACCGTTCTAAACTTATTTAAGAACACTTGTAGGTCTTCGCATATAACTTCTTCTTCTTTTAAGAACTAATATTTAAAGTTATTATTATGTTATATATAGGTGCTATAACTTACCGTTCCTTTATTTTTGTTTGGAGGTATTCTATCTTCGTAAAACTTACTTAAGTCATCGTTAGTATCATAACCTTTTAATACTGGTAGAGAGTCATAACCGCTTGGGACAAAGTAAGAGTCCTTATCAGACAAGTTAGGCTTATATAAAAAGTCAAAATCATATATTCGATTGAGTACATATTCATAAAAGATATTTAAGTTTATATTTTGCCTTGCTGATCCGTAAATTGTTGTTGCGCCATCTGATTATTTATGATAAATGTTAAAAAAATGTATTATACAGTTTAAAGCAAAGCTTCTAATATGTTTTAGAATAAATTCTGAATCTTCTTCGTAACGTTTTTTCTCTCCTGTTCCCATTACTACATCTGACTAACATTTAATCTTTCAACAATTTATATACCTTATTTACAAAGAAAATAACTGGAATTCCCATATTTGTTTTTAATACTCCTTCCTTAAGTGCCATATTTTTTCTTAGTTTAATTGTTTCCTCACTTAATGGCTCATTTTTAATATTTCCATCTTCGTCAAATTGAACATCTTCATATAATTTTATAAAACTTTCGACCCTTTCTCTTAAGGCTTGTTGTTTCTCAAAGGGTAGTTTTAAAATTAAGTTACTGAACATTTCATAAATATAAGCAGTCCACTTTTTAAGATTTTCCATTATTTCCCATGGCTATATGTTATTACAAAAGTTATTAGAATTAATATAAAAGTTGATATAAATAACATACTCTTGTTAGATCAACTATGATTGTAAGTACAGCTTTTAAAATGTATTCAGGTTTAAAAATGGTTTCAAATACCTCTCTGATGTTAAAAATATTTAATACTTATCTAGTAAGTCGTTGACATACCATACATTAATCTTTCCCACAGATTCTGATTTATTAAAATTTTATTTACCAGCATCCAACTCATTCAATTTTTTAATATGAATATATGTGTAATCTATTAAAGCATATTTACCACCATTCTCATCAATTTTCAAAGTGTTTTTTTCTTATTTAAGTTATTTTATTTACCTTCATACTCATATTTTTGTAAATATTCTTTATTTATTGCTCGTATTATAGCCTTTTTTCCAACGTTTTTATCACCGAAAATAAATAAGTTTGATTCCTCAAGATCCTTATTAGTCATAGCATCTCTTAGTATCTCCTGCCACATGTTGGTTTGTTGCACTTCTGCTTCTTTCGGCTTCTTTTCATTTTTCATTATATCTACTTAATAATAATTATTTTAAAATTATAATTTTTTATTATATAATTTTGTTTCAATAAAAAAACTTCATAAAATTAACTAAATTAACTAAATAAACTAAATTAAATACTTCTATTAATATTTTTATGACATTTATTGAATATAATAATGTTTCTAAAAGACTATTTCATTAATTATTAATCTATTTTATATATTAATTGAATAAATTAAGATTTTTGAAAGTGAATTAACTTCCATCCTGTATTATAATGTCTCCATATTCTTGTTTCCATCATAGATACAGAATTTGTAATGTTAGTACTTATATTTACAGTTGTGCGTAGTCGCTTATAACATATGATCCCTATATCTCCATGTATTTTTATGACTGGTTGGAGTATAGTTTCCTTTATTGCAATATTATTATCATTTGGTATATCAAAATAAAATTTATGGAATTCTAGTCCTTCAACCAGACTATTATCACTTTCTTTTTCTATTCCAGTTAATTTTTCATCACATAAAGCCAGATAAGAATCCCAATCCTTATTTGAAATTGAATCTAGTAATTTTTGTGTTAAACTTATAATTGAATTGGACTCTGAACCATTATCCATTTCACTTTTAATTTTTTTATATTAATTTATAAGAAATAATATTAATTATAATATTGAATAAAGGTAATTCAATGATTATATATAATATAAGTTTAGAAATATAATTGAGGTTGATAGTATATTATAATCGATCATAAATTATTAACTTTGTTTCTGACTTTTTTATCATGTATAATGTTATATGCTATTAATATTAGATTATTCGACAAATATAACTATATAATACTATATAGACGATTATATATTTTTTAGAAAAGAATTTCTTATAAATTATAAATATAATTAATTATATTTTAATTTAACTAAATACTAAGTCTAAATATTATTCTAATAAAATTTGTATATGAAATTTAAAATATAAAAAATATAAAATTTCTAATGAAATCCGCTTTTTGTATTTGCATATCGTTCTTTGTAATACTTTTATCTTCTCCTCTTGTATATAGCGTAGTGCTATACCCAATAAAAACTAGTAATAAACTAAATGATTTCAACATGAAACAAACAATATCAACAGCTGATAAAGTTAACCGTCAAAACAAAGTAAACCCAAAATTAGCAATAAAGGTAGTTAAATTAAAGAAAAGCCAAGACTCTCGAAAGAGTGGATCGCCTAAACAAATATCTCAAATATCTCTTTCTATGAGAATGGATAAACATAGAAATCACTGCGATGACGAAATCGATGAGCAACAAAAAAGAGTTGCTTTTTCTCTCAATGTCAAGACTGAAGCTGAGAAAAAAGAAGCAGAGAATAGAGAAATAGTCAATCAAAACCTTATTGTTTCAAACAACATAGCTATAGCTATTAACAATAACTTAGTAACAATTGCTGAAGCACCTGCAAAAATAGCCCAAGCCAATGCCGAAATTCAGAGACTTAATCTTAAACAACAAGCCATCCTAAACAATATTACTACTGTTGATCAACCTAAAATCGATGTTCTTAAACCTATTGCAGTTAGTTATGAAAATGACTTTAATGCTGCAGCCTTAGCTCTTAAGAAAAATCAAGATGACTTAGTTAAGTGCCAAAGTGATTTAACTAAGCTTGAATTAAATGGCCTAACTGATGAACAGATAGATTCAAAATTGAAGTTATTCTTTGATATTGACACAAAAACTACAACTCTTAACCAGAAAAAAGCTATAACAGTAGCAATTAAAGCACAAATGCCTCCAATTGAAGAATTAGAAGACCAGTACAAAAGATGCATTGATTTAAAGAATGGACTACTAATCAACAAAAATTACCTAGAGAACTCTCTACCAATTCTAAACGCACAAACCTCTCCTCACCAGAGTAAAATTGCTCTCATTACTAAGGCTTACAACTATGCTTTGGATAATCTTTCAAAAACTACCTTAGCCAAAGAAAGTTCTGATAGAGTAATCGATGTTAATAACGTTCTAATTGACTTTTGTTCTACTGACTTACAGACATTGATTGAAGAAGAATCCCAAACTATCCCTACAGATGATAGTTTTACTTCACTTATTAAAGCCGATCAGTTCACATGCCTTAAAGATGTTAGTGCCTCGGATTGTCTAGGTTATAAAGCAATAGTTGATGAAGAAAACCCAAAATCTGATGACTTGTATATTACAAATGGAGAATGGATTGCTTATAAATTACTAACAAGTAATCAGAAATTCGAAATTGAGCAGATTTACAACACCTTCATGACTAATTTACCTATTACAATAAGCTCTCGACAAGCCGCAATCGTCAAACTTGGAAATGATTATACAGCCAAAGGAATTGAATGCGACAATATTCAAACAAACATCTTCCAAAAAAACTACCAATTAACTCAGCAAGATCCTAGAAGTATAGAAATAGCAGAGGCTAATGAAAGACAAGCTTTATGGGACCTAAAAAAGGCAGAGAAGGCCATAAACGATGCAAAATTATTTCATAAAGAAAATTGCAACACTTTAAGTTCTGCTACACAAGGTCTTCAAAACAAAAATGACTATGCTAAGAGATACCTTGACGACAGTAGTTTTTCACTTAAGATCATCGAAGACAACATTGTTATTGAAAACGCACAAATAGAAGCTTTAAAAGCATTAGTTATAGAACAAAATAACTTAATTGCTTTGATAAATACTAATGTCCAACTTGCCCAAGAAGATAATGTTAAGCTTACAGTTAAACAACAGAATCAACTTAATGTTGTTGTAGAAAATTCCCAAACAGACTTAGCTCCTTTCGTAAATTTCCTAAATAGTGCAATATTGGATTATAATCTTCAATTAGCAAAATTAGCTGACTTAAAAGAAAACTGCGATAAGAAACATAAAATGCATTCCAATAGTTTTGTCCAAAGAATATAGAAGACTGAAATAGGTTAAACAGACATTAAATAGTTAATATTACTAGGTAATAATAAACTTAATATTCATTTTATTATTATATTAAATATTATAAATTATAAATTATATGAAAATGTAAATATTTAAGTTTAAAATATTAACTGGTATTTTCTTTTAAAGTTTTATTTTTTGTAAATGTAAAAAATAAATTAATTATATCTAATTTTTTAATAAATATAAAAAATGTTTCTTAACTACAAGATAGTCATAACGATTTGCTTTATCATAGCTATTACTAGTGCTTCATCTAATTTGAATTTAGCTAAGATAAACGAAAACTACGAGAATGGAATAGAATTAGACCGACAAGATCCAAATGCCAACATCCTTATTGATAGTCTTAATTTAATATCTCAAAACTACAGAACATCAGTTCAAGGCATAGACCAAAACTCAAAAGCTTACATTGATAAATCATTTTCATTTTATCAAAGTGTAACAGATTTTCTCTTACAAAATAAAGTTGAAATAAGTAGCTTAAGTGCTACGTATGTTACTATGTTTGCTAGTTTGTCTACTGATATTTCAAATAGTCTCACCCTCATGAGTTCCATAAAATCTCATGTAGAAAGTATGGAAAAACAAATACTAGACAATCAACTAAACTATCAAATCCCAATTCTCGAAGCAAACCGACAAAAACAATATGAAAACCAACAAAGAGTCGAAGCAGAGTTAGCAGTTTTAAAAGCTGCAGCATTAAATAAAGCTCAATGCAAAAATGATCCTCTTACATCAATTCTTCTACAAGTAAGTTCGAGAGTAAGAGCCAATGAAAAAGCTAAAACTAAATTAAACCCCAGTTCAGACACAAGGATAAATAATATCAAAAACATTATAGAATCATGTAACGCAGGGTTCTTCGCTACTTTTCCTCCTACAGTCTGTTATGTAAAGCCAAATGGAATAGCTACCAGTGAAATACCTTATAGATGTCCATCAGGTTTTGAAAGAAAAATGCTAATATGTTATCAAGCTTGCCCTAATGGCTATTACCATGAGTGTGGTAGATGTTATCCAAGCTGCAGCGCTTTTTATGGAGCAGGTTATTCAGACTCACTATTATTTTGCACAAGCCCTACTCAAAGTATTATGAAAACTGTTATTGACCCAGTAAAATATTATAATGATTCCGATCAAGTAAAATGTGATGTAAGCGAATTAGGAGGATATGAGAAACCAGATAAACAGGTAAAAATAGGAGCTCTATGTTATCCAAATTGCCAAGCCATTTACATGGTTCAATGTGGAATTGATAAATGTGCTATTAATAAGGCTGCATGTGATAACGCTAATATTAATCAGATGATAGATATTGCTATTGCAGTTTATGATTTAGTAGGTTTTATTCTAAGTGGAGGATTTTCAGCTATAGCTACATTACCAACTAAATCAGTTGCTAAGTCGTCATTAAAAAGAGCTAGCAAGAAATTAGTATCTAAATTTGAATATCTAGTTAAAAAAGGAATAGCCACTGTAGAAAAGGCAATTATTGAGGACACACTAGATAAAGTGGGTGACTACTTCAAAGATGTTGCAGAAAGTTTACTTGAACCTCAAAACCCTGTAAGTAACGTAGTAAAAAAGTTTCTAAAACAAACAAATGATAGCGCTAAAAGCTTAGCATTAGCAAACTTTAGCAATGCTAAAAGAAGTGAAGTAAACTTTGGTTACCAATTTAATACTTTATGTGATATAACAACGCAGTTTAACATTGAAGCAGTTATAGAGCGAAGAGAATCAGAAGATTTAATAAATACAGATGATATTATAGATGTAGTTGATGTTATAGGAATAACAACCGCAATAAACACATGTGATAAAGCAGCTAATGGTGATCCTAATCCAGATAATGTAACTAACTGTGTAAAAAGTGTTTTCCAAACAGCTGCAATGTTTGATCCAAGTGGATTAGTATCTTTAGCAGCAGCTTTTATTTATCCAGTATGTGATGTTCCAAGAATTTTATATACAGACCCAAGATCCGAAGAGGAAAAAATAAAGGCAAAAGTAAGAGTAGGAATATACACATCTCTTTATAAAACCGAATACGCAAAGTTAAGATTAGAAAATCAAAATTTAATCAATGAAAATCAAGCTATTCTTGACCCTCTTAAAATAGCTTATGATGCAGCAGTTGTTAATATGACAACTAATCAAGCACTTTTAGATCGAAGAGAATTTGTACATATAGGCAAGCGTACGATTAACAAATATTACAATGAATGGCTTGCAGCTACAAAACTTTTAGATGCTGCAAAAGAACGATTTGATTATGCAAATAAGAAAATGAAAATATTGGTTACTGATCTACAAAAAAGAGC
>Ga0210026_1004255_pt1 | contig 10437 bp, 10 predicted proteins | sample CryGeymeta201509_FD_183977 | JGI IMG/M metagenome (GOLD analysis project Ga0210026, IMG submission 183977) | Groundwater microbial communities from Crystal Geyser aquifers in Utah, USA - Crystal Geyser metaG 2015-09 (SPAdes) (version 2) | ecosystem: Environmental > Aquatic > Deep subsurface >... | reverse complement strand
AGGAAGTTGATCCAGCTTGTCGATGCTGGCAATGTCTTTGATGTCCCGGTGTATGAGCGAATCGATGTATTGTTTTGCCCAAGTCTTACGGCGGCGGGTGTCGGTACGGGCTATCGATTCTGGATACCCCCCCCGGGTGACCTTATCCACCAGCGCGTTTCCAACAGCAGGTTGCGTGGCCGACAACACGTCATCAGCAAATATTCTGTCCAACCAGGTCAGCGATGCCCCCGGATCGGGAGTAATCTCGCACTGCGCCAGTGGCAGCAACACCAAGGTTTCCATGCGCCCGGCAAGTGAATCGGCAATGCTGGGCAAGGCCATGAGATTGGCCGAGCCTGTGAGCAAGAAACGACCAGGGCGCCGGTCTTCATCCACGGCCTTTTTGATGGCCAGCAACAGATCTGGTGCGCGCTGTACTTCGTCGATCACCACTTGATCAAGACTGCGTATGAATCCAACGGGGTCCGCTTTGGCCGCCAAACGCGTGAGCTCGTCATCAAGCGTAAGGTAACGCCGCTCGCCACCCACGAATTGCCGCACCAACGTGGTCTTTCCTGCCTGTCGCGGACCACTGATGAGGACGACAGGCGTATCAGTCAGCGCCTCCAGAACTTGGCGCTGAATGAATCTTGGGTAAATCGAGGGTGAAACATCGATTTCTGGCATGGCATGACTGTCGTCTATTTGGGATTCAAGTATAGTCCATTTGGGATTTTATATTGCAATTCCTGGGAATATGCCCATGCCCTACTGGATACGCGCTCTTTGCCCCGCCTTGATGGTCGCCAACAATTCTGCTTTAAGCAGCTCCAGATATTCTTCGACTTCCGCTTCCGTTTCCAGATAAGATTTTGCAGAAAGATCTGAGGCTTTGATGACCTTGGAGGGCTTGGGTGCAATAGTTGGATTCGACTGTTCGGTTACTGCTTGAATCACAGCTTCTGAGTTGTCACTAGGATCTTTTGAGGCAATCACCTTCGCCTTGATTGCCAGATCGGCAGCCTCCCCAATCAAATCCATCGCACTATCGAGTGCATTCCCTGATTGCTCCTGCAAATAATGTATCTGCGGGATGCTGGATTGCGAAGCGATGTCGAGCTTGATTTGCTGAAGTGAATGCAAGGCACGATTGCGCAAGTCTGGCTGCGCTTGGGCAAGTTCGAGCGCCTGGCTGACTTCCGTAATTTTCTTTTCCAGCAACAGCAAGGCGTGCTCACGCTTGGAATCCACCAGTTTTACGTTTACCGCTTCAACCGACTGTATCAACGCTTCAATCTGGTTGATTTGAGAATACGGCGTCAGGTTGTCTCGGATGCCTTCAAGCTGTCGAAAGGCATTTACTGCCACGGTTTCTTTATTTAGTGCAGGGCGATTAGGCTCGAAGCGCTGCAAGGCATCAAGCATCCTGCGCCAGGTTGTCAATTGGGTGGCGTAGAAACTGATGAGATCATGCGCATCATCAGCCACATCCCGCCATTCGTCTCGACTTTCAAGCATGACTTCCACAAACTCAAAGGGATCACGAATAGCCAACTGCTTGGCAATACGAGACAGGATTTTCTCGATGCTCTCTTTCCCTGGGTGATATTTGGTCGATGCCAAGTGGACATACTGTTTCAAGTCGCTTTGCCATTTTTCAAGGTTTTCCCTGAAATCGGCTACCAAACCATCTTCGTCCTCCCGACCCAATTTAGAAAACAAGTCCTTGTGCAGATCGCGTGCGCGCTTAAGCTGGGCAGCATCGGCTGATTTTCGTTTGAGTATAGAAACCTGCTTGAACTTCACAGACTTTGTCAGCAGCTCGATAGCACTATTAGGATCAAGATCAGAGTTGTCTGCTATGAGCTTTATTTCCCCGGCCATGTACAACCGCGCGATGAGCAGGACGATTTCCCATTCTGGCTTCCAACCCCACGGGACGCCCGCAAACCGTTCCACAACATCAGAAAGCAGCACTCGGCTTTGGCTAGCCTTGAGCTGAAGAAACTCGCGCATCTCATTTAGCGCTAGTGGATTACCCTCCTCGCCGCTCAATCCCAAAGCTTGCTGTCCAATGCTATCCGCAGCGAGAATGGCCTTGATTTCAGCAATAGGGTCAGGTTGCCGATGTTTCAGATATGACAATTTAATATACGTGTTGGAGATCAGATAGTTCACTAGGTCATCTACCTGCACAGATGGAGATGCCGCCTTCGACACGTACTTCTGTCCCAACGCATAGCAATCACCTGCAACCATGGCATTGCTCAACTGCTCCAAAAGGCGCGTGCGCCGCTCACGATTTTCATCCTTTCGGTCACCTAGGATGCGCTTGAGTGAAGCGGGACCTGAACTGGCCTTGGGGCTATCGATGTATTTCTCGACCTGAAGATAGAGGGTCAATTCGATATCCAGTCGGTTACATTCCGACATGCGAATCAGGGCGCGATCTGAGCTTCGCAAGATGGCCTTGGACTCCTTCAGCGCCTCATACTCATCCCCTAACGGCGTAACGATTTCCAGTGATAGAGCATGGCTAGCATTTTTCCAAGGAACGGCATCAAGAAGCCGATTGATCTCGTAATCGCCTTTAGTTTCACGATGGCGGATCTTATTCTGCCCACTCAGGATGTCCTCGAATATCCACTCACTGAGCAAACGTGATTTTTCGGATGCAGACACCTCAACATGACCGATCTCTCGAGCAACATCGCGTTCCTCATTCGTCAGGAACGACCACAAGTCACCACTCCGACTGACAAGACGCTGCTGTTCCAGTCTATTCAAACTTTCCTGAATCTGACGCTTAAGCGCCAGCTTGTCTGCATCTATTTGGTCAACGCACAGCGTCGCGAGATTGTCGACACTCGGTTTTATGATGTCCTGAATATACCTAATCAAGAACAGAGCTTTGAGCAGTTTGACATCATAGGGCTCGAGTGATGGGTTGGTTGGTGCCTCATCGATAGAGCGCTTGGCGCTGGTATCAATAAAGCTCTCAATAGATGGATAGAAATCAAAGATAGGAATAAGTGTATCAATCCCCTTGTCAGCATTGCGAACCGCTGCAGACTGGAATGCGTCGAGCAAGGATCGCTCCCCTTTGGAGAGGTGCCTCCCAGTAGCACCAACCTTGCGTATAGATTCGAAAATCTTTTGCAACAGGGTGAACTGGTAGGGGGCAAATGGATAGCACGCAACGAACTCCGCAGCATCTTTGTACGAACGCATCGAGACCGAGTTGCCAACGAACGCCAGTTGATTATTGATGATGTCGCCTTTTTTCTCGAAGCAATCACGCAACTCAACGTGTCCGGCCTCAGTTTTCGAGAGCAAACGTTCGCTGATCACGTCATCGGTATTGGAGCTAGCCAGTGACAACCTGGTATGGAAGCGTCCTTGAATCTTTGAAAAATCCTGCGACTTGGCTTTATTAGTCTCGCCAATGGCCGCATCGATATCTTCCTGACTGGTAACAATGACCCACGCTCTACCCTGGCACAGAGTACCCAACTGTTCGGTAATAGTTTGCAAGGTCAACATAAGCTGGGTGTTATCACCGATGAACTGACCAACCTCATCCACCAAGAAAATCACTCGGTGCCCAGCCGGCTTGGTATCAAGATAGTCGCGAATGACTCGTGCCAAACCTTCAATATTGATCTTGTAGTCATCCCGCGAAGTATCGAACCAGCGCCCGGCGGAATCTTCAGACATCTTGAGTGCCTTGCCCAACGCAAAAACAACATCGTCACGCAGGAAGTCAACGGCATCTCGCTCTTTGTTCCAAAGGGAACCGTTTTTTTCTTGGAAAGCAGTCTTGAATACTTCGTACACGCCCTTCACTACAAGATGGCGCTCCATCTCGGCGATATGTGGCGCATCACCCGAATATCCCAGTTTTTCATTAAATACCCGCAAGAAAACCTGCAGAATGACATCGCGATCTGACTTGCTATCGGCTTTCGCATCGATATTGAACAAGATGACATCCGAGCTACCTTGGGCTGCTCGCTGTATATCTGCCAGGAGCATGGCATCTTTTATCTTACGTTCGTCAAAGAACGCGGCGGCTCTTTTGGTTTGCCCCGTGACCGGATCAACAGCTTCGATGTTTTCCAGAAGGTAGGACAGTATTTTAATAAAGTGGGATTTCCCGGAGCCGAAAAATCCGGATACCCACACCCCCATTCGAGATGAAACCACCGGGTCTTTCGGGTTGTCCGCAGCGGCCAGAAAGGCATCGAAAAACCGTCTGAAATACTCGGTCAGCTGCCTGGTGACGACATATTCATCCAGCTCCTGCCAAATACTTTCTGCATCTCGCTGATCCGCCTTGATCACCCCGTTGATTGGGCGGTCAATTGGTTTTGTGAAAAGCTCCCTGATTTTCATATTGTCGCCTTAGTTTGATTGTTCTTTTATGCAACTAGCCGAAAAGCGCGGTAGTAGTGATCTTCTGACATCTTGTTAAATAACCGGAATGAATAGCCGTCATATCTTCCCGGGTACAACATAAGCAAAGGAGTATCTTTCATCAGCGGATGCAAGGCAGACAGCAAGGTGTGGGTTCGCAAGATAGGGTACGCTGAACCGACGCCGGTCAGGATAACCAAATCTTGGTTTTCAACATCGAGTTGCGACACCAGCCGCTCGGCCAGCTTGTCCTCTTTTAATACTCGGCGTAATGACTCCAATGCTTTGTCATCACCTTGTGTCAGCTGCATTGTGAGCGCCTTGTCGAGCAATCCACGCTCTTCGAGCAACCCAATCGCCAGATCGAAAATATTTACAGTTACGAATCGAATTGGGGGATGAGATTTTTTCAAAGATGGCTCGATGACATCTCTCAGAAATGAACGCATCTCCAGCTCGCACTCTGGCGGGTAATCGAATACCCAGAAGCCGATCTCATTACTTAAGCCTTGGTTGGTCAATAGCTCTTTGGATGTGAGGCGCGGCAGTATTTGATTCAAGCGATCTTCAAATGCACTCATCTCGAAACCTTCATCGTTGAAAGTATGTCTGCGTCACCATGACGCTTTAGAAATGAAGTTACGGTCGGGTGCAAGATCGGGGGGGTCATATTCAACCTTCTGCTTGAATTCAAATATTTTGCCTCGACCAATATTCGAACAATGACTTCAAACAGTTTTCCCTTGGTAGTAGCCGACCATTTCTCAATATCGGGATCACGATGCGCACATTCGATCCAGAAGGTATCCCAATTGTGGCGACTCAGGTCCGCCTCCAATCGGCATAATTGTTTGGCATATACATCTTTGAGAAAGTCATTCAACAAGCGACTGTGTTTGCAGGCTGCCGCCAGCAATAGCTGGGTAGCAATCTCAAGATCACCGTTGGATATAAGCTTCCAAGCTTCAATATCCAACGTCGCCAAACGCTTCCTAATCAGTTGGGCCTGTCGGTAGGCCGTGGCTGGAGTATTCTTTTGAAGGATATTTTCAACCTTTATTGCATGTTCCCAGTCAGAATCACTCGGCATCGTCAGAAGCAAGGCCGCAATCTTCCTGCTTTCTGAAATCATAAGGGACCCTGCTGATATTTCTGCGTTGTATCGAGACATTAGATATTGAGTTTCAAGACATTCAGTGCTGCGCACTATTCATTACCCGAAATGTACAGTCTCCATCCAGCAAGAGCAACGAAAGATATAGTCTATATATCCCCCCCATCAGCGCACCTGATTTGCAACATTCCGAACTAATAATTCAAGCGCACGTAAGCACCAGCATCTGCACGACATTCCACCAAGCTCACCCTGCTCTTTTGAAAACCTGCCCAAGATCATCCGCAGCAACTTCCTGACGGGCTTCATTGATCAGCCTCCTTACCTCCTCCGGCGGCACATATTCGGACATTTTATGAGGGATCACATTCCGTGATGCGATTGCTCTCCAATCACGAACAGGATGCTTTTGCACCTGCCCTCCCTCTTTGTTCTCCAGCTCACTATTACTCACGATACATCTCCTTTTTTATGACGACTTTTCTCACAAACTTTAAATATCTATCAGATTTATGAGAATGCCGGATAGGGTTAGACGAGGTGGCATGCAGAACTCCATGCTGACCTTCATTCAGCTTCCCACCACCAACCCTCCCGTACGAATGCTGAGAAAAGTCCGTCGCATGCCCTAGCACACGAGCAATCTTGTCACTACTTTCACCGGACTCCTTCATGGATTTGCCGATGAAGTGCCTGTAGGAGTACGCACTAACAAGCGACTTTCTGCGCGGCCATAGCTCCCGAGACTTCTCTCGGAGTCTTTGAGAAATGCCGCCAGCATCATATTTAACAATAATGGCAAAGTTCGGCTGTACCGACACCTGTTCCAACAAAAACCTTCCCCAAGGTGTTTCCTGATCGATATCCAATAGGCGCAATGGCTGGCCACGACCCGCTTCTTCATCAACCTTCGATCCATGTATTCCGATACTCAATATCCCGGCTTTCAACCTGACCAGAATGCCACGCTCCAATTCAGCCGGCCTGCAACCGCTAGCTGACAAGACAGCAACTGCACGTTTTAGATGGATAGACTTGATGCTAGAAAATATTGATTCGCGCCAGTTATCAGCAAGCTTGGCAAGCGAATGTTTTTTGCTCTTACTGTGCTTTGTCATCATGCCACCTCAGCTTTTGCGTTTTCCACGCCACAAGTTTGTGATACATGATGTTAGCCACCCCCTTCTCGCACCGTGGATTTCGGGTTCAGCTCGCAATTCACCCATATTAAGATACATATCCGCCAACGCCTCCTTCGCTTGCTCTATCTCAATCGAGGATCCCTGAGGGCATGCGCTCTTGCCACTCCTGCTTGCTGAATACGCCTTATGGAAGGGCATAAGAATGCTCTCAACCGCAGAAAGTCGCGCAGGTTCATTAATCGAAAAATATACGACTAGAGACTGGGCGCCTGCTGTCCATTCCTCTTCAGACAGCCGGTTGGCTCTTTTCAACCAATTTCTTGAAACTGTTTTGGCGCGGGGTTTATACACGGAATATTCCCCCTGAAGAATCAGCCTCGATAGGGCGAGCTGAGTCAGACTCAATTGGTGTAATAAATTCTCATTCAACTGATGCTTCGTCATATATTCCCCCAGCTAAAAGTACCAACAATTTATTGATCAATTAAGCGGCGAAGGGTCATGGCCTGCGACTGCCCGCACCTTAAGTAACTGCGAATGCCCGCTACAGTTGGCTTACATTTCCCAGCTTTAATGGCATTTTGAAGTGATGGATACAGATCTGACTTGGATTGATTCAAGCTGTCGACTTTCAACAATCCACCAGATCGTGAGGTGACTTCAATCCACAGCAGGACCCCAAGGAGTTCGAGCAATACTGAAAATCCAAGCCAAATTACAAAATTCAGCTCACTTTCAGTCTTGTTAGTTACGGAAGCGAGTAACAGCGTTACAGGATCGGTATTATCAGTATCTTGAGCGGTAGTGACCAGTCCCTGCAGTCGTACCAGCTCATCGCGCAGCTTTGCCGCTCTTCGGCTCTCCCCAAGTTCAGCCTTCAATGACACCCTTAATCGATAGTTGTCGGCATTGGCCAAATCACGTGCAACCTGCGTTACTGGGCGAGCAGTGATTCCATTTAATGCACTTGTAACCGCGTCGATCTGTTGCTTGAACCCCTGGACATGAATTGAATTTTGAGCCCGCAAGTCGCCAGCCCGGTTTGACGCAATTGTCAAAAATGTCATATGCGAGTAAACGGCACAAAGAAGACACCCCATCCACAATACCAAGGCTGTCTTCCTTCGAGTAAGCGATGGTATGAGGTGGGTACCCAGGACAATTGAGATGGAAAGTGCCAGTAACAGCAAAGAATCCAATCTCGTCGCCCCACGATCCCAGGCCGCAACTCCAGCCATCGCCATCGCCGTTACAGAAACCATCACCGCTAGAACGATGAGCAGCACATTTGCCAAGGCCCGATGCATGCCTTGAGTTACCACACTCCCAGCCAGCCCTTTACGCACACAAACATCTCGGCTTATCAGCATCATTTCCCCGCCCAATTTGCATCAGCGACAGAGCCATTCTACCATAAAAAATATGATGTTCAATACTTTTTTCTTTTGTTATCAGTTGGTTACGTTTGTGTAAGTGCCTTCATCGCACAAATCAAATTTTTCAAATGTCCATAACATGGACGAGAAAGACTGCAGAATTGGCTCTATACGAGGCTCACTTTACCCAGCAAAATTACTGAACCGACACAACTCCAGCGGAGGGAAACCAGACATGCATGAGATTATTTGCCCACACTGTGGGAAAGCTTTCAAAATAGACGAGGCTGGGTACGCGAATATCCTCAAGCAGGTACGCGACAGCGAGTTCGAAAAACAATTACACGAGCGGCTTGAACTGGCTGAACAGGACAAGCGGAATGCGGTTGAGCTCGCCCAAAGCAAGGCCGCCAGCGAATCCCAAAAAGCAGCCGCATCCAAAGATACTGAAATTCAGGAATTGAAGGCCCGTCTCGATGCTGGCGAAGTCGCACGCAAGTTGGCCGTAGCAGAAGCACTGAGTGCTGTGGAAAAAGAGCGAGATGCGCTCGCTATCGAACTTGCACAATCGAAACATGACAAACAAGCCGCCTCCGATTTGGCAGAAGCTAAGCGTCTGAACGAACTTCAGAGAGCCGCTGCGACGAAGGACGCAGAGATTCAGGGCCTGAAGGCCACGCTCGACGCCATTGAGATTGCTCAAAAGCTAGCAATCACTGAGGCAGTCAGTGCGATCGAGAAGGAGCGTGATGAACTGAAGAACGGGCTTGATCGGGCAGAGCTTGAGAAACAGCTCGCCGAGAAGGCACTCAAGGACAAGTACGAGACACAGCTCAAGGATCGTGATGACGCAATTGAGCGACTCAAGGATATGAAGGCCCGGATGTCGACTAAAATGGTGGGGGAAACGCTCGAGCAACACTGCGAGACCGAGTTCAACCGCATCAGAGCAATGGCCTTTCCGAGGGCATACTTCGAAAAGGATAACGATGCGCGGACAGGGAGCAAGGGAGACTATATCTTTCGTGACTCGGATGAGGCTGGTACAGAGATTGTCTCTATCATGTTTGAGATGAAAAACGAAAGTGACGAGACAGCCACTAAGAAAAAGAATGAAGACTTTCTCAAGGAACTCGACAAGGATAGAACGGAGAAAGATTGTGAATACGCGATCCTGGTTTCACTTCTTGAGCCAGATAGCGAGCTTTACAATTCAGGTATTGTCGATGTATCGCACAGATTCAAGAAGATGTATGTCGTTCGCCCACAATTCTTCATTCCGCTCATTACACTACTGCGAAACGCATCGTTGAACTCTCTGAAGTACAAAAACGAGCTCGCGACAGTGAAATCTCAGAACATCGATATAACCAACTTCGAGAATGAGCTTGATGCATTCAAGACAGGTTTTGCGCGCAACTACGAACTGGCATCCAAGAAATTTAAGACAGCTATTGATGAGATAGACAAGACCATCGATCATCTTCAAAAGACCAAGGAAGCCCTGCTTGGTTCAGAAAACAATCTCCGTCTAGCCAATAATAAGGCAGAAGATTTGTCCGTAAAGAAGCTAACCAAAGGAAACCCGACAATGGCCGAGAAGTTTGCGGAGATAAACAAACAATAGTGACCCAACGTTAATAAAATAGAAACAACGGGCTTGTGATGCCCTGTATCTCTTGCGACAGAGCGCTCTTCGTATGCAGTTGGAAGCTGGGAATGTTGCCGCGAAGGTCGAGCAAAGGATACAACTTGATCGCTGCCTTGACGGTTAGGAGCGAAGCCCAAGGAAACACCGACAGACACAGATCGATAGTTTTGGTGTCCAGTGCTTAGGCTATCCGACAGATCGAGACCATGCGGCTCGTTGGTGTATAGGTTGCGTGCGATGTTGATGAGGCTCTGCCCAAAGTCTGCGTAGATGCACCAGTCTCGCACGGCGTTGGCATTGGAATTTGACAGCGTGTAGCGTGCCACGGCTCTGCGGAATCCCATGTAGTAAAACTTGGCCGACTGACAGTAAAAGTACGTTTCTATGTCGTGCAGACTCTGTGCAATACGTCAGTTGCGCGATTGCCCTACGTTGGGGTACTAATGATGTTAGATATGTAATAGGGATAACGACACTGTAATACCTATCCATTGAAAAATATGGTTCATCTGACATTTTCGTGGGTAAAAGCTAATCTACCATCTCTGTTCTGGATGGGAGACGAGCGATGGAAAGCAAAGAATTGTACCGGCACTTGCTGGGGATCAATGAGCCTTGGACGGTAGAACGTGTTGATCTGGACATGACGCAAGGCCGAGTTGATGTGTATGTTGGACATACCAAGGGCGTGCGCTTTGCTTGCCCGGAATGTGGGCAGGAACATGCGGTTTATGACCATTCTGCCGAGCGCATTTG
>Ga0210026_1004253_pt1 | contig 10439 bp, 13 predicted proteins | sample CryGeymeta201509_FD_183977 | JGI IMG/M metagenome (GOLD analysis project Ga0210026, IMG submission 183977) | Groundwater microbial communities from Crystal Geyser aquifers in Utah, USA - Crystal Geyser metaG 2015-09 (SPAdes) (version 2) | ecosystem: Environmental > Aquatic > Deep subsurface >... | reverse complement strand
GCGGTTTTCGGGCTGCCTGGCAAGGCGCGACGACGCGGCGGGGCTGGCCCCGCAAGGAGGAGCAACGCCGCCAGGCAGCCCGAAAACCGTGCAATCGGGTGCGTAGCGGCGCCACCCAATGGGTGAGCGTCCCCGGAGGCGCAAACGCCAGCACCCATGCGGCCTCACGAGGGCCAAGGAGCGGTCAACTGAGCTTTCTAGGGTGAAGGGTAGGGGCTTCATCAGCCGGCGCTACAATGCCCGCATGTTGTCGCCCAGCCTGAAATTCTTGCGCGTGGCCGGCCATATCCTGGTCGGCGTGTTCATCGTGCGGTTGCGTTTCCCGCCCCTGGATCGGCCGGAACGGGCGCGGCGGGTGACGCGTTGGGCGGCGCAATTGCTGGCAATCCTCGCGGTGCGGGTGCGGGTGCGCGGCGAACCGCCGGCTCTGGGCGGTGCGCTCATCGCCGCCAATCATGTCTCCTGGCTGGATATCCACCTGCTCTACAGCCTGTTGCCGGCACGCTTCATTTCCAAGGCAGAAGTGCGCGACTGGCCGGTGTTCGGCCGGTTCGCGGAGGCCGCCGGCACGGTGTTTCTGGTGCGCGAGAAAAAGGCCGATGCGATGCGGGTGAATCAACTCATGGCCGAGCATCTGCGCGCGGGCGATTGCCTGGCGTTATTCCCGGAAGGCACCACTTCCGATGGCCGCGGCCTGCTGCCGTTCTTTCCCTCGCTGTTCCAGCCCGCGGTGGAGGCCGAGGCGGCGGTGTGGCCGGTGACCATCCGCTACTTCAACGGGGATGGCACGCCCTGTGGCGAGGCGGCTTACTACGGCCAAATGAGCCTGGGCGAGTCGCTGTGGAAAATCCTGAAACTGCGGCGGCTGCATGCCCAGGTGGAGTTTCTGCCAGCCATCGCCAGCCAAGGCCTGGCCCGGCGCGATCTGGCGCGCGCCGCGGAGGCGGCGATCCGTGCTACGTTTGCCGCGACGCCCGACAGCGCACCTGGAAGCACTGCTCGTCTTCCAGCCTGAACGCGGTCAGCGCGCCGCCCCAGAGGCAGCCGGTATCCAGCGCCACCACGTCTTCCCGTACCAGGAGGCCTAGGGTGGACCAATGTCCGAACAGGATGCGCGCGTCGCAGCTTAGGCGATTAGGGAAGTCGAACCAGGGCACCAGGTCTTCCGGCGCCGTGTCCAGGCCCAGCTTGTGCTGGTATTCCAGGCTGCCGTCGAGGTGGAGATAGCGGGTGCGGGTGAGCGCGTTGGCGATGAAACGCAGGCGTTCCTGGCCGGCGAGCAGCGGGCTCCAGCGGCGCGGTTCGTTGCCGTACATGTCTTTCAGAAAGGCGCGAAAGTCGGGCCCGCGTAGCGCCCGTTCCAGCTCGTTGGCATGCAGTTGGGCGGCGTCGGCGTCCCATTCCGGTGGCAGCCCGGCATGCAGCATCAGCCAGGCCCCCTCCCGGTGCAGCATGGGACGGTGGCGCAACCATTGCAGCAAGGCGCCGCGGTCGGGCGCTTGCAGGATCATTTCCAGGGTGTCCTTGCGGTGCGCCGGCACGAAGCCTTCCGCCACCGCCAGGAGATGCAGGTCGTGGTTGCCTAATACCGCCACCAGGCAATCGTCGTGCGCCATGCACCAGCGCAGCACGGCCAGTGAATCCTCGCCGCGGTTGACCAGGTCGCCGGTGATCCAGAGGCGGTCGCGGGCGCGGTTGAATTTCAGGGCGGCAAGCAGCGTGATCAGTGCCTCGTTACAACCCTGGATGTCGCCGACGACGTAGGTGCTCATGCTTCCTCCGCTCTTTGCAAAGCCATCAGCGGCTTCATCGCGGTGAGCAGGTTGGCGAACAGGTTGGCGTGAAGTTTCTCCTGTTCCGCCAGCAGGGCCTTCATCTGGTAGCGCTGCATGGGCACGGAGAAACAGGCGGGGCAGTTCTCGAAAATGACCGGCAGGCCGGCGCGGCTGGCGAAATCGCGGGTCTGCCGTTCGCGCGCATAGACCAGGGGGCGAATCACCCGCACGTCGCCGGCATCGTTCAGGTAGTGCGCCTGCATGGTGCGCAGCTTGCCGCCGAAGAACGCGCTCATCAGAAAGCTTTCCGCGAGGTCGTCGAGATGCTGCGCCAGCGCCAGCACGCCGTAGCCGTTTTCGCGCGCGATGCGATAGAGGATGCCGCGGCGCAGGCGCGAGCAATAGGCGCAGAAGGAATCGCCCTTCATGTGTTCGGCGGCGGATTCGACGATGGGCTGGCTCTCATAGAAATACGCCACGCCCAGTTCCGCGAGGTAGCCCTTGAGCGGCGAGGGATCAAACTCGGGCGATTTGGGATCGACCGTGCAGGCCGCCAGTTCAAATTTAACAGGCGCCTTTTTTTGCAGGTGCAGCAGGAGGTGCAGCAGCGTGAGGCTGTCCTTGCCGCCGGACAGCCCGAGCAGGATGCGGTCGCCGCCGCGGATCATGGCGTAATCGCCGAGGGCGCGGCCGGCGGCGGCCAGCAAGGGGCGCGAGGGGGTAACGGCCGTGGCGATCACGGCAAGGCTTTGGCCAGGCTTTCCAGGAATTTCTCGGGCGGCTCATAGCCGACCACGCGGTAGGCGGCTTCCTGGCCGGTCTTGTCCCAGAAGATGAGGCCGGGGGGGCCGAACAGCTTGAAGCGGGCCAGCAGGGCGTGGTCGTCGGCCGAGTTGGCGGTCACGTCGGCCTGGAGCAGCAGCACGTCCTTCAGGCGTGCTTGCACTTTGGGGTCGGCGAAGGTGAAACGCGCCATTTCCTTGCACGACACACACCAGTCGGCATAGAAGTCCAGCATCACCGGGCGGCCGCCAGCGCCTTTGATCGCGGCATCCAGTTCGGCGATGTTCTTTACCCGCTGGAAGGTGAGCTGCGGTGCCGCCTCGGCCGCCCCGGCGATGCCGCCCTTGAACACGGCGAGCGGTTGCAGTACATCGCGGCTGCCGCCCAGCGCGCCCAGCAACAGGGCGATGCCCGCGACCAGGGCGATCAGCCCGGTGCCCTTCCAGATGCGCGACCAGCCGCTGGCATTCACCGCCAGCGGCTCCGTCGCCTTGAGATGGACCCCGGAGATGATCAGCAGGGCAGCCCACATCAGCATTTGCACGAGGTCCGACAACAGCGGCGAAATCAGCCAGATCGCCACCGCCAGCAGGGCGACGCCGAAGAACTTCTTCACCGCCTCCATCCAGGCGCCGGCACGCGGCAACAGGGCGCCGGCGGAGAGGCCAACCAGCAGCAGCGGCACACCCATGCCCAAGGCCAGGGAGAACAGGGAAACGCCGCCCAGCACCACATCGCGGGTCCGGCTGATGTAGAGCAGGGCGCCGGCCAGGGGGGCCGCGACACAGGGGCCGACGATCAGCGCGGAGACCACGCCCATGAGAAACACACTGGCGAAATGGCCGCCCTTGATGCGGTTGCTGGCCTCGGTGAAACGGCTCTGCAGGAAGCTGGGCAGTTGCAGTTCGTAGAAGCCGAACATGGACAGGGCCAGCGCCACGAAAATGGCCGCCGCGGTTCCCAGCGCCCAGGGATTCTGCATGGCATTGGAAATGAGCGTGCCGGAGAGGCCCGCCACCACCCCGGCCAGGGCGTAGGTGAAAGCCATGCCCAGAACATAGGCCAGCGACAGCAGGAAACCCTTGCTCTTGGTGATGCCCGCGCCCTGGCCGACGATGATGCCGGAGAGGATGGGGATCATCGGGAACACGCAGGGGGTGAATGAGAGCAGCAGGCCGAAGCCGAAGAAGCTGACCACCACCAGCCAGTAGTTGCCGCCTTTCAGCAACGCTTCCACCTTGCCCGTCTCGGAGGTGTCCTTGGCTGGCGCGGCGGCCGGCTGAGGCGCCACCGCGGGGGCGGCGCCGGGGGCGTTCAGGTTCAGGGTGAATTCCTGATCCTGCGGCGGATAGCAGATGCCTTTCTCGCTACAGCCCTGATAGGTGGCGGTGAGTTTCAATTGGCGCGTCCCCGGCGGTACGCCGGCCAGCTTGGCGAGGGCATTGAATGACTGGTGATACACGAACATCTTGCCGAAGGTGGGGTCGTTCTTCTCATCGGCGGGCGGCAGGTCCATGCCCGCTACCGTTACCCCGGCGGGTTGGGTGATGGTGAACTTGAGCTTGTCGCGATACAGGTAATAGTCTTTGGCGATCGTGTAGCGCCCTTCCAGACTGCCGTCCAGGCTCGGCTTCAGCGTCAGCTTGAAGGCTTCTTCCGGTGACAGGAATTGCGGTTCAGCCGGGGCGCCGCCCAGGGCATTGCCCGCCAGCGCGCGCAGGCGCGCCAGCACGCCCGTGCTTTGCTGTTGCCATCCGGCAACCGGTTTTTTGGCGGGGGTGGCCACGGCCGAGGTGGGTTGCAAGGACGCCATGCCTTCTTGCGGCGGGTAGCACACGCCGGCATCGGCGCAACCCTGGAACTCGGCTTTCAGGGTGAAGGCTTGCGGCACGCCGCCAGGGAAGGTGACAGGAATGCGGAAGCGCAGGCCGCCGCGATAGGTCTCGATACGGCCGAAATAATCGTCCTGCTTCACTTTGCCAGCCGGCAGGGCGGGCGCGCCCAGGTTCACCCCCGAGTCGGCGCTGAACTTGAGCTTGTTCTTGTACAGGTAATAGCCCTTGGCAATCTGGAATTGCACCTCGGCGTTGCCCGGGTCCACCAGACTGGCGCTATAGATGAAGGCCTTTTCCGGTTCCAGCAGATCCTCCTCGGCGTGGGCGAGGGTGGCGAACAAGCACAGCAGGGCAAGCAAGAAACGCATGAGGGAACTCCGGTTCACGGTTGGGTGGCTAAGGCGGCCCAGCGGAGATAATCGGGGAGGCCATCGACGCCGTCGATGGCAAGAATTTCCGGGACTTGATAAGGATGGTTTTCCCGCAGAAAGGTTTCCAGCGCGGGATAACGTGCGGCCGTGGTCTTGATAATCAGGGGAATCTCCACATCTTCCTGCACGCTATCAAGTCGATTGCCGGGCCGCCCCAAAATCGACTTGGCCCCCTCGGGGGGCGACTCGGACGTTTTTCCCGAGCCGGGGGCACCACTCTCCTGCCAGCGGTAAATTGAACGGCAGGGCGACAACACATTAACGCAGGCCGCCAGTTTGGCTGCCACCAGCTCATGCGCCAGGCGGCCGGCGATTTCGGCATTGGGCAGGGTGGTGAGAACGATGCGAAGTGCCGGGGTCGAAGACACGAGGATAGGTTATGAGTATTCGGGTTACGGGAGGGGCTGCATGGCTGGCGCTGATTATAGCCGCCGCCATTCCGGCCCTGGAAATGGTGGGCATCTACCAGATCGCCCAGCGCGTCGGCTGGGGCTGGACTTTCGTCTGGCTGATCGCCGCGATCTGGGCCGGCGCGGCGCTGATACGCGCGCAACACAGTGGCTTGCCGGCACGCCTGAAACAGGCGCTGGCGCGCGGCGAAAATCCATTCGATGAGGTCTGGGCCAGCGGCCGCCGCCTTCTGGCCGGTGTGCTGTTGATCCTGCCCGGCGCCGGGAGCGATCTGCTGGCCTTGCTGCTGCTGCTCTGGCCGACCGCCCGCACCCCCTCTCCCATCCCGCCCGCGGCCGCTTCGCGCGGCGAGGCGGAGGCCATCGAAGGGGAGTTTCGCCGTGAGGAGTGATCCCGGATTGTCCAATAGCCGAGGCTACGGAGACGGCCCCACCTGTAGCGCCGGCGTCTCGCCGGCATCGTGGGCCTGATCAGAGGGGCCATGCCGGCGAGACGCCAGCGCTACCTGCCACTCTGGGCCAAGGGACAATCCGGGTTGATTACTGCGCCAGCCTGATGGTGTTGCGCCCCGCGTTTTTGGCGGCGTAGACGGCGTCATCGGCGCGGCGCAGCAGGACATGGCCGTTTTCATCGGGTTTCAGGGCCGCCACGCCGGCGCTGAAGGTGGTGTTGATCTGCTTCTTTTCGTAATTCAGCGGCGAGCGCGCCATCACCTGTTGCAGGCGGCCGAGCACGAAATGGGCGCCGCGCAGATCGGTTTCCGGCAGGAGCAGGATGAATTCCTCGCCGCCGAAGCGCACCAGAGCGTCGGATTTGCGCATCACCGAACGAATCAGGCTGGTGAAATGCACCAGCATCTGGTCGCCCGCCTCGTGGCCATATTCGTCGTTGACACGCTTGAAGTGGTCAAGATCCAGCATCGCCACGGAGAGGCGAGTATGGGTGCGTTGCGCGCGGGCGATCTCGCGTGACAGGGTCTGCTCCAGGCCGCGCCGGTTGAGGGCGCCGGTCAAGGCGTCTTCGTTCAGCATCTGGCGGGTCTCGGCCAGTTCCTCCTGCATGGCGTTGAGCGACTGGCGCGTTTCCAGGAGTTCCTGATGGCTCGATTCCACCGTGCTATGGATGCTGCCCGCCTGCATCACCACGGTGGACAGCAGGCGCAGGATTTCATTCTTGTCGCGGGAGGATTTCAGGTTGCTGACGTTCTCCGACAAGCCCTGATTTTTCTCGCCCAGGTCGTGGGCCAGATGCTCGGTTTTGTCGGTGATTTCCTGCACCATCTGGCGCAGCACGGAGAGCAGGTTGATGCAAGCGGGGTCGTTTTTTCCGACTTCGGCTGGCGGCGCCGGGCGCGGCAAGCCGGAGAGTTCATAGTAGGTGCGCTCGTAGTTCTCCGGGGTCGCGGCTTCGCCGCGTTCCTTGAGCAACTGCATGACGGTCGTGCCGATGATGTTGGGGGTCTGGGCCATGATTACGGGTGAGTATGACGGCTTGGGATACGTATATCGGCATAGATTAAAGTTACTACATGCATTTTATGCCCGTTTCTGATCAGGTGAAGACCTGAGTCCAAGGGAACCGGCCAGCATGGCCGCAACACGCATTGCGCTCGCGGTAGAAGTCGCCGATGGTGGCCAGGTTCATGCGATACAGCTTCTTGGTGAAGCACAGGCCGAACAGCAGCCAGGTGGCGGCAACCATGCCAATGCCGAGGGATGCGACCAGATAGAGCATGGCGAAGCCGAGCAACATGAGCCTATCCCTTGGCGGGGTTCAGCGAAGTTTGATTTCAGTCCAGAGACGGTTGAGTATGCGGCGCTGCCTGCGGTCCAGATCGCGCAGCATTTCCAGGCGGCCTAGCGTGGATGCATCCGGAAAAATCGCGCGATTATCCGCGCTGGCTTGAAAAAACTCCGGGTCGATGTAGCGCATCGCGGCGCGGTTGGGGTTGCCGGAGCCGATCAGGTTGGTCAGCTCGGACGAGTTCCGCCCTTCCAGCATGAAGTCGATGAACCGCAACGCCAGCTCCGGGCTGCGCCCGGTCTTGTGCAGCACCATCGAATCGAGCGCCAGGACGGCGCCTTCCTTCGGGATCGAGTAGCCGATGTGAAATGGCCGGCCGGCTTTCTTCGCGTCGGCGCGGGCCTGGAACATGTCGCTGGAATAGCCGTGCGCCAGCCAGATGTTGCCCACCGTCAGTTCCTTGATGTAGCTCGACGCATTGAACGCCGCCCAGTAGGGCTTGGCGCGCAGAATCAGGTCGCGCGCCCGGTTCCACTTCGCCGCGTCGCGGTCGTTGACCGAGTAGCCCAGGTAGCGCATCGCGGCGGCGATCAGTTCGCGCTGCGAGTCCAGCACCGTGACCCGGCCTTTCAACTTCGCCAGATAACGCGGCTCAAAGATCAGCGCCCAGGTGTCGGTGGGCAGGTTCAGGGCGGCGAGCTTTTCGATGTTGTAGCCAAGCAGAGTCACCGTGTAGGCGTAGGGCACGGAGTAGCGGTTGCCGGGATCGAAAAAGGCGTTGAGGAATTCCGGCTTGAGGTTTTTCAGACTAGGCAGGCGTGATTTGTCCAGCGGCCGCAATTGCCGCGAGCGGATCAACGCCTCCACCGCGTTGCCGGTGGGCACCAGCAGGTCGTACCCGGACGCCCCCGCCGCCAGCTTGGCCAGCATTTCCTCGTTGTCGGAGTAATAGTCCCGCACCACACGGCAACCGCATTGCGCCTCGAAGCGGGCGACGCTGGCGTCGGAGATGTAGTTGTTCCAGTTGTACAGGTAGAGGGTGTCGGCGGCATGGGCGGCGCCGGCCAGGCACAGCAGCAGGAGCCAGCGCATCAGCCGCCCCCCTTCATGAAGCCCTTGTCCATCCTTGACGCCGCCACAACCAGCAGCAACGTCAGCAGCATGAGCAGGGTGGAGATGGCGTTCACTTCCGGGGTCACCGCGATCTTGATCATCGAATAGATCTGCAAGGGCAGGGTGGAAACGCCCACGCCGGCGGTGAAGAAGGTGATGACGAAGTCATCGAGGGAAAGGGTGAACGCCATCAGGAAGCCCGCCACCACCGCCGGCAAAATCAGCGGGAAGGTGACCAGGCGGAAGGTCTGCCACGGCGAGGCGCCGAGGTCGCGCGCCGCTTCGAAGAGGCTCTCGTCCATGCCGGCCAGGCGGGTGCGTACGACGATGGCGACGAAACCGATGGAAAAGGTGATGTGCGCCAACACCACCGAGACCAGGCCAAGAGTCAGATGCAGCACCTGGATGAAGAACACCAGCAGCGACACCCCGAGCAGGATCTCCGGCATCGCCACCGGGGTGATGACCAGCAACACCAGCCAGCGCGGGTGGTAACGATGGATGGCCAGCCCGGCTAGGGTGCCGAAGAAGGTGGCGCAGAGGCTGGCCACCAGCGCGATGGCCAGCGAGTTGCGCGCCGCCAACTGCATTTCCTTGTCACCGAACAGCACCCGATACCAGTCCAGGGTGAAGCCCACCCACTCGGCGTTGAGGCGCGAGTCGTTGAAGGAATAGGCCACCACCACGACCAGCGGCACATAGAGGAAGGCGAAGCTGGCGGCCGCCGCCAGCTTTAGCCAGACGGGCAGCCTACGCATGTGTTCGCCTCGCTTTCCCGGCCCAGGCAGCCAGTCCGGCGAGGGCCAGCACGCACAGGGTGAGCACGATGGACAAGGTCGCGCCGAATGGCCAGTCGCGCACACCGAGGAACTGGTCCTTGATCAGGTTGCCGATCAGCATGTCGCGGGTGCCGCCGAGGATGTCGGGGATGGCGAACATGCCCAGCACCGGGATGAACACCAGGGCCGAGCCGGCAAACACCCCGGGCAACGACAACGGCCAGGTCACCCGCCAGAAGCGTTGCCAGGCGTTGGCGCCGAGATCCTGGGCGGCGTCGAGCAGCAGCGGGTCATGTTTTTCCAGGTTGGTGTAGAGCGGCAGGATCATGAATGGCAGGTGCACGTAGACCATCCCCACCAGCACCGCGAAAGGCGAGAACAACAGGCTCACCGGCTCGAACCCGAAGGCGCCGAGCACGCCGTTGAGTGTCCGCGCCAGCGCCGCCTGCGGCCCCAGGATGATCATCCAGGCGTAGACCCGGATCAGGAAGTTGCTGGCGAATGGCAGGATCACCAGCAGGACCAGGAAATCGCGGTGCTGCTTTGGGCTCTTCGCGATCAGCCAGGCCACCGGGTAAGCCATGACCAGGCAGATCAGGGTGGATTCCGCCGCCACCACGAAGGAACGCAGGAAGATTTCCGTGAACAGGAAATCACTGAAGAAGAACTGAATGTTCTCCAGCGTCAGGCCATGCTCGCGGCCGTCACCGGGGTCGGCCAACGGCGCCAGGCCGCCGAATTCGCCGGGAAACTGGAACGAGGCCAGCACCACGATCAGTGCGGGAACCAGGAAGAACGCAAGCAGGAAGAGGGTGGGCGGGGCGGTGGCGCCTAAGCGGGTCAGGCGCTCACCGCGCTGGCTAGCCATGCTTATGCCTCAGAAACCGCATCGTGGCCCCCCACATTCACGGGAATGATCTCTTCGCCCTGGATCAGTAACTCCAGAGTGATGCGGTAGGACAGGTTGATCGACAACGAATGCAGGCCTTGATTCTTGCCGCTCAAGGGATGCAGGCGCAGAGAGGGGTGCCAGGGGTTGGTTTCCAGCATGAGCAAAGTTTTCTGATACGGCTGAAGCAGTTCGGGATGGCGTTTCAGGAAACGCTTCGAGCGCCGTTCGTACTGCTCGGTGTAAACCAGGGTGTAGCTCATGGCATGGCGTCGAGCCGGGCCAGGTGTTCCTCGACCGAGCCCTTGGCAAACCGCCCCGCAGCCAGGTCGGCGCGGCTTTCCGCCAGGGCGGCATCGAGTTAGCACTCACGCAGATAGTTGTAGTGGGCGATGTCCATCACTACAAAGCGGTTCTTGCCACGTACCGAGACGATGGCTTCCGATTGATCGGCCAGGGCTGCCTCGATGGCGGAAACTCCTTTTACCTTGAGATCGTTGGCGCTGAGATGGTTCATGTCGCACTCCATAGAGGGTTATCAATAGTGCGCTAAATAGTGCCTGACCGAAAACCCCACCCGCCCAGTAACGGCGGGCATTGCCGTCGACGAAGGCGATGCGAAGATGATGCCTGAATGTCAGTTTGAGGCCGGATTCTCACGAATTTACGGGGAAGCGGGG
>Ga0210026_1004208_pt1 | contig 10520 bp, 5 predicted proteins | sample CryGeymeta201509_FD_183977 | JGI IMG/M metagenome (GOLD analysis project Ga0210026, IMG submission 183977) | Groundwater microbial communities from Crystal Geyser aquifers in Utah, USA - Crystal Geyser metaG 2015-09 (SPAdes) (version 2) | ecosystem: Environmental > Aquatic > Deep subsurface >... | reverse complement strand
TCACGCTCCATGTTCCAGATGCGCTCGCCGATCAAGGCCAGTTCTTCGATGGTGTATTTTTCATCACAGGCGCCTTGCATTTGCGGCGCCAGGTCTTGCAAGCCCCAGGCAAAGGTGGTGAAGATGCACAGGCCAGACGAGTCAAACGCGGCAGTGGCGTCCTGGAAGGCTTTGACCAGCTCGGGCTTGCCTTGGGACTCTGCCGGATCGGTCTTGACCGGAATACCCAACACCTCAGAGGCAATGGTGTAGCCGCGCAGGTGGCAGCCGCCACGGTTGCTGGTGGCGTAGGCCAGGCCAATGCCCTGGATGGCGCGGCCATCGTAGGCCGGGAATTCCTGGCCCTTGCTGCTCATGCTCAGTTCGGGGTGGCCGTATTTGGCGGTCAGGCGTTTGGAGCCTTGGCCAATCTCAATACCAAAGCCACGGCCGTTGACGGTTTCTTCGGCCAAAAAGGCCAGCGCGTGGGCCGAGCCAAATGGGGCTTCGATGCCGATTTGCTCTTTGGTCAGCACGCCCATGCCATAGAGTTCCATCACCGCGCCCACCGTGGCACCAAAGCTGATCGGGTCAATGCCTTCTTCGTTGCACAGCAGGTTGGCGTATTGCAGGCATTCCAGGTCGTTGACGCCGTTGGCCGCACCGAGTGCCCAGGCGGCTTCGTATTCGAGGCCGCCGTTGGCACCGCGGTATTGCGGCTTGTTCTCTATCGTGAAGTGGCCTTCGTCCATTTTGCTGATGCGCCCACAGGCAATGGTGCAGCCAAAGCAGGCCTGGTTGGTCACCAGGTGTTTTTTGCCGTCGGTCGCACGTGGCTTGGCCATGGCTTCTGCGCCGATGTCCATTGCGCCTTCAAACTGGTTGTCTTGGTGGTTACGGGTAGGCAGGCCACCCACTTCGTTGATCACGCTCATCAGCACTTGCGTGCCCATGGCGGGCAGGCCGGTACCAGTAACGCCGTTTTCTGCCAGCACTTTTTTGGCGGCTTTGGTAGCGGCCATGAAGGCTTTGGGGTCCCGAATGTTGCCCACACCCTTGGTGCCGCGCACCGCAATGGCCTTGAGGTTTTTGCTGCCCATGACCGCGCCCACGCCAGAGCGCCCGGCGGCGCGGTGCAGGTCGTTGACCACGGCGGCAAACAACACGCCGTTTTCACCAGCTTTGCCGATGGAGGACACGCGGCTCAGCGGGTCTTGCAGGCCTTTTTTGATGATTTCTTCGGTCTGCCAGACGCTTTTTCCCCACAGGTGGGCAGCGTCGCGCAGTTCGGCTACGTCGTCGTTGATGTAGAGGTAAACCGGCTTGGCCGATTTGCCTTCAAAAATAACCATGTCCCAACCGGCCATCTTCAGCTCTGCACCCCAGTAGCCGCCCGAGTTGGAGCAGGCAATGGCACCGGTAAGCGGGCCTTTGGTGATGACGGTGTAGCGGCCACCTGTAGAGGCCATGGTGCCGGTCAGCGGACCGGTGGCCCAAATGATTTTGTTGTCGGGTGACAGCGGGTCGACCTTGGCATCAACTTCTTCGACCAGGTACTTGGTGCCCAGACCGCGCGAGCCAATGTAGGCCCGGGCCCAGTCCATGTTAAGAGGTTCAGATTTGACGGTGCCCGCAGTCAGGTTGACGCGAAGGATTTTTCCAGCCCATGACATAGTGATTCTCCTGAAGTTTCGGGGGCAGTACACATTTGCTGTGCAAATGGTCTGCCCCACAAAGTTTTTAAACTGTTGGTGGGGTTTCGTTGGTAGCCGACGTCAACTCAGGCTGCGGCCGGTTGATTGCCAAGCTTGTCAGCCCACTGTTCCATCTTGCCCAAGCCGGTCCAGTTGGCGTCGATGAAGGTGATGGCACCGGTGGGGCAGGCTTCGGCGCAGGCGGGCTCACCACCGCACAGGTCGCACTTTTGCACTTTGCCAGTTTCCTGCACGTAGTTGATGGTGCCAAACGGGCAGGCGATGGTGCAGACTTTGCAGCCGACACAGGTGGATTCGTTGACCACTTTGGCGCCGGTGAGCTTGTCCACGGTGATGGCTTCTACGGGACAAGCGTGCAGACACCAGGCTTCGTCGCACTGGGTGCAGGTGTAGGGCACTTTTTTGCCGGTATGGTGAAAGTTGAATACCTTGATGCGCGATTTGGCGGTGGCGAAGGTGCCGTAGTTCTCGAAAGAACAGGCCATTTCGCACTGCAGACAGCCGGTGCATTTGTCTGCGTTGATGTGCAACACCTTTTGCATGGGGAGGGTCTCCTGTGGGTAGAAAATCTGAACGGGACTTATGTAATACCGTTCTTATGAAATTGAATGCATAGCAATTGTTGGGGTTTGATGGCTATTGCCACCTAGGACTAACCCTAATGCAGGCAGGGTGAAATGCATTCATTCTCAAAATGAGACAAGTCCAGATCAAAAAAAACCGCCGAGTCAATCGGCGGTTTTTTTTGAGAGCTTACGGGTCAGACCACTCGCGCAGCGACGCGCTCTGACCCCAACTGATAAGAGCAGCCCTTACAGTTTCTTCACGTCGTGGCAGGCAGCGCCGCAAGCATTGGTGTACGGAATCGGCATCGCCGCACCCGGGGCCACGCCTTTCACGCCCACATTGTCCTTGCGCGGCACGTCGTAGATGTGCGAGGTGATGTCGTTCATCCAGTAGTTTTTGCCATCTGCAGCCACCAGCCCTTTGCCCAGGCCAGCGCCGGTTTGCATGGTCTTGGTACCGTGGCAACTGTTGCAGGTGACCTGGCTCACGTCCACCGTGCATTTGGCTTTCTCGGCCAGGTGCACCTTCAGGTCGGTCTTGTTGGCGTGGCAGGTCGTGCAAGACGCATTGGTCTTGGCATCCATCGTCAACTGGTGATCAAACTTGGCGTCGCCATGCGGATCGTGGCAGTTGGAGCAGGCCACCAATTGCGTGCCGTTGCGGTACTTGCTCGACTTGATGAAGTCGGTGTACTGCTGGTGGTGCGCCTTGGAATGCAAGCCATCCGGCCAGAAACTACCTTTAGCGGCGTCTTCACGGAGCGTGTATTGCTTGAGGAAATCGTTGCGTGAGGTGCCGGGCAACATCATCAAATTGGCCGCGTTGACCGGTTGGTCGTTTTTCAGGTGACCTTGCGGACGGCTGTGGCACTGGCCGCAAATCATCGACTCGCGCTCAGCGGCCAGCTTGTTGGGGCTGACGATGGTGGCAAACTTCATCAAACCCTTGGCCGATTTGTGCGCCGAGCCCGGGCCGTGGCAGGTTTCGCAGCCCATGTTCATCTCGTTGAGTTTGCCATCGCCATCCACATCCATCTCGCCGTTGGGGTCGGTAGCCGATCCGGCTATGTAGTCACCGGCAGCGGTCTTGGTCAGGCTGTAGCCGTTGTAGTGACAGGAGGCGCAGTTGGATTCAAACGATTTGGCTTTGGCCGGGTCCACCAACTTGCCTGTCTTTTCGTTGAACAGCCAGTCGCCGTGGTAATCGCGCCAGGACTTGCGGCCGCGGTCGGCAAAACTGTCATCGCCCAATTGGTTGAACTGGACGAACGGGAACAGATTCGCGCCGACGCGGTACAGGTAACGTTGTTTGTAAACACCGCCACCATAAGTCGCATCAACGGTATAAACACGCGCCTGGTCAGCCGGGTCACGCAGGTTTTCGGTGCGGAATTTCAGCTTGCCGTCGGTGTCCTTGAAGAAGGTCGCGGTATAGCTGGCGCTGGCCAGGTCGGCTGGTGCTTTGGTGCTGACCAGGTATTTGTCAAACGAGCGCTTGCCGTCAAAGCCGTAAAACCAGAACTTGGTGCCAGCAGACAACTTGTCCAAACCTTTATTAATATGAGGAAAGCGTGAAAAATCCTGCAAGCCGCTGGCCTTGCCAACCACGGCAATGCCCAAGCGGTGCATGGTTTGCTTGAAGTGCTCTTTGTCGTCATGACATTTCAAGCAGGCTGAAGTGCCGACATAGGTCGCGTCTGCTGGGATGTTGCCAGACACCTTGACCCTGACCGGTTTGGCCGCCAGCTCGGTGGTGCTCAGCGCCTTGCGCGTCAGCGAGCCACCAGGCAGGTGCGCGCCGTCGGTCGGCTCCACGTAAACAAAATAGTTGCCGCCAGGCACGCTGGAGAAGTCAAACTCGCCATTGGCGTTGGTTTTGGCTTTCAGGTAACGGTCGCGGTTGGCGTTGAGGTTGTCCTCCAGCGGCTCGTCGTTTTTGGCGTCTTTCTTGACCTCAATCGGCGTTTTGGCCATGGCCGCCACGTCGGCTGCCGGGATCAGCCAGACGGTGGCCCCCGGAATTTTCTGGAAGCGGTCTTCGCTGCCGTTTTCGACCACACCTTTGACCGGCGCGTTAGCGGCCAGTTGGCCGCCCGGCTGCATGCAACCTGCCAACGCCAGCGCGCCAACAGCTGCTAACAGCCCTCGCTTCATGAATTTGATTTTCATCACAACCTCGTTTTGTTAAAAAACACATCTTGAAAATGCATTTTTTATGCCATACAAACAAAAGGTCATTGCCAGCGAGAAACCATAACAATATCAAGGTAATTGTCATGCAATTTGTCACAAAAAGATGACAGTTGTCAGTTTCCAGTGACATATTGAAACAACACTAGCCTAAGGGCTTGTTCATGAATAAGCTGTGCATTTGGTCGTCGGATTTGAGATGCAATGCAAGGCGCAAAGCGTGCCGTGCAGATCTGCTGCACAAGCGATTTTTCAATCGAAGCAGTGCGCCCAAAGCGGGTGCGCCGAACTGTTCAAGTTATTCTTGCTTGCCCCCTAACGTCCATGTTCAACAAGGACACCCCAAAGCATGAAACACCCGTGTCCTGCGTAGGGAAGGGTTTCAACCCGCCATGGCCGACTGAAGTCGGCCCATCGACACTGAAGTCGGCTCTACGACACGCCATTCTTGTCAGCTGTGGGCGTTGTTTCACGTTAACGTCCATGTTCAACAAGGACACCCCAAAGCATGAAACATGCGTGCCCTGTGTAGGGCGGGTTTCAACCCGCCATGGCCGACTGAAGTCGGCCCTACGACACTGAAGTCGGCCCTACGACCCGCCATTCTTGTCAGCTGTGGGCGTTGTTTCACGTTAAGGTTTGACATCCAGACCCCAGCGTTTCATGCGCACATAGAGGTTTTGGCGTGGCGTGCCACTCAGACGTGCAGCCTCCGACATGTTGCCATGGCTGGCCAGCAGCAAGCGCTTGAGGTAGTCGCTCTCAAATCCAGCGCGCGCATCCTGGTAAGACAGGCAAGCAGACGCTTCTGGCGCATCAGCACAGACCGGGGTGCTGACAGTATCGGCAAGCTTGAGGTGACAAGCATCAATGGAACCATCAGCCTGCATGGCCACCACACGCTCAATGCAATGCTGCAATTCACGCACATTGCCAGGCCAGGGCTGGGCATTGAGCGCCTGCACCGCCGCCGGGGTGAAAGGCCCGCAGTGCTTGCCAAATTTGGCGTTGTAACTCTCCAGGAAATGCACCGCCAAGCGGATCACATCCCCCGTGCGCTCACGCAAGGGCGGCAGGGTCAAGGCCACCACGTTGATACGGTAAAACAAGTCTTCCCGAAAGCGCCCGGCCTTGACCTCGTCCACCAGACTGCGGTTGGTGGCGCAGATCAGTCGAAAGTCAGTGCTGCGCAAATGCGTGCTGCCCACACGGCTGAAGCTGTGGTTTTGCAGCACACGCAGCAGGCTGCTTTGCAGCTTGGGGCTCATGTCTGCAATCTCGTCCAGAAACAAATTACCGCCATGGGCTTTTTCAAAATAGCCAGGCGTGGACTGAGCAGCCCCGGTGAATGCACCCTTGTCATAGCCAAACAGCAGGCTCTCCAGCAACGACTCTGGCAAACCGCCGCAATTGACCTCCAGAAACGGCTTATCGACGCGCTGACTCCAGTGGTGGACGAGCCGTGCACACACGTCTTTGCCGGTGCCACTTTCGCCTTCGAACAGCACTGTGGTGTCAAGCCCGGCCACCTGGCGGATTTGCCCCAGCAAACGCTCCATGGCGGCAGACTGTCCCACCACCAACGGTGCATCAGTCTGCGCCACCAGGCGCTGGCGCAAGCTGTCAATTTCGCGGTAGGCACTGTCTAACTCTAGCGCCTTGCCAATCACTGCCTCCAGCGCTTCCAGGTCTTCAAAGGGTTTGGTAAGGTAGTCAAACAAGCCCTCGCGCACCGCAGCCACGGCATCGCGCACATCGGCAAAACCGGTCATAAGAATCGCCACCATGCGTGGGCGATGGGCGCGGAATTCGCGTAACAAATCCAGGCCGTTGTGGTGTGGCAGGCGCTGATCCATCAGCACCAGATTGAAGTCCTGACTGGCAAACAGCGCACGCGCTGCTTCACCATCTTCAGCCATAACCACATGCGCACTTTGACGGAGCAGTTGCTCGATCAGCGTGCGGGTGTAGCGGTCGTCATCCACCACCAATATGTTAGGCAGCATGGTCACTTGAAATAAGACTTTGGTTTGGGTTCTGTTGGGCGTGCGTTTGCAAAGTTTCAGGCAACCAAATTGCAAATTGCGTGCCACCTTCAGGCAGGCTTTGAACCGTCACCAGACCTTGATGCAACAAAGCCACATGCTGCACCACGGGCAAGCCCAGACCGGTTCCGTCGGTGCGGGTGGTAAAGAAAGGCTCAAACAACTTGGGCAGAATTTCTGGGGCAATGCCCTTGCCGTGATCCAGCACCGACAGAGACCAGCCTGCCGCGCCTATGCCGACCTGCACCGCCTTTTTTAAGCTGATCACCACCACCTGCTTGTCTTCAGATGCATAAGCGGCATTGGTTAGCAGGTTAAAGAGCGCATGGCGCATCAAAATCGGGTCGATGGATAACACCACCGGACTGGTCGGCAAATCCAGTTCCACCGGAATTTGGCGACGTACCGTTTGCTGAAACAGCAGCACGGTGTCGGCCACCACCTTGGCCATGTCAGTGGGATGGCACTCAAACTTGGACACTTTGGCAAAGCGCAACATCGACTCAATGAAGGTGTGGCAATCAACCCCGGCTTGGTGAATTTCAGTCAACAACTCACGCGTGCGCTGCGGGTCGTCGGCCTGGCGCTGCGCCAACTGCGCCAAGTTGACCACCCCCACCAACGGGTTGTTGAGTTGGTGGGCAATCTCACCCACCATGGTGCCCAGCGCTGAGAGTTTTTCAATTTGCAACATTCGGGCGTGTTCGGTGCTCACGCGCAGCAACTGGTGTTCCAGATCATGCTGGCGCTGGTAGTCGCGCTCCACCCGATCCAGCGCAAAATAAAAAAGCGCCAGCACAAAAGCGCCCACCAGCAGGCTTAGTGCGATGACCGTCAGAATGGAAGTCTGAAAAGTGTGCTGCAAGCCCGTGATGTCACGCATCAACACCAGATCGCCAATGCGCCTGCCATTGGCATCGTCCAGCGGCAGCATGGCCAGGTGCAGGGTCTGGTCGCCCTGGGTAAACACATGGGTAGCCCCGCCGCGCAAATAGTCCAGCACCGCGTCGTTCATAGCCACCGGTGTGGCAGCTGCAGTCTGCGCCACCATGACTTGGTCGGCAAAGTGGTCCCAATTGCCTTGGCGTTTGAGCATGGCCAAACCGTGGTGCCACTGCTGTGCCGGCATAAACTGCTTGTCCACCAGCACAAACAAATCCACTCCCAAGCTGTCGTGAATTTCCTGCACCAAGTGGCCAATTTCTTCACCCATCTCGACATACCCTAACACCCCGTGGGCAGCGGGCCAGGGTGACACGACACGCAATGTCAGCGTGCCCAGGGCACCCAGTTCAAGCCCGTGCATAACCTTATTTAGACTGCGCGAATCGACGGTGGTGGAGCGGGTGATTTCATCGCCAAACTCGCTTGGACTGTGCAAACGCACCAGATTGACCAGCTCTGGCGTGTCGAAATACAAATGGGTGATACGGAATTGCGCACGCAGGCTTTCAAACATGGGCCCGGCCTGGTTCAGGAGCGCCAGGCGATCTTGCGCAGCAAAAGCCTGGGCTATCGCAGGAATATCTTGCATGGTTTGCAACACGGCATGCATCAGGTTGGCATCTTTGTCGAGCTTTTGTGACATCAGCCGAGACACGGCCACTACCCGTTCCGACAAAGCCCGGTCTCGCACCTGTACCTGCAAAAAATAAGCGGCGGCCATGAACACCAGCAGCACAAAGGTCAGCACCAGCGCAAATGGCCACATCATGGTGGCTTTGACACGGCGCGGTGGAGAGATGGTGTGCTTGAATTTCATAATGAGCCTGCAGACTGTAGCGCCAAGTGCAACCACACTGGACAAGCACTTTGAAATTTTTGCGCTAAATTCGGGCAAAGCCCATCACCATGTACCCCACCAACACCACCGCCTCAATGCCACCGCCCACACCGCGTCTGATGCGCATCGCCCAGGCACGCCAGACGCTGATACTGGAGGGCAAACCGCTGGCACCGGGCTGGTTGGCACCCTGGGTGGAGCGCTCTTGGCAGCGCTGCCTGCAGGCCGGCTTGCAACCCCAAAACCAGGTGGCTTTTGAGCAGATCAGCGCCACGCAGCTGACATGCACGCTAGAGGCCAACCACCCCCTGATCCAGGCGGCGCAGCCTATTTTGCACAGCCTGGCGCGCGCCATTGTCAACACCCGTTACTTTGCCATTCTGACCAACGCACAGGGTGTGGTGGTGGATGCCTGTGGTGCCATTGACCACGCAGACCGTCGCGCCCACCTGATCACCCGGGTGGGCACCGACTTGTCCGAGCCCAGCATCGGCACCACCGCCATTGGCACCGCCTTGACCGACCTGCAACCGGTGTGGCTGCACCGGGGTGAACATTTTTTTGACGCCACCTCCAGCTACAGCTGTGCCGGTGCACCGCTGTTCGGGCCTGATGGCAGGTGCGTGGGCATGCTTGACGTGACGGGCGTGGATGCACAAGAGCGCCCGGAGCTCAAACACCTGGTCATGCAGTCGGCCAGCAAAATTGAAAACGCCCTGGTCTGCGCCCAACCTCATGCCTTGTTGCTGCGACTGAACTGGCCTGGCAACACCTTGGGCACCGAGGCCGATGGCCTGCTGTGCCTGGATGCCGACGGCTGGGTCATGGCAGCCAACCCGGTGGCGCGCCAACTCGCACCGGGTTTGCCCTTGGCCGACCAAGCTGCGGTGCATGTCACCGAGGTGTTTGGCTTGCCGATAGAACACCTTTTTGACGCGGCCAAACGCCCGGCGCAGCTGCTGGAGTTGCCGTTGTGGAGTGGGCTGCGGCTGCAGGCGCAAGCGATTGCCCGCCCCCATGAGACGCAGCACTTGCAGGCCAGCGCCGCACCCGCCCTGGCGCTACGCGATGTCGAAGCCGCCATGATCCGAAAGGCACTGGACGACGCACGCGGCAACGTCGGCCAGGCGGCTCGGGTTTTGGGCCTGAGCCGGGCCACGCTGTACCGCAAACTCGGGGCCAAAGACAAAGACCCGACAGCCTGAGATCACCGGCTGTTATGTCAACCGCCGCTAAGGGCTTGTGCATGATTAAGCTGTACATTTGGCCGCCGGATTTGGGATGCAATGCGAGGCGCAAAGCGTGCCGTGCAGCTCTGCTGCACAAGCGATTTGCAACGACGCAATGCGCCCAAAGTTGGTGATTCAAATATGCATGTTATTTGTGAACAAGCCCTAAGTACGAAACACGCGTGCCCTGCGTAGGGCGGGTTTCAACCCGCCATGGCCGACTGAAGTCGGCCCTACGACACGCCATTCTTGTCGGCTGTGGACGTTGTTTCACGTTAACGTCCATGTTCAACAAGGACACCCCTAAGCAAGAAACATGCGTGTCCTGCGCGGGGAAAGGTTTCAACCCGCCATGGCCGACTGAAGTCGGCCCTACGACACGCCATTCTTGTCGGCTGAGGGCGTTATTTCACGTTAACGTCCATGTTCAACAAGGACACCCCAAAGTATGAAACACGCGTGCCCTGCGTAGGGCGGGTTTCAACCCGCCATGGCCGACTGAAGTCGGCCCTACGACACGCCATTCTTGTTAGCTGTGGACGTTGTTTCACGTTAACGTCCATGTTCAACAAGGACACCCCAAAGCATGAAACACGCGTGCCCTGCGTAGGGCGGGTTTCAACCCGCCATGGCCGACTGAAGTCGGCCTTACGACACGCCATTCTTGTCGGCTGTGGGCGTTATTTCACGTTCAGATTTCCTGATCCGCACTAGGAGAGCCCTGGTTGATTTCAGGAATTACAACGGCACATAAATCCGAAAGTAATTTTGAAGTTGGGGTAAAGTTTGCGGCCTGAGTTCCCTACAGAAGGCCAGTATGCACAAACAACTATTTATCCCCGGTTTCCCAGATGGTGCGCAAAGAATTGGAGAGGTCGTCAGCATAGTTGAGAAAGATGGCTGGGTGACCTACTTCGTTGGTGGTGACGACTACTTTACACACCCTGCAGAAGACCTACGCAGCAAGCGATTCATTCTGACGAGCCTGATGGAGAACAGCCACCTCAAAGCAG
>Ga0210026_1004187_pt1 | contig 10573 bp, 12 predicted proteins | sample CryGeymeta201509_FD_183977 | JGI IMG/M metagenome (GOLD analysis project Ga0210026, IMG submission 183977) | Groundwater microbial communities from Crystal Geyser aquifers in Utah, USA - Crystal Geyser metaG 2015-09 (SPAdes) (version 2) | ecosystem: Environmental > Aquatic > Deep subsurface >... | reverse complement strand
GATTCTTGAACTTATCGGCATTCCTGAAATTATCTACCGCGATGATATTGGTCTCGCCACGCGCATTCAGCGCCTTGACCAGATTTGAACCAATAAAGCCGGCTGCGCCGGTGACGATGTAGTACATGACATTCCTTCTAAAAAACGTAGGGGCGTATGGCAATACGCCCCTACGCTCCCATATCCTGAATAATTTCTTCACGGCTGACCACCGCCGTACCCAATTTACCCACCACAATACCCGCAGCACGATTGGCGATACGCATGGCATCGGACAAGTCCGCGCCACTCGCCAGCATCACCGCCAGCGTTGCTATCACGGTATCCCCGGCACCGCTGACATCGAACACTTCTCGGGTATGCGTCGGTTCATGCAACACTTCATTGGCGCGGAACAGACTCATGCCGTCTTCGCTACGCGTGACCAATAATGCTTCAAGCTGCAATGCTGTACGCAGTTGTTCGGCTTTTGCATTCAGTTCTGCTTCGGTTTTCCAGCTTCCCGCCACCTCGCGAAACTCGCTGCGATTCGGGGTCAGCAAGGTAGCACCTCGATAACGCGCATAGTCATCCCCCTTGGGATCAACCAGCACCGGCTTGCCAGCGGCACGCGCCAACTGCATCATTTCGGCAATATGTGCCAGGCCGCCTTTACCATAGTCTGACAGAATCACGACATCGGCCAATGGGAGCTGCGCACGATAATCGGCTAACGCGGCATGAAGAACCTCATGGCTGGGCGGCGTTTCAAAATCTATGCGCAGCAATTGCTGATGGCGTGCGATGGCGCGCAATTTAATGATGGTAGAAACACTTTTATCGCGGTGCAGCAGCGCATTCAGATTGCTATGCTCAGCCAGCAAACGCTCCAGACACGCCCCCGCCTCGTCGTGCCCTACTACCGACAACAACGTTGCCTCTGCGCCCAGTGCAGCAATGTTACGCGCCACATTGGCAGCACCGCCCGGACGCTCTTCGACACGCTCAACCTTGAGTACAGGTACGGGTGCTTCGGGCGAGATTCGATTCACATCGCCGAACCAGTAACGATCCAGCATCACATCGCCCACGATTAAAACCCTGGCATCAGCGAATGAGGGCAAGACGCTCATGCCAACCCTCTAATGTCCTGATTGATGGCAAGCAAAGCCTGTAAAGGGTCAGAGGCTTTGGTAATCGGGCGGCCAATAACCAGATAACTGGAACCGGCTTGCATCGCAGCCTGAGGGGTCATCACCCGTGACTGGTCATCGAGACTGGCGTGTTCCGGGCGTATGCCCGGCGTAACCAGGCTAAATTTGTTGCCGCACTGTTTACGCAACATTGCGGTCTCCTGCGCGGAACATACCACACCGTCCAGACCGGCTTCCTGCGCAAGTTTTGCCAGCCGCAGCACCATCTCCTCGGGAGTGAACTGGATACCAAGCTCGGCAATGTCTTCCTGCGCCATGCTGGTCAACATAGTGACCGCGATCAGCTTAGGCGGACGCGCACTATTGGACACCGCAATTTGCGCCGCCTCAAGCATCTTTCGCCCGCCTAACGCGTGTACGTTGATCATCCACACCCCCAGACTGGCCGCCGCCTTGCAGGCTTGCGCGGTGGTATTGGGAATATCGTGAAACTTCAAATCCAGAAATATCTCAAATCCGCCACGCATCAACTGTTCGAGCAAAATCGGCCCGGTCGCGGTAAATAATTCCTTGCCAACTTTAAGGCGGCAAAGTTCGGGAGATAAGCGGTGGGCAAGCGCCAGTGCCGGAACTGCGCCCGGAAAATCAAGTGCAACAATAATTTTAGGATCGTTCATAAAGGGAGACCACTTTCTTCATCGCGTCGGGGTGCATAACTATCCCATGCCTGACAGGCCGGGCAATGCCAATAAAATTTACGTGCTTTAAAACCGCAATGGCTGCAATGATACATAGCCAAACTACGTGTGCGCTTATGCACCAGATCCTTGACCAGTTGAACATCGGCACGTTCACCTATCGGGATTTCCAGCAAACGCGCCTCCAGCAATTTATCCAATCCCAGCAAACTCGGGTTGCGTTCAAGTTCGTCAAGCACCAATTTATAGGCAGACGACGGTCCCTGATATTTTAAAATACCGTCAAACACCACGTTCAAAAGGTCAATGGAATGATGTTTAATCAGGTAATTACGCAACAACTCGATACATTCGGCCTCACGCCCCAACTGACTGTAAACCTTTAACAGGGATTCCGCGACCAACGGTAAATATTGCGCATCCTGCGTTTCTATTCCCTGCCAAAGCGCGATCGCTTCTCCCGTGTTACCTTCTGCAAGCGCCATATCACCCAGCATGATGGTAGCCCGCACGCTGACCGGACAGTCATTCAACGCTTGTTGCAGATGCGCGTGTGCCGCCAATGGGTTGCCCGATGCAATTTCGTCAGATGCCAGCTCGCAATAAAAAAAAGCGATTTGTTTCGCATAGGACTGCCCAGACAGTACAGACAATTTTTGTGCGGCAGAAATAGCCTTTAGCCAGTCGCGTTCCTTCTGAAACAGTTCCAGCAAAAACGCCCAGGCGGGATTGGCATATGCGGAATTTTCCAGTTCGCGAAATAAATGTTCCGCTCTATCCAGTATCCCGGCCTTGAGATAATCCTGAGCCAATTCAAAGATGGCATGTTGGCGCTTTTCATCATCCAGATCGGCACGGTCAACCAGGTTGTGATGCATGCGCAAGGCACGATCCACTTCGCCGCGACGCCGGAACAAGCTGCCCAGCGCAAAGTGCAACTCGACCGTTTGCGGATCAATTTTGACCACTTCGATAAACGCCTTGATAGCTTCATCCTGTTGCTCGTTGAGCAGGAAATTCAAGCCCTGAAAATAAGACTCCGGCAAGGCGGTTGATTCAGAGAGCAAATCCTTTATATCTATGCGCGCAGCCCACCATCCCATGCCAAAAAATAGCGGAAAAACAAGCAGCATCCATGGTTCAAATTCCATTAAACACCCACACGATAAGGCAAAGCCAATAACGAGACATTGCTGCCAAAGTAGTGCCTGACAGTTGGCACACACCAACATGAGACGGACGGATAAAACGCCATATAACAAAAAACCAGACCACTAGAACAAGATAACCGAAAACCAGAAAAATGGCGTGGGATTATCCCAGCCGAGGCTACTGAACCTGACAAAATTGTCAACTTCAAGGGTAACTATGGATGCCATGAAACAGGGCGAACTTTGCAACGAGACTCGGATGAATCACGCAACCGCGTATTCAATTTTGCCGAATCAAAAAAAAATTACCCCTTCACATCACAGGCTTGGTGACTTCTTCATTCTTTATAGCAATCTTTTGGATATTACCGATCTCCCGCTTCAATCGTGAAATCTCACGACGCTGGCGAAACCAAATACCTAAGGTGGCCAATATACCCAAACCCACACCAACCGCAAAAAAAGACAACATAACAATCACCAATGTAGATTGCCATTCATAGCCAAAAAAATAATACACCGTGACAGGTTGCGAATTTTTTAGCGCAAAACCCAATAACACGATGAACAGACACATTTGAAAAAAACCGCTAATAAAACGCATTTAAGTCGTCTCCCTCACCTTAAAGCTGCGTGAAAATAGCACAAAAAAAATGGGGGTGATACTTCGTCAGTATCACCGCCATTCAATAAAACACTAAGACAATCAGGACTCTTCTTGACCGACCCGCTCTCTAAGATCCTTACCTGCCTTAAAGTGCGGAACATATTTGGCTGGCACTTTAACCTTGTCTCCGGTCTTGGGATTACGTCCCAGACGCGAAGGACGATGATTCAAGCCAAAGCTACCAAAACCCCTAATCTCGGCACGCCCCCCACGCGACAGCGTGGAGGACAACGCGTCGAGGATCACTTTGACGGCCAACTCAGCATCCTTGGCAAGGAGCTGCGGATGTAATTCAGCCAATCTGGCAATTAAATCAGAACGAGTCATGCTATCCCCCGAAGTTAAGCTTCTGTCTTGCCGCCAGCCATTTTGGCTTTCAGCAATGCACCCAGATTGGTTGTACCTGCGTTGACCGTGTTATCGGAAGCCATTTTTTGCATGGCAGCCGAATCTTCAGCCTTGCTCAATGCCTTGACCGACAAACTGATACCGCGATTCTTGCGATCAACATTGATAATCATCGCCTTGACCGTATCGCCTTCCTTCAGATGAGTGCGAATATCTTCAACGCGATCAGCGGACAACTCCGATGCCTTCAGATAGGCTTCCACATCACCGTCCAGCGCAATCACCGCACCGCGCGCATCCAGAGATTTTACCGTACCCGTTACGATGGCACCTTTCTCATTGCTGGTAGCAAAGCCGCCGAAAGGATCACCTTCCATTTGCTTGATACCCAGAGAAATACGCTCACGTTCAACATCAATGGACAAGACCACAGCCTCAACTTCGTCGCCCTTCTTGTAGTTGCGTACCACTTCTTCACCGGGTTGTGTCCATGACAGGTCAGACAAATGCACCAGACCATCAATATCGCCATCCAGACCGATAAACACGCCGAAGTCAGTAATGGACTTGATTTGCCCCTTGACCTTGTCACCACGCTTGTTGTTGATTGCAAAGTCATCCCAGGGATTGGATTGACACTGCTTGATACCCAGCGAAATACGGCGACGCTGTTCGTCAATTTCCAGAATCATCACTTCAACTTCATCGCCCACTTGAACGATCTTGGAAGGATGAACATTCTTGTTAGTCCAGTCCATTTCGGAAACGTGTACCAGACCTTCGATACCTTGTTCGATCTCAACGAATGCACCATAGTCGGTCAGGTTAGTGACCTTACCGAATATGCGCGTACCTTGTGGGTAGCGACGTGCCAGACCATTCCACGGATCATCGCCCAATTGCTTGATACCCAGTGATACACGGCTCTTCTCTTCGTCGAATTTTAGCACTTTCGCTTCGATTTCGTCACCCACAGCCAACACTTCGGAAGGATGTTTGACACGACGCCATGCCAGATCGGTGATGTGCAACAGACCATCAATACCACCCAAATCAACGAATGCACCGTAGTCAGTGATATTTTTAACGATACCCTTGACGATTGCGCCTTCCTTGAGGTTTTCCATGACCGCTTCACGATCCGCACCCATGGAGGCTTCCAGAACGGCACGACGGGAAACGACTACATTGTTACGGCGACGATCCAGCTTGATGACCTTGAATTCCATGGTCTTGTTTTCGTAAGGCGTCGTATCCTTGACTGGACGAATATCCACCAAAGAACCTGGCAGGAAGGCGCGGATACCGTTAACCATCGCAGTAAGACCACCCTTGACCTTGCCGCTGACATAACCTTCGACGATTTTGCCTTCTTCCATGGCCAATTCCAGATCGTGCCATGCAGCCAGACGCTTGGCTTTTTCGCGTGACAGCTTGGTTTCACCATAGCCATTCTCAAGCGACTCGATCGCAACGGTAACAAAATCACCGGCAGCAACTTCCAATTCGCCTTTATCGTTCAGGAATTCCTCGACAGGAATCCAGCTTTCGGACTTCAGTCCGGCATTAACAACCACAACGTTGTGATCTACGCGCACGACTTGTGCGGTGATCAGTTCACCGGCGCGCATTTCTTTACGCGTCAGGCTTTCTTCAAACATTGCTTCAAAACTATCGGGATTAAGTACAGCGTTAACAGTTGCGTTCATCTAATACACCTAAGAATTTTCTGTTTGCACAGAGGTTAGTTAAAAACCCACCAGACAGGGTGTCTTATGGGGCCAAGCATTTCGTTCTATAACCCGCCAGAACAGCTTCAACCGCCTGCTCGATGTTCAAAGCTGTGGTATCCAGCAGGGTAGCGTCCGGTGCCTGTTGCAGGGGAGCTGCGCTACGATAGGTATCTCTTTCATCGCGCGCCCTGATGTCCTGCAAAAGGGTGTTAATACTAGCATCCATTCCTTTTTCTTTCAACTGCTTATAGCGCCGTTCGGCACGCGCCTCGGCGGAGGCCGTAAGGAAAATTTTTAGCGCCGCATCAGGAAACACCACCGATGCCATGTCCCGCCCGTCCGTCACCAATCCTGGCGCTCGACGAAAATCATGCTGTTTCTTCAACAAGGCCGAGCGTACCTGATGCAACGCTGCCACTTTGGATGCCGCCGCAGCACATTGTTCACCGCGCAACGCATCACCGACCAACACGCCGTCCAGCCAGATTTTTTCGCCCGCAAAACTCACGTCCATGCGTGCGGCCAGTTCTGCCAATGCAACTTCATCATCCAGCTGCACACCGTCGCGATTGGCGGCTGTCGCCAGCAAACGATACAGCGCGCCGCTGTCCAGATAGTGAAAGCCCAGTTGCGTCGCCACGCGCTGCGCCACCGTCCCCTTGCCGGAAGCCGAAGGCCCGTCTATCGCAATCACCGGAACGGCCTGCGTCACACCGGCAAACGCTGCGAAATAATCGGGGAAAGTCTTGGCGACACAATAGGGATCATTGATACGGATTCCAGCGCCAAACGCCGCCAGCGAAAAACACATCGCCATGCGATGGTCGTCGTAGGTATCTATGCCTGTAGCAGGGTTGAGGATTGAGGATTGAGGATTGAGGATTGAGGATACAGTATCCCGCATCCTGCATCCTGCAATTCGGATGTAATCCGCGCCCTCTTCCACCGCAGCACCCAGCTTGCGCAATTCTGTCGCCATCGCGGCGATGCGGTCGGTTTCCTTGACGCGCCAGCTGGCGATATTGCGCAACGTCGTCGTGCCGTCCGCGAACAGCGCTGCCACTGCCAGCGTCATCGCGGCATCAGGGATGTGATTGCAATCCAGTTCTATCGCCTTGAGCTTGCCGGATTGGGGCGCACGCGCTTCAATCCAGTTCTCGCCCATCGTGATCTGCGCGCCCATCTTTTCCAGTGCTTCGGCAAAACGCACATCGCCCTGCACACTGGTCTTGCCGACCCCCTCGACCCGTACCGGCCCGCCGCCAATGACCCCTGCCGCCAGAAAATAGGAAGCGGATGAGGCATCACCTTCCACATAAATCACGCCCGGCGAGACATAGCGACTGTCTGCCGCCACGGTAAAACTGCGCCAGCCATCGCGCAGCACATTTACACCAAAGCGCGCCATTATCGCCAGCGTAATTTCGATATACGGTTTTGAAATCAACTCGCCGACCACTTCAACGGTCACGGCACGTTGCAAAAGTGGCAACGCCATCAACAAAGCGGTCAAAAACTGACTGGACACATCACCGCGCACCGCCACTTTCAGTGCTCCCGACAACGTCGCTGGCTTGATTTGCAACGGCGGAAAACCCTCATTCGCCGAATAATCAATATTCGCACCCAAACTGCGCAGCGCATCTACCAGATCGCCAATCGGCCTCTCGTGCATACGCGCCACACCGGACAAGCTGTAACTACCGCCAGACAGCGCCAGCGCAGCGGTTAATGGACGGAATGCCGTACCGGCATTCCCCAGAAACAGCTTGGCATCCCTAACAGGAAAATCGCCGCCACAGCCCGTAACATTATAGGAATTACCACCCTGCGATTCGATCTTTACGCCCAGTGTATGCAACGCCTCCAGCATCCGCTCGGTATCGTCCGACTTGAGCAAGTCACGCACCACCGTCGTGCCATGCGCCAGCGCCGCCAACAGCAGCACGCGATTGGAAATACTCTTGGAACCGGGCAGACGCACCGTACCGCGCGCAGACATCAGGGGAGGCAAATCAATATATTCGGCGTGACTCATCTTAAACTTATAATATTTTTTATAATAATCAACAGGTTAATTTTTACATCTGCGCGTCTCGGCGCACGGTCAAGTTACCGGGCTGGCGCTGCATCCAGCCGCACATCTTCATAAATCTCATCCAGTGTCAGGCGACACGCGACGCTGTTTCTTGTGCTATTTCTTACTGTTGCGTCCATTTGCCGCGCAGGTCACGGGCGAGACTAAAAATCTCTTGTAGTTTATCAGCATCGCCCTCAGCCAGCGCCTCGTGGATGGTTTCAAGCTCTTCCATGTAGCTGCCCAGTTCATCCAGCAACGCGTCGCGGTTGGACAGACAGATGTCGCGCCACATTTCGGGGGAGCTGGCGGCGATGCGGGTGAAGTCGCGGAAGCCGCTGGCGGCAAAAGACAACAACTGATCGCGGTTGTCGCGTCGTGCCAGATCATGCACCAGCGCGAATGACAACAGATGCGGCAGATGGCTCACCGCCGCGAATACCTCATCGTGCTGTTGTGCGGTCAATTCACTCACTACCGCACCGCACTCCTGCCATGCTGACTTTACATAAGCTATTGATTCTTTTGAATTTTCATAAATCGGTGTCAGCACCACCTTCTTGCCGACATATAAATCCGCTTTAGCCGCCGCTGCACCGCTCAATTCCGCACCGGCAATCGGATGGGCGGGAACAAACTGCGCCACCTTGTCGCCCAGATTGGCATAAGCCGCCGCGACCACGTCACTCTTGGTGCTACCGCCGTCGGTCACCAAGGTTTGTGTGCCCAGATGCGGGGCGATGCGCGCCATCAATTCGGCCATTTGTCCGACGGGCGTTGCAAGCAACACCAGATCGGCATCATTCACTTCCGCCGCCAAATCAACACCGATGCGATCAATGATGCCAAGGCTGCGCGCCTGTTCCAGCGTGGTCTGGCTACGCCCAAAACCGACCACCTCGCCGACCACATTCGCACGGCGTAGCGCCAGCGCAAACGACCCGCCGATCAGGCCGACACCGAAGATAACAACTTTTTTCAAACCCATCATTTCTCAGAATCCGCCATGTCATTCGCCAACGGTGGTAGCCAATCGTTCGAGTAACTTGGGTTGAAAAAATATCCCCTGCTCCCGCATTGAATTTGCGGCTTGCAAGAAAGAAGGGATAAGCTTTTCCCGCTTCGCTTTAAGCAAAACTCCGAGTGTGCCAGAAACACGCAACCCGAGATATTCAGCCACATTTCTTCCCAGTTTTTCATCAATCAACACCAAATCCGCTTGGTGTTCTTTCGCGGCAAGAATAGTGGCCTTCTCGCCCCAATCAAGTTCAAGCAATATGTGCGGCATCATTGACTGCTTAAATGTAGCAGGTGTTACCCATGAAAGATCGCGCAAAGTTGGGACAAAAACACGACCACCCACTGCACACTCACTCATAACTTCATCAGTCAGATATATGTGTCCAAACAACCGTGGCAACAACTCAAGCTGGTTAATCGCCGACAGCGCAATGAGCGGAGTGGTGTTCGAAAAAACCTTCATCCCAACTGACTTTCCCGACGGAAGTCATCTTCCGAGTCATCGAGCAAGACAGTACCTTGACGCATGGCATCCATTAAAAATGTAACGCGCGGAACGCCCAGCCAACGAGATGCCATCCCCGATGAAATGCGCCCGTCACGAAACAATCCCAGCGCCGCTTCGCGTCGTACCAACTGAGCCATGTCTTCGGCATTGGTGTTCAAACCAATCAACAACTCGGTAGGACATTCAATTTCGATTACGTTTTGCATGATTACTCCCTTAAAACACGCTCAATCAACAGTCAGCCTAGCATGACACCTAAATTCTTCTCATGCAGTTATTACTGCGATTGATACTGCCCATTCACAAAACGACAGGCATAGTCTGGTGACAATATCTGCTCGCGCTTAACCCAATGTTCATTTCCATAATTAGCAACCGCGAAAGCCACTTTGATTAGCTTGCCCTTTATTTCAATAATGGGGCCGCAGTTGGTGTCATCGCCTTCACGCAGGGACTTTCTAAACGCAGGAAGTTTTGCCCTTACTTGCGCCTGCTCTATCTGGCGCTGGCGAGTTTCTGCCTCCTCGGCAATACGCCTCTTCTGCTCCTCTACAGCTCGTTGCTGCGCCAATTCTTTTTTTCGCGCCTCTTCCGCTGCACGCTGTCGTTCAAGCGCCGCGATTTTGTCTGCTTTTTCATTCACGAACTCCAATGCGGCTTCGCCGCCCAGCGCCTGACTAGAACGTACTAAGCGCACACCATAGCTGTCAGAACATTGCGCCCGATAGATAGCGCCATTTCTAAGAGTGACAGAATTAACACCCCTCCAACCTGATAATGACCAATATATCCCAGAGACCCAATACGTATTGCCAATGTGATTTATTCCACCAAAATGGGCTATAGCTTTACTGGCGGCAAATTCCCCCTCTTTAATATTCCAACACTCTTTAGGATTTCCTAATACCGCCTCGAATTCCACTTTGGTAGGCAATCTCCAGTCACTCTTATCTAAGAATCGGCTTCGCTCAGCAATTAAAACAGCCAATTTAGAATCAGCTTGAGTTTCTAATAGACCTTCGCAAACTCCGCCTCTAAACTCAAATCCCTCCGCACAGCGCTTCCAAATCAGTCCATTACGCGGGTCTGTTACCGTGCCATCTTTGTTATCCACCCAACCGGTAAAAAAAGTGCATTCAGCTTGCGCCACACTTATTAACAACAAACTTGCCGCTGCAACGGCAAGTAAGGAAGATAAGTAACTTCTAATGAGATGACAAAGCCGCATGTTATTTCCT
>Ga0210026_1004174_pt1 | contig 10606 bp, 8 predicted proteins | sample CryGeymeta201509_FD_183977 | JGI IMG/M metagenome (GOLD analysis project Ga0210026, IMG submission 183977) | Groundwater microbial communities from Crystal Geyser aquifers in Utah, USA - Crystal Geyser metaG 2015-09 (SPAdes) (version 2) | ecosystem: Environmental > Aquatic > Deep subsurface >... | reverse complement strand
ATAGAGATAAATTCCGATTTCGTCGCATCGAGCTCCTTCAATCGTTCATTGGCAATAGCCAGCGTATGTGAGATTTTCTCGTACTGTTCCTTCTGTTCAATTTCTTTTTTCACCGAACGGATGAGCACCCATCCGAATACAGCAATCAAAACGAGAGATATCCCTGTCAAAATACGATTAGTATTGCTTGTAATGAAAAAGAATTGAGACCCGATCAACACGACAAGAGTTACCACCAGTGCCTGCGCTCCGATCAGCTTGATATCGAATGCCTTGTACCGAACAATGAGGAATGCAAGAAAACCCATAAACACTGGCATTCCAAAAAGACCGTATTGCGCCATCGTCCAATCCTCAGTGAAACTACCAACAATATTACCCCAAGAAAAAGCAAACAAAAATAAGAACATACCGATTCCAAAAAATTTTATTCTTTTTTTATCAATAATATCTCGCGAAGCTTTATATGCCTTGATATAAAGGATGAGTATCCATAGCGTAAAGAATGTTTCCAAAATATAACTATAATAAAGAGCAACAAACCCTTCGTTTGCGTTACATGTCGCCAACGTAATCCCGTTCAAACTATACTTTGTTGGAATCAATACAACGAACGGAACTGTGATGAGTAGAAATATTATTTTTGTCTTTAATGAAATAGTCTTATATCCCAAAAATAAATATGTCAGATACAAGCTGCAAAGAAATATAAATGGTTCTATTAAAACCTGAAGGGACCATAGGAAAAGAACAAAATCGCCTCTATTGCTTGCCCAAATCACCAAATCAAGTACCGTATACAAAGAAAAAAGAACAACCAATGCAAGTAAGGCTTTTGTAGCGAGCGTTTTCTTATTAGAAAACACGAAAAAACCCAACAACAAAGCTATTACAATCGCAGGAATATGCGAATAATAAAGAACATCAGGAACATTACTCGAAAAAATCAAATACCTCGGGTCTTCCCATGGACAAAGTAACATAATAACTATCAACTTATTACTTAATATAAAACTTCTCAATACTACTACTTATAGATATTTTATTCGAAAATCTTACTCAAACGTCTGTATTCACGATTTTTCCATAGGCCGGTATGATATACATGACTCATCATCAGTGGCAACACCGATGTCGCTTCGGCATAGACCATTTGCTCATTCTCAAGATTGATTTTCCCCCACGATGCCGCCTCTTTGAAGGTCGAGCTCGAACACGCACCATCACGAACATCTGCAACAGTTATCTGAATACCATATTTATGCATCGGAACATCTTTCCCGAGACCATTGGCACACGTCACCGTATCTTGAATAAAATTCTTCGGAGTACCGCCTCCTATTACCAGAATACCTGTTTCCTTCGCTGACATTTTCAGCTGTGTCAATTCTCGAAAATCTTTCACGGAATCAATCGAAACATGGTTGTCCGGATGTTCTACCTGATGCCATACCAAGCCATATCCCGCGCTTGAATCAGAAAATGCTGGACAGAAAATCGGAATGTCATTTTCATAAGCGACTTGTATGAGAGAGTCCTTTTTCTTTGAATGTTCTACCAGATATTTCCCCATTTCTCGAATAAACTCCCGCGAAGAATACACTCCCGGCGTTATCTGATTGGCAACAAGCTGCACGGTCTTATCGCACGCCGTCACTTCTTCTTCATCAATAAAGGTGTCGTACACTCTATCGATAAGCAGACCGCGTAACTCTTGGTTATCAACATATGGACTTCCTTGATAGTGTTTGAAACCAATGGCTTCGAAAAAATCCATATCAACGATAGTGGCGCCTGTCGCAACCACAACATCTACCATTTTATTCTTCACCATATCCACATACACCTGCATACATCCAGCAGCACTGGTACTCCCTGCAATCGCCAAGACAACCGTGCAGTCCTTATCTCCCAACATCGTATTGAAGATATTTGTTGCCCGAGCAGTGTCTCGTGCTGTAAAGGACATCCCACTCATTGCATCAATAATCGAGCGGGCGTCAACAGCTTTTATATCAAAATGTTCAACTTCTTTCTTCAAATAGTCTTTTTTTTGCATAAATATACAACAATAAAAAATTAAAAGATATTCTTTTTCGAATATTAAACAAAGAGCTTCACCTCACACCCTTCAAGCTTCAGACGATAAGCAAGGTCACCAGCAATCAATTCTCCTGAAATAATGAAAGCACTCTCATAGCATTATTCAAAAAAATCATTATTTCCCCTAACAGCAAAATGACCACCTTTATTCTACACCAAAATCTGAAAAATACAAAAATATCAACCTTTGGAGGCACAACACCAGAATGAAACGATAAAAAATGAGTAATCCACATACTGCAAACCTGAAGGCGTGAGAACAAACCACTATCCCGTCAGATACATTCTTTCAGCTAAATTGAACGATGCCGGAAAATGGCCGGCACATAAATAACGAGTATCCTCTCATCTTCTTCAATGTCTTGTTGTTTATCATATACGTGTATTTGAGGTAATGGTTGTACACCGTCAAAATACCCCTGATACCTGTATATTTGCAATGAATTTTATGAAAAAATGGCATACTCTATGACTTCATAGAGTGCAATATGTATGTGAACTTAGACAAAATAAAAATATTAACCATTCCAAAGAAATTTAAGCCTCATCAATTATGACATAACCGTCAGAAAAATGATCAATCCAACTTCTACAACCTGAAAAGCCACTTGGCCAAGAACCACCCCAACCCTCCTCTGGTCTAATATTCGTATGGGAAGTATTCACCGTATAGCGAGTAAATCTAGTATTCTCTATAATATGATTAATAAAATCACTCTCATCACTTTGTATATTTATGCCTAGAAAAAATTTTCTTTGATTTAATATTCCTACTAATTCTTCTGTGGAATTAAATGCGGAAATCCACAATACAGGCAAAAAATAAGCATTCTTAATAAATTCACAATCTTTCTTCGGATTTATAACTAGTAAAGGTAAGCTCTTAATCTTTATAATCTCATCTGCACCAGACTTATCAATATCAAGTAGAAGTCTGTTTATCATAGATTCTCTTGCTAATGCATACTCATTATTGATAAACTTATCCAAATATCGTGACTGACATAATTCGATAAACTCTTGTTTCAATATTCTAACATATTCATCATAAAAGCATTCCTGTACAAAGATTCCTTGTACCCTCTGGCAAGTTTGACCAGAATGACTAAAAGACTCCTCAAGAGTTAAGGCAACGTCCTTCTTAATAGCGGACTGGTTCTTATTGAAAATTTTTAAATCAGCAGCTTCAATTTCTGGATAGAACTCTACATAATACTGCCCACATATCTTAGAAATCTCTTGAGCTACTTTATATGAACCAAAAAAATAAACGGCGTGAACGCTTTGAATTATATCTGTAATCTCGCTGTGCGCCTCCAGAGAAACAATTTTCAAATTTAGTTTATATTTCTCTACAAGCCCCGATTCCTGCCAAATCATTTTAATAAAACTTTCGCTTCCGTGACTCGGCTTCAGAATAACCTCGTTACCAACAATCAGTGCATTGAGCACTGGTATTATGGACAATATAAAAGGCTCATTATAAGATAATAGAATCAGGATTTTTCCTTTGGGTTTTATCTTACTAATTAATTCAATGGTGTAATGATTTTTAATATAATCACTGAGATATAGTTCCACTGTTTTATAATCTTCTGCAATCCAATAATCAGTGTCTAATGTAATCTTTTTATTCAATTCAAACAACACAAGCCTTTTCTTTCGAATAAAATTTGCTAGATCGGTAATCAATTCATCCAAACTATGTTTATTTCTTATCAACATATTCAACTATTTTTTCTTTTGTTAACGTAACATCTCCAAAATAAGAATAAGATACTTCCTCAATGATAAAGGTAACTCCTATTCTTTTTCTTAAGTGATCCTGTAGAGCGGGCAAAATAGACTTACCAACATTAGCCTTCAACGCAATAAGGATCTTAGGGTGCCCTTTAAAAGAATCTTCGTAAATCTGGATTTTAATTCGACTATACATTTTTTCTCCCACAAATAACATCACCATATCCTTCAACTCGAGTGGTTCTAGTTTAATGCCCTTATAGAAGATTGTGGAGTTACGGCGCGATTTGATTCTTTCTAATATTATTCGACCATAACACTCAGTGCATTCAGAAAAATGCGTCCTTATAGAGGTTATGTCCCCTGTCCTATATCTAATAACAGGTGATGCTTCTTTATGCAAAGAGGTGAAAACTAATTCACCGCTTTGTCCATTTAACAGAACTTTCCCGCTAATTGGATCAATAACTTCTGGATACACATATTCATCAAGAACAGCCATGCCTCCACAAGACCTACATTCATACACAATGCCTGTATTTACTTCACATAATCCATAGTGGTCATAAATTTTTATAGAGAATAATTTTGAAATCTTCTTTTTCATTCCATCTGAATATACCTCTCCAGCTGCAATACCTCTTTTCAATTTCAGACTCTTAATAGGAATATTATTTTGAACAAGGTAATCGTAGAGATGTAAATAGTAACTTGGCGTTGCCACCATCGTATCTATATCAAAATCTTGCAATAATTGAACTTGTCTCTCTGTAGGTTGAATGCCTGCAGGTAAAACGAAAGCACCAAGAGACTGGATTGCATAAGTGTTCAACATAGCACCACTGAACAATCCGTAACTCATCATGAACTGTACGCGACTCTTGTCATTAATTCCAAAGTTGGCCCATGCTTTTGCAATAGCACCAGAACCTTCTTTTAAATCTTTTTTTGTATAAAAAGATAGTGTCGGACTGCCAGTCACACCAGATGAGGTGTGCATTTCTATTACATTAGAGAAATCAGTTGCTAAGTTCCCATAAGGATAGTAGTCTCTCAAATCTTGTTTTGTTGTAAAGGGAATAAGCTGTATATCTGATAAATCTGATATACATGGTATGGTTTTAAATTTTTCTTTATACAGTTTTGAAAGAAAGGCGATCTCAAGAGTGGAGTTTATTGCCCTAATTGTTTGCATGTTTTTTTCTTCTTTTCTAATTTCTTTCATGTCGTTTATATAATGTGAGATAATCATTTTTAGTTAATGCTACAGGGTTATTCACGAATATAAAAGGCATATATTTCTCAATCAATCCGTAAGACTCTCTTATATCTTTATCTGTAAGTGATAAAGGTTTTTTATAATCTCTAAGAAAGATGACATTAAACTTTCTTATGAGACGCAATATATTTTCTTCAATTACAAACCCCCTTATTTGTATTAGAGCTATAAACTCTTCTAAAAAATACATCGTGGCTAAATTATGAGGAATCTTGTATTTATAAGTTAAATAGTGGCCCATTGCGTGTGGGAAGAGTACTGAGCCAATCTTTTCTGATAGTCCGGCAAAAATATCCGCTTGAATGAGCAAAAAGTTATCGGTTAAATCAGATTCTATAAAGTGGTCTAAGTATTTAAGTGCTTTTAGGGCATATCCTCTCGATTCTTTTGTAGATGTTTTCGAGATGAATGATTCGATAGCGTGGGTTAAAATATCAAACATTCCCCTTTTAATTAAATCAATCGGCGTTTTTAAAATAATATCTTCATTGATATATACATAATTAGGAATAATTTCTTCTGAATGTTCACCAATCTTAAATTCATCATTATCAAATATAGCAAATGGAGTAACTATAGAGGCTGAACCCGGAAGAGTATAAACAGCAAAAATCTGTGCTTTTTTGTTAAAAAATAGCTTAATAGCTTTGCCAAAATCTATGATCGATCCACCACCAACACATATAATAATAGCACCAATGGCTACATTTTTGAATTCTCTTATTTGATCTAATATTGGGTTCTGGTCGACTTGTGTTTCTTTAACTATATTAATATTATTCTCTATCAAAATATTTTTTAATACCGAATAATATTCTGTCTTTTTAAAGCTCTCCAAACCTGTAATTAATATTGCTCCTTGGCCAGAGAAATTATATCTCCTAAAAAGAAGCGATAGATCGGAATTGAAATCTGACCCATAGTTAATTTCTGGTCTTTTTGTGATAGTAATTTTTTTCATTTTTAATGAAATCAGATTCTATTTCGAATAAAATATATTTTTTGCTTCAGATTCAGTAACTATTTCTAAGGACGCGACTTTTCTTGTGTCTTTTTTCCACTCCATACTTGATATTAATTTACCGAGACAATCAATCAAAACTAATCTATTATTATTTGAATCTGCAACTAAATAGGTTTCTCTATCGTAAATTTCTAAAGCATCTTGTACCCAATCAAAATCATGTTTTAAGATTTTTGTAACATTAAATTTTTGATCAAGTAACAATACTCGGTTTGCTCTTGTATCGCAAACCATAAAACCATCGCTTCTTTTCCGAATATTGTGTGGGGATTTCAATCCTTCCAAAATAACGTTAACTTTTTTTGAAGACTTATTTATTTCTATTAATTTCCCTTGATGGAACAATGTGGCAAGAATTCTACCTGGATTATCATTCAAGGACGTATTGATATGCGTAGTATGATCGGTGGTAAATGTCATAATATTTTGATAATTAAGATCTCGATCTATATTTCGATCCATACCACTAGCTGTTTTATTAAAACCATTTTCAGTTGCAAGCCAATCCCATAAAACTTGTTGGGTATTATTGAAATCTACTTCCAAAATAGAGTCTGTCCCTGTTGATGTAACAAGTAAATTACCGCTTATTGTCCTAGTTAAACTATGTAAATCATTAAACAATGGGTTATTGAGAGTCTCTACAATTTTCCCATTTTTAACCTTATATAAAACAGATCCGCCAGTTACATACAAAGATTTATCCTTTTTATTAACACACATACCAAAAGCGAGAGGTATATCAATTTCAGAAATATAACCTCTACTCAAATCAGTTGGATCAATGAGTACAACAGAACCACCAAATTCTTCATGCGTTAGGTTATCGTGATGATGGTCTGTATCAGGCTTCAATACTACGCTTTGCTGTGAGTTTCTCAGCGACCATATTTTCTTCAGCTTAAGCAATGCTTCGCGTTTAGTAATAAAAAAGCTTACTATTACTAATTTTTTATTATTCATTCCATCAATGTATCTACACAATTACAGCATCATCTGTATTGAAAAGTTAATCGCCGGAGATTACACTCCAAAGGATTATTCGATTCATCATCTTTGAATTTATGTTTCTTCAATAAAGAAAATAATCTCTTCCATACCTCTATCTAATAATTTGCTACTTATACTGGAAAGTAATTCTCTTCAAATTACAACTTTCCCAATTATTAATTTCTTCCTCAGTGAAATTATTTTGCTTTAATACATCAACTATACTCAGTCTCAATTTGGCATTAAATTTTTTGATTCCTTCGGGGCTTTTAATCTGTTGAGCCTTTATAATATTTTCATACATATTCTTATCTCTCTTCTTCAAAGTGCTACCAAACCATTTGAGACTAGGAAACTCTCCATAGTTAACTAGAATAGAATCTACTACAAATCTAATATTTTCATTGAAAAAAATCTTAACACTTAAAGAATCGTTCCTCTTAATTTGTTTATCTATATTAAAGCTATTGATTTCAAAATAAACAAAATTAGTCCATAGTCTGTCCAAAAATTCCTTCCTCGATAAAGAGGAGGCCTTTCTTAAGGCATTTCTAGCTCCTTCACTATAACTTTTAATTACACAGGTCTTGTCCCACCAAAAGATATTTTCTTTATTGTATTGATCATTAAAAAGCTTTTCAGTAGATACAATAGATAATTCAATGGTTTCGCCTTTATAAGAGTAAACCGTAACGGGCGTTAAAGAATATTGAATCTGTACTTTATTTCTACAAACAAGAAATATATCTATATCAGATAAAGAATCTCTCGACCCAATCTTCGCGGTTCCTGCCAATAGTAAAAGGTCGCAGGAGTTATTACTGGTCATGCTAAAAAACCAGCTCTCCTTTTCCAATATTTCTTCGAGGAATTCCCTACATATTTTAATTTCATCCGTTTCCATGACTTCACATTCCTTACTAATCTACAAGCATTCAAATTTAATCAGTTTTAAATTTAAACCATTTATTTCTGCCGTATCTTAAAATAGTTCCATCAGATATCGCAATGGTAGGATTTTTATTTGGTACATCGGTCAATTGATATGAACCGTCTTCACTCAAATTAACTATTTTTACACCATTGTTTCTTATTGCATCTCGAACAACAGAACCTGATTGTCCGGTTGCTTTTACTAACGCTCGGATCAAGGTATTATCGACACCTAGATGTAAGGCTATTTCTGGAATATCTGATGGAAGTACCATCTTTTGTCGTTTCTCTAAATATTCTTTGTTTGCAGAATCAGCCACTTCTTTACCATGGAATTGTTCAACGATATACCACGCTAATTTTTGTTTAAACATCAAAGGATCTTTTTCCCATTCTAATTTACATTTTTCTAATTCTTCTTGTGGAGCACTTGTGTATACCTCCATCCATTCATTAATTAAATTATCTGGTAAAAACATTGTCCTATTAAATTTTTCTTGTGGAGAATGGCTTAATCCAACATAATTACCGATACTTTTTGATTGTTTGTTCTGTCCATCTAAACCAAGTGTTATTTTCGTACACAAAATGGCCTGTTTCTTTTGGCCAGCAGCTTCTTGAAATGCCCACGCCATTTTTTCATTAAACATTTGATCGGAACCAACGATAGTAATATCAGATTTTAATTCAACTGAATCATATCCCTGCAGGATGGGATATAAAAATTCAGACATCATTATTGGTTTGTCTTCCTCTATTCTTTCTTGAAACATATCTCTAGATATTAATTGGGCATGTGTAACTTTTCCTAATATTCTGAAAAAATTACCCAGAGTAACTGTCCCATGTTTTTCTGAATCACCCCACCATTCCGTATTGTCATGAATTTCAAGTAAATTTGGATCATCAAGTTTTAGCACCATTTTTACTTGATCAATAAAATTTTTTTTATTTAACTCAATATCTTTTTTTGCTTGTTCCGATCTGGAGGTTAATCTACCAGTAGGGTCACCAACTAGTGTCGTAAAACCTCCAAGTAAAAAAACTACTTTATGACCTAGGTCTTGCAAACTTCTCATGGCCCTAAGATTTACAGCATGACCAAGATGCAAGGTTTGCGCTGTAATATCTGCACCAAATTTTATTCTCAACTGTTTTTCTGTACGAAGTAATTTCTCCAAATCTTCTCTTGAGGTTAAGGATGAATTCCAATCAACTATTCTATCAAAAGAGGTTAAAGTAGATTCTACATTATTTTCTTCTTGCTCTATAATATCTTTTTCTTGTTCTACATCACTCCCCTCTTTAACTTGATTGTCCAAAATTTGTTCTGGTATCTTTTTCACATTTTCACTCATAGGTTTTGGCATCTCTTCCATATTTTCATCTCTTATTTGTAAGAATGAACAGCGTTGTTTATACTTTGTCGAACATTATACAATTGTTATTCCGAGCTTGTCGAGGGATTTCAGTACCATATTTCGCACCACAGAGCATTTGAGGAGGAGATCCTTTTGCCTGAAGACTTGGTCGAGATGACAAAAGAAAATTTCAAAACTCTATATAACGCTGTTCATTCTTACATCTTATTTATAAATAAGTCTATTTTGCTAAATTATATCAAAACGCAGTAATAAGTCAACCAAAAATCCTGCAACCGTCTCTCTAGAAGCACCGGACAATACGTGTGTTATTTAATACCAACTACTACTGACTTGGTGATACTAATCAATTTGCCACAGCCAATTTTACCTTGAATCATTCAAACGTGTTATTCTTTACAAGATAATTCGATACTTCTTTGACGCACTTATTAATATTTAATTCATCTGTATGCAGATGAATTTCACAATTCTCAGGCCTCTCATAAATATCACTTATACCTGTAAAATTTTTAATTTTTCTTGATTTAGCTTTTTCATAATAGCCTTTAACATCTCTCTTCTAACAAACAATGAGAGGGGCATCTACAAAGACTTCGATATAATTTTTAAAACTTTTCCTTAGAAGCTTTCTTTGTTCTTCATATGGGGTAATAAAAGAACCAATGACACTAACACCATTTTTTACTAACATTTTAGCAACGTAAACAGTCCGCTGTATATTATCAATTCTATCCTGAGGACTGAAACCTAAATCAAAATTAAACTTTTTTCTAAAGTCATCCCCATCCAGCCATTCTATCGGCAATTTATGTTTTTTAAAATTTTGAAATACTTTTTTTGCTAACGTACTTTTCCCAGAACCAGATAATCCAGTAAACCAAATCACCAGCCCCTCCCTATTATTCCTATCAAGATCTTTAATATTTATTTTTTGCGTGATTAAACCTGTCGCTATAGTAATGAATCACCCCGGAGCAGAGCTCCGAGGTATCAGTGATACTTACAGGTCTGCGAATAAATTAGGTTGTGAACGTTGTATTTGTTGATACTGCTTGCCTTGGTTCTTTACATAGTTTCTAATGACAGACTCGTTGCCGTACTGTCCGACTGTGTTGATGTAGAAACCGCTTGTCCAAAAGCTACCTCCCCAGA
>Ga0210026_1004115_pt1 | contig 10681 bp, 10 predicted proteins | sample CryGeymeta201509_FD_183977 | JGI IMG/M metagenome (GOLD analysis project Ga0210026, IMG submission 183977) | Groundwater microbial communities from Crystal Geyser aquifers in Utah, USA - Crystal Geyser metaG 2015-09 (SPAdes) (version 2) | ecosystem: Environmental > Aquatic > Deep subsurface >... | reverse complement strand
GCAGCAGGGGCACTGTGTCTGTGGGGCGTGCCAGGCACATCAGGCTGGGCAGGTCGTCGGCCTGGCCATGCGCCAGTTTGGCGATGAAATCTGCACTGCACGGCGCCACCAGCACCGCGTGGGCCGCCCGCGTGAGGTTGATGTGCGCCATGGCGTTGGGCTCTTGCGCGTCCCACTGCGACAGCCGCACCGGGCGCTGGCTGAGCGCCTGCATCGTGACCGGCGTGATGAACTGTTCTGCCGCCGCGCTCATCACCACCTGCACCGTGGCACCAGCCTTGATCAGCAGCCGGCACAGCTCTGCGGCCTTGTAACAAGCCACGCCGCCGGTGAGAGTCAGCACCACATGTTTTCCAGCTAGGTCTTTCATGCGCCGCAATGTAACACCGCTCAGGGCATCGGCAGAAGGGCAAAAAAGTGCTTAGCTTTGCGGCTGTCGTAGCGGCAAGGTTGGCGTGGTGGGCTGTTACGGGTGATATGCAGGCTGTGGAGCTTGGGAGGTGGGTTGAGAGATTGACTGAGACCGGATTTATCTGAACCGCAAAATAAAAAGTACCGCGTATCCGGCCGACCGCGCCGTTCATCAGTCTGCCAGCCACCACACGGCCGACAGGTTGCAGAATTCAAATATGAGCAAGATACACGGTTTCACTTTGATTGAACTCTTGGTTAGCATGGTGGTGCTTGCGGTGCTGTTGGGTATCGCAGCACCCAGTTTCCGTGAAATGACTGCTTCCTCTGAGCTGCGAAGCGTCTCCAGCGAACTGATCACCACGCTGGCTCAAGCCAGGTCGGAAGCCATCAAACGTGGCGGACGCGTCACCGTTTGCATGTCAGCAGATGGTGCCAGTTGCACAACCGCTGGCGGTTGGGAGCAGGGCTGGATCATGTTTACTGACGACACACGTCCCACCGCAGCGGCTTCTATCGACGTTGGGGAAACCACTCTGCGTCAATTTCCGGCAGTCAATGGTGACATAGTGATCACTGGAAATATGACCTACGTCTCATACGGCGCAGACGGTCAGTCCAGGCTGATGACGGGTGGTTTTCTTGCGGGTACGTTACGTGTCTGCTCCAAAGTGGCCGGATTGGCCGACGCCGAAAGAGCCAGGCTGCTGACGATCAACATCACAGGCCGCGTTGTGGTTACCAAACCATCGGTCACAGCCGCTTGTGCTTGAGGAACTTCAAATCATGCAACTTAAGTCATTTGACCTTCGCAGGCATCCCGGAAGCACCCAGCACGGTGCCACCTTGATCGAAATCCTGGTGGCCCTGCTTGTGCTGAGCCTGGGCGTGGTGGGCATGGCGGCATTGCAAGTGCGGGCGATCAAGGGGAACAACAGCAGTGTGCAGCGCTCGCAGGCCGTCATGTTGAGTTACGCCATGATGGACTCCATGCGCCTGGACCGTGCTGCCGCCAAAGGATTGCTCTACAACACCGGCAACTTTGACAACGGAACCGGCAGGATTGATGCGCAGGTGTGCTCGGTCGCAGCCATCGTCGGCAATACGCTCAAAGACAACAATATGCGTCAGTGGCTCACCTCTTTAAAGGCGAATATCGGTAACGCAGCTGACACCACCAGCTGCGGCGCAATCAACTGCAACGCTGACGGCGATTGCCGCGTCCAGATTTTGTGGGACGACGCCAAGGCGGGTGGCCTGGGCAATCAATTCATCGAAGTGGTGTCACGCATATGAACTCGAACAACACTTCCAGCGGTTGCTACGCCATCTCTACTTGCATTGCACGTCGGCATTCACAAATGCGTGGTTTCACGCTGGTTGAATTGCTGGTTGCCCTCGTGCTCGGCCTGGTACTGGTTGGTGGCGCCATCAATCTTGTCGTGACCAGTCGCAATACGGTGCGCCTGACGGAAAACGTCATGCGGGTGCAAGAAAACACCCGCACCGCCTTTGATTTGATGACGCGTGACATCCGCGAGGCGGGCCAGATTCCGTGCGGCATTCCCGACACGCCGAACTCTATCAACCAGATCGGCAACGTTATCCGCGACCCCAAGACCTCTGCCACGACCCCCTGGTGGGCCGACTGGAACAATGGCAGTCTGGTCGGTTTCGCCAGTGGCGTCGATACGCCTGGTATTGTTGCCTTTGGTACAGCAACACATGAGCGTGTCAACGGTACGGCCGCGCTGTCGGTGATGCAGGCAGAAGGTAATGAGCAGGTGATCGTGGCGCAGACCTTACCGCTTGCGGCCAATCAGGAAATCACACTGCAATCGGTTAGCGGCTTAGAAGCCGACGACATCGTCATGGTCTGTGACACCAAGGCGGCCGCCATCACCCAATTAGGTACTGTCAGCACAGGATTGAAGGCTATCGACTACCAACCTGCCATGACCACCTACAACTGCAACGCTAACCTGGGCGCCCCTACCCCGGCAGATTGCATTGCAACAATTCCCAAGGAATTTGAAGCCAATGGCTTTGCAGCGCTTTTGAAAACGACGTTTTGGTACATCGGCTACAACCTCCAAGGCCATAAAGCCTTGTATCGAACGCACCTAAAAAAACAGGGTGGCGCCATCGTGGTAGAGCCGCAAGAAGTACTGCCTGACGTCGTGGACCTTCAGATTCAATACCTGACGATCGACTTAACCGACCCAGCCAATCCGGTGAAAGCGACAGATTGGGTCAACGCGGATGCGATTGCAGACTGGAGCAAAGCCGCTGCACAGCAGGTGATTGGTGTCAAATTGACGCTGACTTTCGAGACCGAAGATGCGGTCAGCAGTACACAAACCAAGGTCACCCGGCAATCGGTCCATGTGGTCTCACTGCGCAGCCGGGACACACTGTTATGACAACAACACTCTTCCTACTCAAGTCGCACGGGCAGGGCCAGCGCGGCGCAGCCCTGATCGTCAGCCTGATTTTGCTGGTGGTCATGACCATGCTGGGGCTGATCGCGATACGTGGTGTTACCCAGCAAGAACGCATGGCCGGTAACAGCCAATCGCGTAACGTCAGCTTTCAGGCCAATGAAAAGGCTCTGCGCGACATCGAAACCAAGATTGAGGCCACCGCGCCGCGCTTGACACAGGCAGCGGGCGTGTGCAACCTGATCGTCACAGCCGGCGTACCAAACCAGGTGATGGTATGCGGCGCGCCCAACACCGTGGACACGCCACGCTGGCGGGATTCCGCCTTTGGCAATTGGGAGCCATGGCTGGAAATTGGTACAGGCTCTCTGAGACTTACGCCAGACTATTTTGTGGAATACCTGGGCAACGCTTTTTCTTGCAACCCCAACGACGCCGCTGCGCCGACCAATTGCCTGCGTTACCGCATTACGGTGCGTAGTGGCGGCGGAAACTCGGGCCGGGCACGCGTCATGTTGCAGTCGGTTTACCAGACCACCCCCGTGATCTGAGCATGGAGGACATCATGGCAATTTTTACATTTGTTCGATCAAATGCCTTGCGCTACAGCATGCTGGTTATCAGTGCAGGCATGGTTATAGCTTCAGAAGCGGTGACGATTCCAACCACGCCACTGGTGAGCAACGTCAACGTGCCGCCGATCGTCATGCTGGTTGCCGGCAAAGACCACAAGATGTTCTATGAAGCCTACAACGACGCAGGCGACGTGGACGGCGACGGCAAGCTTGATACGCGCTTCAACCCTGCCATCAAGTACTACGGCCTGTTCGACGGTGGTCTGTGCTACGTTCATAATGACAAAGGAGACAAAGACGGATTGTTCTCACCGTCTGCCACCACGACAGATGGAAAGTGTTCGGGAAAATGGTCGGGCAACTGGCTTAATTACATGACTACCAGCCGTATCGACGCCTTGCGCAAGGTGCTTTACGGTGGCTACCGCGAGGTGGATTCAACAAGTCAAACCATATTGCGACGTGCCTACATCCCACACGATGCGCATTCTTGGGGCAAGGAATACAAGGATGAGACAACAGATGGGTATCGCATCGACGACTACACACCATTGTCACAACCCAACGCCAACACCCGCCATTTTTTTGGTAACCTGACTGCCAACAACAAGGTACAAGACTGTATTGACCTGAACAAATGCAGCGACATGCCGCCGTTACTACGCATTCGGCAAAATGTCGGCGGCGACCATCGGATCTGGGAATGGGCGTCCAAGGAACGACCTGTTCTGGATAGCACGCTTTCCACAGGTACTTTTCCTACAGGTACTGGTGCCCAGGAGGACCGCACGGTGCGCGTCGAGGTCTGCACCGCGAGCTTTTACACTGACTGCAAGCTTTATCCCAATGGTCAATACAAGCCAATCGGCTTGCTCCACGACTACGGCGAACAAGACGCCATGCTGTTTGGGCTGATAACCGGCAGCTACGACAAACACATGTCTGGTGGACGTCTGCGCAAGGTGATCTCCTCGTTCAGCGATGAGGTCAACTCAACCACAGGCCAGTTGATGTCTGGCGGCAAAATCGTTAGCACCTTCAATAATCTGCGCATACGGGGTTTCAACCAGAGCAGCAAAACTTCTGAATACTGGAAGAGCAACCCATACACCGACTCAGCCAAGGCGCCTACCGAGGGGCAATTGATCGACTGGGGCAACCCCATCGGTGAAATGATGTTTGAAGCCACGCGTTATTTTGCTGGCAAAGCCACCCCAACCAGTGACTTTGTGGGCAGTAAAACGTTCGATGACGCCGTCGGACTCAGCACGGTAACCTGGGACGACCCCTACTCTTCCAGCAGCGCAGCCAAAGCGCCGCGCTGCTCTCGCGCCAGCATGCTGACCATTTCCGACATCTACCCGTCTTTTGATTCAGACCAGATGCCGGGTAGTTACTTCAAAAAGAGTGATGGCACAAGCTTTACTTCCGACCTCGGACTGGTCACTAAAGATGAAGGCCAAACCATTTCGGACAACGATGTATCAACACTACAAGGCAGCAAGTTCATTGGAGAGTCTGAAACCCTCAGCGATTCGGCACCAACCGCAAAAACAGTCAATTCAATCGGAAAGATCCGCGGTTTGGCACCCGGTGAGCCAGCCAAGCAGGGGAGCTATTCATCGGCATCGACGGCCTATTTTGCCAAGCGCACAGATTTACGTACTGACCTGGACGGTACGCAAAACGTGGACACGTTCGTGGTGGGGTTGACATCGCCCTTGCCTGAAATCAAGGTACCTGTGGGTGGCAAGGTCATTACCCTGGTCCCCTTTGCAAAAACAGTGGGGGGATCTGGCGTCAGCGCTACCAAAGGCAACTACCAGCCTACCAACCAGATTGTTGATTTTTACGTGGAGACGTTGGTCAACGAAACAGCGAACCAGGTCCCAGGCATCAATGGTGGGCGCTATCAAGCAACATTCCTGATCAATTACGAAGATGTGGAGCAAGGTGGCGATCACGACATGGACGCTATCGCCCGCTATGAAGTCACCGCCAACGCTGACAACACGGTATCTGTGACAGTCACACCCACTTATCAGGCTGGTGGCATGAAGCAAAACATGGGTTATGCCATCTCCGGATCCACGGCAGATGGGGTGTACTTGGTGGCGCAGGATGAAACTTACGCACAAAACTATTTTCTCAACGTCCCTGCTGGACAAACCGCAGGTTATTGCGATGTAACCACCCCACCCACAGGCTGCGACCAACTGCCACGTATCGGCAGTGCAATCCCTGTCTTCAAATTTACGCCCAGCACCGCAGGCGCTGCCAGCTTGTTACCTGACCCGTTGCGGGTTGCTGCGAAATGGGGTGGTTTCAAGGACAAGAACAATAACAACAAGCCTGACAGTGCCGCCGAATGGGACCTGGATGGCGATGGCGTGCCTGACAACTACTTTCTGGTACAAAACCCTTACAAACTCAAGGAGTCTCTTAAGAAAGCGTTTGAGGCGGTGCTGGCCACCGATTCCAGTGCCAGCAACGTCATCGCCAACAGTACCAGTGTCAATAGCGATAGCCGGGTTTTTCAGGCGAGATTCAGTTCAGCCGACTGGTCGGGTGACTTGATTGCCTATCCGTTCGTGGGTGGCGCCATCAGCACGACAGAAGAATGGAATGCGCAGGCACTGCTCAAGGACAACACAAAGTTCGACTTCACCACACGAAAAATTCATATCAATGGCTCTGCGGGTGCATCAGAGTTCAAGTACAGCTTACTCAGTTCGACCGACAAGACCCTGCTTGGCAGCGCTAGCGTCGTGGACTTCCTGCGTGGGGACCGTACTAATGAATTGACCATCAGCGGCACCGGTGTGTTCCGAAAACGCAATCCAAATACCGTGCTGGGCGACATCGTTCACTCTTCGCCTTTTTATGAGGGCGGCAGCAATGTGGTCTATGTCGGCGCCAACGACGGCATGTTGCATGCTTTCAAGGGCAGTGACAGCGGCATCCCTGGAAGCAAAGGTACCGAAGTGTTTGCCTTTATTCCGCGCGAGGTCATGAGCAAGCTGCAAGGCCTGTCTAGCCCTGCTTACGACCACACCTACTTTGTGGACGGCGACATCGTGGTCTCGCAGGCCACGGCGGGCAACGGCAACCAGAATATCCTCGCTGCCAGTCTGGGGCGTGGCGGACGTGGCCTGTTTGCGCTGGACGTCACCCATCCAGATACTTTTGGTAATTCCAGTTTCTTGTGGGAGTACACCCCAAGCGCAGACACCAACGCCGCGTCAGACAACGATCTGGGCTACATCCTTGGGCGGCCAAATTACTACAAAATGAACAATGGCAAGTACGCCATTGTGTTTGGCAACGGTGTCAACAGCCCAGGCAAAAAGGCGGTGCTGTACATCATTGAACTCACCAGCACCGGCGCCATTGACACCGTGAGAAAAATCGACACGGGCGTTGGTACCGATAACGGCATGTTCGCGCCAACCGGGCTTGACACGGACGGCAACGGCACGGTTGATCTTCTCTATGCTGGTGACCTCGAAGGCAATGTCTGGAAATTTGATGTCAGTAGCGGCACTGCATCGAGCTGGGCCAACGCGTTCGGTGCGGGTGTCCCGTTCTTCAAGGCGGTTGACAGCGGCGGCACGGCGCAGCCCATCACGGCGCCTCTTACCGTGAGCGTCAACAACGTAGCCACTGACACTAATCTGGGTAAGCGCTTTGTCTTTTTTGGTACGGGCGCTTACTTCCGTAGTACCGATCCGGCAGATTCGCAAACCCAGAGCTGGTACGGCCTGATTGAGGATGGCGCTACTGTTGCGAATCGGGCTGCTCTGAAACAACGCACGATCTCTCCTGTCAGTACGTTCGCCACCTTCCCGGTGCGATCATTTTCAGAAGCCGTCGCTGGCGACATGGTGGGCATGCAAGGTTGGTACCTGGATTTCACCACCCAACCAAAGGAGCGCATCATCACCGAGTCTCTGGTTTTACCACTTGCAAAACCTACCCTCATCGCGAGTTCCATTATTCCTGACACTTCCGACCAGTGCGTTCCCGGCGGTAGTGGGTTCATCAATGCATTGGACCCCTACACCGGTGGTGCGACGACAGTTGGTATTCTGGATGTCAACAAAGACAAGGACTTCACGAATGACTTGATCGGCTCAGAGATCATTGGTTCGGTGGACCTTGGAATCGGACTGCCAAGCCGACCAACCCTCATTGGCGATCGTCTAGTCATCGGCGGAACCAGTTCAGAAAAAGACAAACGTGTCAAGGACGTCGGTGTCAACCTCGGCGCTAGCTCGACAACGGTTAAAGGGCGTATCTCCTGGCGTGAAATCATTCTGGATTGATCGATATGAAAATACATCTGCAAAAAGGCTTCACCTTGATGGAGCTGATGATCACGGTTGCGATTGTGGGCATCCTCGCCGCAGTGGCCTATCCGTCGTATCAGAGTTCGGTACTCCGGACACACCGTGTCGCAGCTGGCGGGTGTCTCCTGGAAATGGCCCAAGCCCTAGAGCGTTACTACACCTCTAACTTGAGTTATACCGGTGCAGCAGTGCCGGCCCCGACTTGTGCTGGTGAATTGAGTGGCCGCTACGCCTTTGCCTTTGCCACAGCGCAGCCGACCGCCACAACCTACCAGATCAATGCGGCCCCTGCGGGTGCGCAGGTATCAGATACTGCGTGTGGATCGTTGACCATTAACCAAACAGGCACAAAAGGCATTACTGGAACAGGCACGGCCGCAGAGTGTTGGCGCTGATAGTGTCTCAGTAGGTCCACGTTACAAAAACACTCTTTTTTACATCTGTACAAGACATTTCAAACGCCGCGATCACTGCAGGCAGAAATTTTTTGCAGCACGCCGTTGAGCAGCCGCCAAAGGGTGCGCTAGGCGCGAAACCGCTTTGAAGACTTATCACGGTATGGATGGAAAAAACCGGTACCACTTGGTCGAATCAACCATTCGATTTCATCTCGGACGAACCTCTCAATACTTCAAATAAAATAGCTGCTGACGCCCTGTCTATGAGGGCTAGAGGCCAATCCCGCGCGCCACACCAGCCGAAGAGCTCAAGCTGATCGAATCTATCGTTGCACGCTACCCGAATGGCCTGGGCATTTCTGCCGTCGAAGCAGAAATGGAGCGCAGCCCCTGGAAGCCACTGTCTGGCAGCCCTTGCTTGCGACAAAGCAGGTTTTCCACTTAAAGAACAGGACCTGCCTCACCCCTCAAAATTTGCACCCCGGTGACTTGTGAAAAATCACGATCATGGGTGACAAAGGCCGCCGCACCAATGTCCAGTGCGGTGGCCAATTGAATTGCATCAGGCAGCTTTAATCGATACTGCGCCCGCAGCTGCGCGGCCAAGGCAGCAATTGGCGCTGAGACTGCAATGACGTTATAGAGAGACAAACTTTTTTCATAGCGTTTGGCCAGCGCCGTTTGCCCTGCCTTGTAAGGGCCCGTCAATACTTCAGCCAGCGTGATGGTCGACAGGGCAATGGTCAGATCGCCCTTGGCCGCTGATTCAAACAAACCCAAAAATTGATCGGCAAATTGCGGGTGCGATTCCAGCACGTAGATGAACGGTGCCGTGTCCACCATGACCAACGCACCCTGTGGCAGGCCAGCCCACAAGCGAGGTGCTTTGACTTTCATTTAAGCATCACCCCACTCGTCACGCAACTTGGACACGGCCTGGCCAACGTGGTCGCCCCAAAGTCCTCGGCCCGTTCCGCGCAATGCCAATATGCCCGATGCCAAGTCAGCGTCAGTAGGTGATTTCTGAATATCCTGAAGCGGCACGATCGCTGCATAGGGTTTGCCATGCTTGGTAATGATGCAACGAACACCCGCATGGGCATTCGAGACGATGTTCGGCAATTGGATACGGGCTTGCTCAAGCCCATAGTTGGCTATGCTGGACATAACGAACCCCTTTAAAAGTACAGACTGTACAGTAAATTCTATTGACGACCGGCATCGTCCTGGGGACTTTCCTGATCGCGCTCTGGAAACTCGGGTGTGACGCTACAAGTAACGTAGCTGCCTGCGCTTGTACGACGGGCGTGAAGCTGCTGCCCAAGGCCATCCAGTGCAAGGTGCCACCGCCTACGTCACGCTGGAGCCGTGTTGCGACGCGTTGATAGCCGCAGGCATCAAAAAGTCGTCGCCACCCAGCGGGACTTTCATCTGCGATGCCGATCAAGTATGACAAACTGCAGGCGCAGCGGCACTGATGTCAAATGGCAGGCTTGACAAGAACTATAGATATATTGCCTAATATGGCTCGTAATAAAGTTTTATGTGCCATATATGGCTCAAATATCAACCGATCAACTCCCGCGGGAAGTGCTTAAGCATCTTGAGATGCTGGGTCAGCGCGTACGTATTGCGCGCGTGCGCCGACGCATGAGCACGGAAGACTTGGCACAAGCCTGCGGCATGGGACGACGTACCCTGTTTCGCGTCGAGCACGGCGAGCCTGGCATTGCCCTGGGGACGTTCCTGAGCGTGCTCTGGAAACTCGGGCTCCTCGATAGTCTTGATGGTGTCGCCAATCCGGACACCGACGACCACGGGAAAATTCTCGAAGCAGCCTCCCGGCCGCAGCGCGTGCGCGCGTCTGCCCCTGACAACGATTTCTAAGGCACCCCATGGCAGACAAAGAAAGTCTTTGCTACGTCTATACCCAGTTGCCGGGCACGTTTGAGTGGGTACCCTGCGCCTCGCTGAAGGTCAGGGAAATGGGCGCGGGTGCATTTCAAGGAACTTTTACCTACGGCAAGCGCTATCTAGCGCGGCAAAACGTTGTCGAGCTTGACCCGTACCACCTCAAACTGACCGAGAAGCCGCTGCTGTTCACCAAGCTCAAGGGCATCCCGGGTGCCTTGCGCGATGCGAGTCCGGATGCCTGGGGTCGCCGTGTCATTCAGGCGCGCCTTGAACGGGAAGAGGCGGCACTGTCCGAAATGGATTACCTGCTCAACGGCCCGGACGACGGGGCCGGCAATTTGCGCTTTGGCCTGTCCGCACAGCCGCCAGGCCCTGCCCGCCCTTTCAACCGCACACACCAACTCAAAGCCTTGACCCAGGCCGCCCAACAGCTCGAAGAGACAGGCAAGCTGCCTTATGAGGGGGTGGCTGGCGCCTGTCCCCTGCGTACGACATCGTGCCAACGCCGCTCGTGTCCTTAGAGCGGCGAGACTTGGCACTTGAGGTGGGTCGCTATGGCCGTGTGGCGAGCATCTACAACCTGTTGTCAGACT
>Ga0210026_1004104_pt1 | contig 10704 bp, 10 predicted proteins | sample CryGeymeta201509_FD_183977 | JGI IMG/M metagenome (GOLD analysis project Ga0210026, IMG submission 183977) | Groundwater microbial communities from Crystal Geyser aquifers in Utah, USA - Crystal Geyser metaG 2015-09 (SPAdes) (version 2) | ecosystem: Environmental > Aquatic > Deep subsurface >... | reverse complement strand
AATGGTATTATCACCAACAACAACGTTATCTCCTATATAGGTCCCCGGAAAAATTTTAACATTATTCCCTATTTTAACATGGTCACCAACATACGAAAAGGCTCCCAAATATAAGTTTTCACCATAGTTGGAGGTATCTGAAAAATGCGATGGTTGTTCTAATCCATATTTATTGAGTTTAATTAAATTATAGTACTCCAATAATTTGAAAACGACTTATAAGCATCCTCTACTTTAATAAGGGTAGTTTTAAGCTCGTTTTCTGGTTTAAACGATTTGTTTACAATGGTTATCGAAGCTTTTGTTGAATAAATATATGAGGTATATTTAGGATTTGCTAAAAACGTTAAAGAACCTTCGGTACCTTCTTCTATTTTAGATAGTTTAGAGACTTCTACATCGGCATTCCCTACAATATCACCTTCTAAAATTCCTGCTATTTGTTGAGCTGTAAATTTCATATGATAAAAAATGTGGTTATTATTAAATCAGAGCCTATTTGCATAAAAAAAAATAACGGTCTGTTAATGTTTTAATGATGCCCATGTTATATGCTTGGTTAAATGTTTTGCTTAATTGAGACAAAAATATGAAAAATGTCCTAAAGTTTGTCTTTAGGGTAACATATATAATATTTGGTTACTGGTTTTGCCAATGCCTTAACGTTAAATTGGTCGGATGCTTTGGCGATATCTTCAATCTTTCCTGATTTGTATAAAATGTTTATACTTTGGGTTTTTAACTGATAGGCTTGATTAGAAATTTGGCCACTAAACACAAAATATTGAGCTTCAGTTTTGCAGATGTTATGATGTGAAATTAACAAATTTAAATGATGTTTAAGGGTTTCTTGTTTGGGTTTTTTGTCTTTTAGTTTAATTTTCAATAAAGATCTGTTCAAAATCATGCTACATAAATGTCTTAAAACAAAATCTTCATGATGCTGCCAGACTTTTAATGAAGCAATAACATCAAAATCATCGAGTTCTGAAAACACGTTAAGGATAGGTTCATTAAAATCTTGCAACGAAATATCATTTTTTAGAAAAAACTGAAGTGGATCACTGGTTTTTAGGTCAACGCCTGTATTGATTAATTCTTTTGCCCGTTTTAAAACCCGTATCAACAGTTGCTCGGCTACCAAACCCGTTTTATGTAAATAAACCTGCCAGTACATAAAGCGCCTAGCATTAATAAATTTTTCAATGCTGTAAATCCCTTTCTCCTCTACAACCAAATGGTCGTCCACCACATAAAGCATGGTAATTAAACGTTCGCTATTAATGTTGCCTTCTGCAACGCCTGTATAAAAGCTATCTCGCTTTAAATAATCTGCTCGGTCCATGTCCAATTGGCCAGAAACAAGCTGACACATAAATTTTCTGGGATATTCACCTTTAAATATTTGAATGGCAAGCGTTAAACTTCCGTTAAATTCTTGATTTAAATGCTCCATAAAAAGCAATGAAATTTGTTCATGGGAAACATTATTGACAATGCTGTGCTCCATAGCATGAGAGAATGGCCCATGGCCAATATCATGCAGCAAAATGGCTATATAAAGTGCCGTTTCTTCAGCCTCTGAAATGGTAACTCCTTTAAAACGAAGTATTTCAATGGCTTTTTGCATTAAATGAACGCAACCTATAGCATGATGAAATCTGGTGTGATGCGCTCCTGGATACACCATATACGACATGCCCATTTGGGTAATTCTGCGTAAGCGCTGAAAATAACGGTGCTGAATCAAATCAAAAATTAGCACATTTGGAATGGTAATAAAACCGTAAATTGGGTCGTTAAAGATTTTAAGTTTATTCAAACCTTAAAAGTTATATAATACTTACAAATATAATAAGGTACGAATCATTAAAGCTTATTATATTTAAAAACCATAAATAAAATATAAATTTATACTAAATTTTATAAATAAATGAATACCATAAACATTCTTTGGATTGATGATGAAATTGACTTATTAAAACCCCATATCCTATTTCTTGAACAAAGGCACTACAAGGTTACCACTTGCACCAGTGGTTCTGAAGCTCTTGATATATTGGAAGAAGCCAAGTTTGATATTGTTTTTTTAGATGAAAATATGCCAGGACTTACCGGCTTAGAAACGTTGAATGAAATCAAAGAAAAACAAGATCATCTTCCAGTGGTCATGATTACAAAAAGTGAAGAAGAATATATCATGGAAGAAGCTATTGGTAATAAAATAGCCGATTATTTAATAAAACCTGTCAATCCAAACCAGATTTTATTGAGCTTAAAAAAGAATCTGGACCACTCCAGATTGGTTTCAGAAAAAACAACCTCCAACTATCAGCAAGAGTTTAGAAAAATTTCTATGGAATTGTCCATGGTAAATTCCTTTGAAGAATGGGCCTCCTTATACCAAAAGCTTATCTATTGGGAAATCCAGCTAGAAAATATTGAAGATGCCGGCATGTTTGAAATTTTAGAATCTCAAAAGGTTGAAGCCAATGCTCAGTTTGGAAAATTTATTGATAAAAACTACGCCAGTTGGTTCGACAATCATTCAGAGGCACCTTTAATGTCCCATAAATTGTTTAAAGATCAAATTGCGCCACAATTAAGCAAAGAGCAACCTACCTTACTGGTGGTTATTGATAATTTACGCTACGATCAGTTTAAAGTATTTGAACCTATCATTAGTAACTATTATAAAAAAGATCTTGAAATGCCTTTTTACAGCATTTTACCAACCGCCACGCAATATGCCAGAAATGCTATTTTTTCTGGATTGATGCCTAGCGACATGGAAAAATTATACCCTCAGTTCTGGAAAAATGATACCGATGAAGGTGGTAAAAATTTACATGAGGAAGATTTTTTAGAGGCTCAAATGAAGCGTCTTGGCCTATCGCATTTGAATTATGAATATCATAAAATAACCAATTTAAAGACAGGAAAAAAACTGGTAGAAAATTTTAATTCCTTAAAGAACAACGACCTCACCGTTATTGTGTATAATTTTGTGGATATGCTTTCCCATTCAAAAACAGAGATGGAAGTTGTGAAGGAATTGGCCTCTAATGATAAGGCTTACCGATCTTTGGCCTTGAGCTGGTTTAAAAACTCACCGCTTTTAGAAATGATATATCAGGCACAATTACTGGGCTTTAAATTAATTTTAACTACAGATCATGGGACCATTAATGTAAAAAATCCTTCTAAAGTGGTTGGTGATAGAGACACCAGTTTAAACCTTCGTTATAAAACTGGAAGAAGCTTGACCTTTGAAAATAAAGATGTTTTTGTTGCTAAAGACCCCAAAGCCATTCATTTACCATCCATAACCATGAGCAGTTCATTTATTTTTGCTAAAGGCGATTTATTTTTTGCGTATCCTAATAACTATAATCACTACGTAAGTTATTACAGAAATACCTATCAACATGGCGGCGTTTCGTTAGAAGAAATGATCATTCCTTTTTCGGTGTTTAGTCCTAAATAAATCCATGTAATGCAAAAAACTTCGATGAAATACACTTTTTATTAGGTTTTTTCAAAATAAATTAATAATTTTGCCTAAAATTCGATATTAATTTTATGGACTACCAATTAAAAGAGATTGATACCGTAGCTAAATTTATATTAGATAATGTGACTTCAAAAGTGTTGTTACTTTATGGCGATATGGGTGCAGGTAAAACAACCCTTATCAAGAGTTTGGTAAAGGCCTTAGGAAGTCATGATGATGTAAGCAGTCCTACCTTTTCAATTGTTAATGAATATAAAGTTTTGGATGGGTTGGTCTATCATTTTGATTTGTATCGGCTAAAGGATATCGAAGAAGCCTATCATTTTGGTATTGAAGAGTATTTAAATTCCAACCAATGGATCATTATGGAATGGCCTCAAGTTTTAGAAAGTCTGCTCCCAGATGAAAGCAATAGAATTGATTTAGTTATAAATAACCCTATAACTAGATCTGTCACATTAAATCATAAAACAAATTTTAACCAACAAAAAAGCAAGGTCATACCAGAACATAACACTTAAAACACTCTGAATTTTGAAGGTTTACGGTAAAACCACACCACGTTTTTTAAAAAAGTATTGTTTTTAACATAACTTTAACATTTAACGTAAATCTTCTCCATACTAATGCATACTTTTGGGGTATTAATTAATTAATCCCTTAAAATTATGAAAACAAAAAAGTATGTAATTGCCTTAGCAATTTTCGGAGGTATGTTATTAACAGCCTATGCTGCCAACACAATAAACCAAGATGAGCAACAAACCGCAAAAGTTGAAAGAGCTACAATCAAAATTCCTTCAGGAAGATAAAAAAAGTTTGGTTATAGGCAGTATTATTGCAACTATTATTGCAATAACACCTTATCTATTTACGCTTTATGACAGTGTCCCAACAACTAAAACGTGGGACACTTTTTTTGGCACCTACCAAAGTGGGTATTTTGAAAATGCCAACACAGCCATGTGGGTCATAACAGGCAAAGCCGTACCTTTCCTTTTAATATTATTATGGTTTTTTACCAACAGGCATTGGTGGTACCATGCCCTGTTAGTGCCCATTGCTATGTACATTTATCAAATCATTGTTGTCTTTTATGACGATGTATATTTAGATAAATTTCAAATGATGTACATGCTTCCCATCATGGCCATTGTTATTCCTTCAATTTATTTAATACGGGCGCAGATATTCAATAAAATAAATGATGCTACAAAATCTTTAGAAGAATTGGAAGATGAGTTTAAAGTAAACCCAAAAAATTTCTGGGAAAAAATTAAACAATATTTTTAATAACATTGCTAATGTCAGGTCGAGCGCAGTCGAGACCTTTTTATAAAAGAAAACATATTGAAAACTTTAATCAGAGTTTAACCTACAATAGATATATTTAATTTTTGTTTTAAATGAGTTACACCTTATATAAAATCATGCTAGCAACCATAGTAATTGTTGCTTTTATTCCTTCCTTGGTATTATTGTATAAAAACCATAAAAAAAACAAACGGAAATTCTAAAATTTGAATGGTGAGTAGTGAGTGGTGAATTGTGAATTAACAATGTACAATTAATGATTAACGATTTACAATTAACAATGCCCTTCGTTAGCTACGCTAGGTACTTTCAGTAAAAACAGTGTTTTCAGTTTCAAGTAATGCTCAGGGTGACAATATAATTAACGATTCAACAATTAAGAATTAACTACTATCAACCAACAACGATTAACGATTAACGATTAACGATTAACAATGAAATTAATGTTTAAAAACGGTCAACTCTAATCAGGGAAGTTCATTGAATTTAAAGGTTAACACGTTTGTCATGCTGAGATTGTCGAAGCACAATTAAAACTAAAGGGTTGTTACCATCGGCGAAATTTTAGTCAACCCTGGTAAAAAGCAGAAGATATAACAGGTCTTACCTAATAAAATCTAATTTGATTTATTGTTTAAACGATCTCGTTCTTCAAAATCAATAGTTTTTTCATTGGTTTTTAAATGGGTATTACCAAATTTAACATTAAAACCAACGGTTAATAATCTGTTCTCTAACCGCGATTTTAAGAAATAATCCTGATTTAAATATTGATTGGCCTGTGTGAAATTTTGAGTGTTAAAAACATCCGAAACACCAACGCTTAATGAAGCTTTGTTGTTCCAAAAGGTTTTTCTAAAATTAAGGTCAAGACCATGCCTACTGCTTATTTGAGATGGTCCATTAACAATGGGCGAAATGTATAAATATGATACATCGGCCGTTAAACTTTTATCTTTTAGAAAAGAAAAATAATTAATAATTTGCGAGTAAAACGACCATTTATTATTACTAACTAATACATTGTTAAGCGCTTCTGCAAAAAATTGGTTTCCCTCATGAAACAAAGAAGACAATACATATAAATTCCAATGTTTTGAAAGACTGGTGTAGGTTGTAAAATCTAGCCCATAAGAAATATTCCTATCGAGATTGGTATTGATGGATTTAATAATTTTATCGGTATTATCTTGAATGGTCACTTCTAGCGTTGGATCGTTTTCAAATCGATAGTACACTTCAAACGTATAGTTTTTATTAAAGGTATAGCCTAGGGTAAACACATCGTCGATTTCTGGCCTTAAATTAGGATTTCCCGTTGAATAGGCATTATCGTTTAAAAAGTATTTAAACGGATTCAATTCGTTGTAACGCGGTCTATAAATACGTTTATTGTAATTAAAATACAGCTCATTATTTTCGTTAAAACGATGCAACACATAAAACGAAGGAAAGAACTTGAAATAGTCGGTCTCATTAACTTGCGAAGTAAACTGGGCATTTCCTGTAATATCGGTGTATTCTGTTCTTAACCCTGTTTTTAAACTCCAGGAATCCCAATCTTTTGAATAGCTGGCATAGGCGGCATAGTTGGTTTCATCATATAAAAACCTATCAGAATTTTCTAAATCCTCTTCTTTTTGGTCGTTTACAAAAATAAATTGATCTAAAATACTTTCAGACTCTATACGGCTCATTTTAAACCCTGTTTCAAAAAAAGCCGCTTCTTTTATTGGCAATTCATAGTCCAATTGACCCGTATATAAGGCAATATTTTGACTTGAGAAGGTTTGAAATCGGTTGTTTCTAATAAAGGAGGCATCGGCAAATCGATAATCGGTCTGTACATCTTGATAACTTGAAAAATCATAATCGGTAAGATGAAGATTGGCAGATAAGGTCTCCCCTTCTTTTTTAAAATGATGGGTATAATCTAAGTTAAAGGACAGGTTATAGGTTTCTTCTACCAAACGATTTCTAGTATCAAAGGTTGAATCTAACACCTTATTGGCATTAAAAACCTCCGTTAAAGAATTAACCGAGGTTTTAGTATTTGCTCTAGGCGATAAAAGCATGCTGGTAGAAATCCCTAGACTATTACGGTCGTTTATTTTAAAATCAATGTTGGCATTAATGACCTGATTCATGGTTTCTCTAGTTCTTTTATAATCGGTTTCCCAACTCGATGGATCTGAATTGTCGCCAATAAAATTAATAGACTCTGTATTATGTCTATAATCCTTTCTTGGACTTATGCTATAATTAATATAAGCATCGATGGTTTCTGTTTTAACAAAATGGCTGGTTCCTAAAGCGTACTTAGGCCATTCAACCCCTTGTTTGTAAGTTCCAAAAAGACTGCCGTTATAACCGGGCAATAAACTTTTACTCATAACGATATTAAGAACAGAACCACCTTCGGCTTCATATTTTGCAGGTGGATTGGTAATAACTTCAATAGATTTTACACTATTGGCCGAAGTGCCTTCCAATAATTGTTGAATTTCATTGGCCGATAAATGCACTTTTCGGTCGTTTATATAAACGGTTGGTACACTATTTTTTATGGTAATAGCGCCATCAAATACAAGTACCCCTGGTGTTTGTTTTAAAACATCCAAGACATTGCCATTGGAAAGTGTACTGTTTTCAACATGAAATACCAATCGATCCACCATTTTACTTAGTGTAGGTCGTTTAGCAATAACGGTAACCCCATCTAAATTTTGAGAAGTTTCCTTTAAGATTATCTCCTTTATAATGGACGCTTTTAAATGGATGGTATCTTGATAGGTTTGAAAGCCTAAATAGCTAATGGTTAATAGATAATCAATTGGTTTTAAATCCTTAAAGCTAAAGACGCCATCATCATCAGTGGTGGTTCCAGAAGAAAAACTGCTTTCATTCAGCAGGTCTTTTAAAATAACATGACCATAGGCTACAGCTTGGTTGTTTTCATCTTTAACACGGCCAGTAATGGATAACTCTTGGGCGAAACCTGAAAAAGATATGAATAAAATGAGAGATATAATTAACTTTACATTCATAGATAAACAATCCTTGCAAATTTATAACTTTGAAACTAATTAAAATTACGGTAAAACCGTAATATCATCATTTAGAAAGACTTTAAACAACGAACATAATAAATCATTCTGTTTAATTTTAATAATGCGTTAAAAAATAAAAATTTATTTGTATTTTAATTTTTTATTTAACGAAAAATCATGGCAAAGTCATTATCACCATTTACCAAGCAACAATTATTACCTCAAGAAGAAACCTTGGAAATTTTTAAACGTAAAGGTGAATTATATATAGGAATTCCTAAAGAAACCGCCTTCCAGGAAAAACGCGTTTGTTTAACGCCCGATGCGGTTTCGGCCTTGGTTAGTAACGGGCATAGAGTACTTTTAGAGTCTGGCGCCGGAGATGGTGCCAGTTTTAGTGATCAAGAGTATAGTGAAGCTGGTGCCGAAATTACCAAGGATACGGCTAAAGTATATGCCTGCCCCATGGTTTTAAAAGTAGAACCACCAAGCCTTGAACAAATTAAACTGCTAAATCCCCAAACCATTCTCATTTCTGCGCTTCAATTAAAAACCCAAAGCAAAAAATATTTCGAATTATTAGCTACAAAACGGGTCACAGCACTGGCTTTTGAGTTTATAAAAGATGAAGCTGGCTTATATCCTGCCGTAAGATCCTTAAGTGAAATCGCCGGCACAGCCAGTGTACTCATCGCGTCAGAGCTTTTGTCAAACAATACAGAAAGCAATGGCCTATTATTTGGAAACATCAGTGGCGTCCCTCCTATTGAAGTTGTTATTATTGGTGCTGGAACCGTGGGCGAATTTGCAGCAAGAAGTGCTTTAGGATTGGGTGCCAGCGTTAAAATATTTGATAATTCCATTTCAAAATTAAGAAGAATTCAAACCCACTTGGGGAGACCTTTGTTTACTTCAACCCTGCAACCTAAAAATCTTACCAAAGCGTTAAAACGTTGCGATGTGGTTATTGGCGCAATAAGAGGCTCTAACAGATCGCCTGTTGTGGTTTCAGAAACTATGGTAGAATCTATGAAAAAAGGCGCTATCATCATTGACGTGAGCATTGATATGGGTGGCTGTTTTGAAACCAGCGAAGTAACTACGCATAAACATCCTACCTTTGTAAAACACGGGGTTATTCATTATTGTGTTCCTAATATTCCTGCAAGATATTCTAGAACCTCTTCGGTGTCTATCAGCAACATTTTTACACCCTATTTATTGAAAATAGCCGAAGAAGGCGGTATTGAAAATTCTTTGCGATTTGATAGAGGTTTAAAAAATGGATTGTATTTTTACCACGGTATTTTAACCAATAAATCGGTTGGTGAATGGTTTGATTTAAAACATAGTGATATCAATTTACTTATTTTTTAACATTCCAAAAAACAAACAATCTTTAAATGAACTTATTACAACGCATTGGGTATTATCTTGGCGGTTTTTCTATAGGATTAATCATTTTAATGTTTTTTTTAAATGGCAAAAAGGTTTCTTGCGATTATGGACCAGATGCCAGGGTTTTAAAAAACATCAACACCAAAAAAATACGGTATTCAGAAACCATAAATCAAGCGTTAATAAACCGAGATATAGATTCTAGTACCATTGCATTCCTGTTAAAAAAAGGAGATATCAACTTCACTAAAAGCAATCCCAGAGAAATGCCCTGCGGCATTTACCTTATTGAAGGTCAATACCTAGAAGATGACTGGACGCTAACCGTTCAGAATTGTGATAGTACCGCCACTATTTTAAAGGCCTCTAAAGTATTGCCATGATAAAGCGTTGCTTCGATTTTTTATTGGCATGCCTTGGCTTAATTATCTTGGCACCATTCTTATTAATCATTGCCATCCTCATAACATTAGATTCTAAAGGGCCTGTTTTATTCATACAACCTCGTGTTGGGATGCATCAAAAAGACTTTAATATTTTTAAGTTTAGAACCATGTACACGCAATCTGATAAAAAAGGATTGTTAACCATTGGCAATAGAGACGCCAGAATTACTAAAGTGGGCTACTTTTTAAGACGTTATAAACTAGATGAATTTCCACAACTGTTAAACATCGTTCTGGGTACTATGAGTTTTGTGGGGCCAAGGCCTGAGTTAAGAACCTACGTTAATTTGTATCCTGAAGAGGACAGCGTTTTGTTTACGGTTAAACCAGGCATTACCGGATTAGCGTCCATAGCGTTTCGAAACGAAGTTGAGTTGCTTAAAAAAGCTGAAAATCCTGAGGAATACTTTATCCAATGCATCATACCAGAGAAAAACAGACTTAATAAAATCTACATCAAAAACCAGTCCTTGGGCTTGGATATTAAAATTATAGCAAGCACCATCATAAAAGTAATTATGAAATAACTATGGTATGCTTAATATATAGGATATATCATATAAATACATATTTTTATTCAGAATAATGGATTAGAAAGGTTGTTGTTTGCCACAGATTTTATAACCTAATAGTTTTATTATCATGTTATTTAACGTGAATAATAGATAATAAAAAGAGTGTTTTTAATTTGTATTAATGACTGATATTCAGTATATTAATAGTATAAAAACACTCAAATTCTTAGAGATAAAGTTACAGAATTCTTTGTGAAATTGGATGATTTTCAGCAAGAATTTACTCAAAACATGGAAAATCATCCAAAATTAGTAGACGCTAAGGTTAAAAGGCGAAATAGAAAGGGCAAATTATCAGATTCTGAGATGATGAGTATCTATCTGCTTTTTCATTTTGGACAGTTTGCAAACTTCAAACATTTTTACCTGCAATATGTTTGCAAGCATTTAAATGACCTGTTCCCTGA
>Ga0210026_1004077_pt1 | contig 10761 bp, 4 predicted proteins | sample CryGeymeta201509_FD_183977 | JGI IMG/M metagenome (GOLD analysis project Ga0210026, IMG submission 183977) | Groundwater microbial communities from Crystal Geyser aquifers in Utah, USA - Crystal Geyser metaG 2015-09 (SPAdes) (version 2) | ecosystem: Environmental > Aquatic > Deep subsurface >... | reverse complement strand
ATTTTAAATTAGCTTCGCTGCTTTGGCAGGTGTCCATTTACTTACAAATTTAAAAATGTCTTACCAAAACCAAAACCAAAAAGTACAAAATAGCAATACAAATAAAATGAATTGTAATTTTTATATTCATAATGCGCAATCGAACTGAATAAATTCGTAATTTTGTAGTCTTTATTTTTTGACTTTCTTTATTCTGTACGGTATTTTATGAAACGCTATAAACTTTCTGACCTTGTTATTTTTGAAAACGACGATTATTTAATTGTTGATAAACCTCCTTTTTTGTCTTCTTTAGATGAGCGTTTGGGAAATGCGATGAATCTTTTACAGATTGTCAGAGCAGAACTTCCAGAAGCAAAACTAGGACACCGTTTGGATAAAGAAACAAGTGGTGCAGTTGCGATAGCAAAACATTTTGAAGCCTATCGTCATCTTTCTGTTCAGTTTCAAGAACGTCAGGTAGAAAAAGTCTATCATGCTGTTGCTGTGGGAGTTCATGATTTTCAAGAGCAAGCTGTCGAAGTTCCGTTACATAAAATGAAAAATGGACTCTCGGCTGTCAATTACAAACAAGGCAAACATTCACTTACATTTTTTACTACTTTAGAGGCTTTTCGTCATTATACACTTTTGGAATGTCGTCCGATTACTGGACGTTTGCATCAAATTCGTGTTCATGCACAGACTATAGGTGCGTCTTTGGTGGCTGATAAAGCGTATGGAGGAAAGGATTTGTTTTTGTCAGAAATCAAACGTAAAAAATTCAATCTCAAAAAGTGGGAAGAAGAACTTCCTTTGATGCAGCGTGTGGCTCTTCATGCAAAAGAACTCGCCTTTAAGGGAATGAATGGAGAAGAAATAAAAGCAGTAACAAAATATCCCAAAGATTTTAATGCGCTTTTAAGACAACTTGGAAAATTTGATATGTAGTTGTAATTAGATTTAAGTAGTCGTACAAAATTAATAATACATATAACTGATTAGCGAGTGATTTTTAAGATAAAACACAAGATAAATAAAATTACAATTACTAATTATTATTTTTTATGCGCATTCAATTTTCTTTGTATTTATCTTCATTCATCATATAGATCATAAAAATCATTTACCAATAAGTTCAAGTCGTTTTTATTTTGTCCAACTACTTATTCTATCTAATTTTCATAATGAAAAAAGTACCTTATCATTTTGAAAAGAAACTAACTACAAAAGTAGAATCTAAAAAATTAAAAAAAATGTTTTTTCTTTAAAAAAATACCTTTATTTACTCAATAAAACCATTTATGTAGTAAATTAGAAAAATAATTCCAAAAAATAGTCTAATTATTTCGGCTTGGCAAACAGATTGAACTATAATAAATAACCTCTACAAAAAGATGTAGAATGTATTGAGTAAAATATAAAAGATATTTACTAAAGATATTTACTCATCAAGATTTTTGTTTGTAACTTTTGGTTACATTATTTTTATCAAAATTTTATTTTTTGTGAGTGGTTGTTTTGATTTCATACTAAAATCATAGCAAACTAAAATGCTAGAAAATCAAGAAAGAAAGTTGTTAGTTAGTGTTCAGTTTTAATGAACCTATTTTTTAGCAACTGACAATTTTTACACTTTCTTTTCAAAAATGACTCGTTCATTTGATTTTCTAACTAGTTTAAGTAGTAAGTAAAGTAAGTAAGTGGACAAAAAATACCTTTCCTATATAGGGAAGGTTTTTTTATTCGACTTTTTTGTCTAGCTCTGGTTATTGACAAAAGATTTTTGTTGTGCATTCAGTTCTCTAGAACTGAATGAAATGCGTCCTCAGAAGCGTAATTCACACAAACGAACACTTCCAAACAAATCCCCTAATTCTAAAGTTGTTTCAATTAAGGCACAAATCGTTTTTTAGTGTCCATTTTTTTAACTTGCGTATGCGTGTGTTTTTATGAATTTTCTATCCAAAATCAAATCTAAATTTTTGTCGACTTCTTCTCCTAATTCTACTGATAATCAACCTTCTAACAATCAAAAACCTACTTCCAAAACAAAATCTATTTTATGGAAAATAGCAAAGGTTTTGATGTGGATTTTGGGTTCTATATTCGGACTTTTAGCTCTTGTTTTTATTCTCATTTTCCTTCCTCCAGTTCAAGATTTTCTGACCCAAAAAGCCGAAAATGTTCTCTCTAAAAAACTCACTACAAAAGTAGAAATCAAAACGATTCGCCTTAGTTTTCCCTTAGGACTGACTTTAAATGGACTTTATATTGAAGACCTTCAACAAGATACACTCCTTTATGCAGGTCATTTTAATGCTGACATAAATCCGTTTGCTTTAGTAAATAATACCATTCAGATTACAGAAATACAGCTTTCTGATGTTTATGCGAATATTTGGATAAATGAAGATAGCGTTTCGAATATTGATTTTTTGAATGCAGCCTTTGCGCCTACGGATTCGGCAAAAATGACTGAAGACCAAACGACTACGCAAATTGAAGCAAACGACCTCCAAAATAATAATACTGGTACAGGTTTGATAATTTCTTTGGGTGGAATAGACTTTAAAAACATAAATGCAAAATTTGATGACCGTTTTAACGGAAATGATATTCAAGGAAAAATAGGGCAATTCAAAGTTGATGTAGATGATTTTGATTTGAATAAATTGAATATTACAGTAAAAGATGTTTTGCTAAAAGACACCGATTTGCGTTATGTTCAGACCAAACTTCCTCCAACCAAACCAAAAGAAACCGACACAACCAATTCAGAACTCGGTTTTCAGATTGATTTGAATAAAATTAATATAGAAAACTTAACAGCTTTTTATAAAAGTAATGTTACAGGGCAGCAAGTAGATGGAAAAGTAGGAAGCCTTTTTATTAATGCACAAGAAACAAATTTAGGAACTCAAAAAATTGTCATTCAAGATGTAGAACTCAAAAAAACATTTATTTCGTATAAACAAGGAATTGTCAAAACAGCCTTAGATTCTGCTATCAATAATTCTGCTGAAAACGTCGCTAATGAAACTGAGCAAGTAGCAGGAACGCAAGACGACGAAGGAAAACCTTGGATTGTTGAAGTCAAAAATATTTTATTAGCTGATAATGAAGTAGCTTTTGATGATGAAAACCTTCCCAAAACAGACTTTGGTTTTGATGCAAATCATATTCATTTTAAAGGAATTGCTTTAGAAGTTGAGAATTTCAAATTTTATCCAACGCTCATTGCAGCCGACCTCAAAACCATTCAAGCCACCGACAGCCGAGAGCAATTTCAACTTACAGATTTTGATGGAAATATTCGTTTAGATTCGAATGGCGTAGGCGTTACAGATTTGAATATTCAGACTGCAAGAAGTAAAATAGGACAAAAAGTAAAACTGGCAGCATCACTCAAAAACCTTGAAAAAGACTGGCAAAATGCTGATTTAGATATTAATTTGAACGGAACGGAAATTGCTCTGGCTGATGTTTTTTATTTTGTTCCTGATTTGGCAAAACAAGTCAATTTATCAAGACAAACGACTGAAAGAATTACGATTTCTGGACAAGCAACAGGAAAAGCAAACAACGCAACACTCAAAAATTTTCAAGTAAAAGGACTTGCTACTACGCATTTAATCGTAACTGGAAACATAAAAGGGTTGCCAAATATAGAAAAAATGTATGCTGATATAAAAGTAAACAAACTGACCTCTTCTCGTTCGGATTTACAAAAAATTGTTCCTCGTGGAACGCTTCCAGCAGGATTTAATTTTCCTCAAAAAATAGTTATGACAGCTTCTGCAAAAGGTTCTATGAACGATATGTTTGTAAAATTTTTGGCTAATCTTGATGAAACTAAAATCGAACTTGGTGGAACAGTCAAAAATCCGACTGACCCCAATAAAATGTATTTAGACATTGCTACAAAGCAGTTTTTGGTCTATTTAAGTGATATAAAAAATTGGATTCCCGATACGCTCATTCCTTCAAATCTTACCCTCCCTCCAAAAATAGAGGGAAATATTGCCTTTACAGGATTTTTGAATGACTTCGAAACCGATACAAAATTCAATACAGAATTTGGAAATGTTGGTGCAAAAGGAACAATGAAAAATGCGATTTCTGAAACAGAAATGCCGATTTATAACATTACAGCTGTGGTGGAAAATGCACAGCTAGGAAAAATTTTACAAGACACAACACTAGGCATTGCTGATTTGCAGATTACGGCTGATGGTAGTGGTTTTGAGCCTAAAACCATGAAAACGACCATTGATGGAAATGTAAATAAATTTGAATATCAAAACTACGTCTATAAAAATCTGAAAATTGACGGCAAAATTGATGGTTTTTCTTACAATGGAAAGCTAAACATGAAAGACAAAAACCTCAATTTTGATTTTGATGGAAATGTAGTTTGGGACACGCTTAGTCCTAAATTCCTCGTTGATTTGGATGTCAAAAATGTAGATTTACAGGCTCTCAATTTATACGAAAAACCTTTAAGTCTTAGCCTAAAATTGGGTGCAGATATTACAGGTATGAGTTTGGATAATTTGAAAGGAAATGCAGGACTTCAAAAAGTAATTATTACCACAAAAGGACGTAGTTTTAGAATTGATTCGGCTGCTTTTATTTCTATTTCTCAAAAAGACAAAACAGATATTCAGCTTCGTTCGGATATTATTTCGGCTACCATTAAAGGAAATTTAGACCTAAAAACATTCTTGGCTTCGGTTCAAAATCATATCAATACCTATATTGAAATTGACCCAGTTGATACTAATAAAGAAATTACAAATCAACAAATGGATTTTGATATTCAGATTCATAAATCCGAAATTCTGACTGCTTTAGTTCCTGATTTGACAAAATTCGAACCTGCTTATTTGAATGGAAAATACAATAGTGATGCTAAAAAATTTGAGCTAAATGGAAATTTCCCTTCTATCATTTATGCAGGAATTACGATGGATTCTTTGACTATTAATGTTGATTCGGATAAAGAGGCATTGAATTATAGAATTGGAGTTGCAGAACTGACAAACGGAACTTTTCAATTCGAACATCCTCTTGTTTATGGAAAAACTGCCAATAATAAAGCTGATTTAGCTATCGATATTAAAGACAAAGAAGGAAAAGAACAATTCAAAATTACGACCTTTTTAGAACGTCCAGACACGACACAATTTATCGTTTCTCTTGCGCCAAGTCAAATTTTGAATTATGAAAATTGGAGTGTGAAAAAAGGAAATCAAATTATTTTTAGAAATACTGAAAGCGATAATTTGAGTATAAAAGATTTTATAATTGCCTATCAAGACCAAAAAATTGATATACAAACTACTCCAAATGATAAAGGCAATGATAAAAATTTAGTTGCTCGTTTTTCTAATTTCGAACTCTCTACCATTATAGATATTGCTGCGCCAAATGACACAACTCAACTAGCAGCAGGGCGATTAAATGGAAATCTAAACGTACAGGATTTTCAAACAGAAATGCAGATTTTGGCAGATTCAAAGATTGATGAACTTACCATTTTGAATAGTAAATTGGGCGATTTGTCAGTTAATGTAGACAACAAAACGTCTTTAAATCGCTATGATGTAAAAGTAAATTTGACAGGAGAAAATAAATTTGAATTGACAGGTTATTACAATGCTGCAAAAAATGCAAGTGATGCGCTCAATATGAATTTGGACATTCAAAAACTCTCTCTTCCCACTTTAGAGAATCTCACAATGGGAAATCTAAAAGATATGAAAGGAGCAGTTACAGGAAATTTAAGCATAAAAGGAACAACTGAAAAACCTGCTATTTTAGGAAAATTAGATTTTAATAAAACGTCATTTTTTCTTACTGCATCAGGAACATATCTTGATTTAGAAAAAGAAAGTATCAATTTTGATACTAATGGAATTGCATTTAAAAATTTCACTTTACAAGACAAAAAAGACAATACACTTTATGTAAATGGTAGAATAAATACGCCTACTTTTAGTGATTTGAACTTAAATTTGAACGTAAAAAGTGATAAATTTTTGTTTGTAGATTCAGAAAAAAGCACAAATCCAAAAGAAGAACAATTATTTTTTGGAAAAGCTCTAGCTTCTCTTGATGTGGATATAAAAGGAACGGCTGCAAGTCCGACCGTAACGGCAAATGTAGGCATTTTGGAAGGAACAGATTTGACCTATATTTTGCCAGAAGACGAAATAGCGACGATTGATAAAGAAGGAGTTATAGAGTTTGTAGATAGAGATTTTTATAGTGATTCGTTGGTTTCTGTTGTGCCTCTTAATGCTAGTGATACCACAGAATATGCAACCGATATGGACATACGAGCTGTCATTAAAATCAATCCATTAGCCAAAATGAAAGTTGATATTGATGAGTCTAATCAATTAGAAGTACAAGGAGGTGGAGATATTAATTTCAATTTAAATCCTAGTGGCGAAATGACCGTAACTGGGCGTTATGAGATTACGGACGGTGTTTATAAGCTCAATTTTTTTAATATTGCCAAGCGAGATTTTACCATTCAGAAGGGAAGCTCGATTACTTTGTATGGCGATATTATGAACATGAAAGCTGATATTACAGCAATTCATACGGTTGAAGCTGCTTCGTATGAACTTATGGCAAATCAACTCGGAAATGCTTCGGAAGCAGAACTCAATAAATACAAACAAAAACTACCTTTTGAGGCTGTTCTGAATATGAATGGAGAAGTTTTGAATCCAATTATTGACTTTGATATTGATATTGCAGATGAAGAACGTGGCGCAATGGGAGGAACAATAAATACTCGTTTGCAGCTTCTAAACAAACAAGAATCCGAACTTAACAAACAAATTTTTGCACTTCTTATTTTGGGAGGTTTTATTTCAGAAAATCCATTGGATAGAGCGCAAGGAGAAATGGGTTTTGCAGAATCAACGGCAAGAAATACCGTAAGTGGACTTTTGACAGATCAACTCAATAAACTTGCTGATAGAAATCTCTCTGGAATTGGTCTTTCATTTGATTTGAATTCGTATGAAGATTATTCGACAGGAGCATCACAAAGTAAAACAGAATTAGGAATCAATTTGGAAAAATCGTTTTTAGATGACCGTCTGACTTTTCAAGTAGGTACAAATGTAGATTTGGAAGGTGGCGCAGCATCAGAACAGCAACAACAGGGTTTGAGTAGCATTGCTGGAGATGTCATTATTTCCTATTTGATTACCGAAGACGGACGTTATAAAGTTCAGGTTTTTAGAGAAAATAGTTATGCTGGTGTCATTGATGGGCAAATTATTCAAACAGGTGCTTCTCTTATTTTTGTTAGAGAATACGATGAGTTTAGTGAGCTTTTCAAAAAGGATAAAGAATTAGAAAAAGTAAAACGAGAAAATAAAGAGCGTGAAAAACAGCAAAAAGAAGAGCAAAAACGAAAAAAAGAGGAGTCTAAAAAAGAAGAAGAAGTAGATTAATCGAATCTAATTTGGACGTTTTTTTGGTTTTTAGCTGCGTAGCTGCGAAATATTTGTAGAAAAAAACACAAAATTGAAATTCCAAGCTGCATAGCTGCGTAATATTACTGTTCCAATATATCAAACATTCAATATTACGCAGTTATGCAACTCTAGATAGAGGATAAACTATATTTTCTACCAATTACGCTACTCTGTAGCTAAATTTCCTTTTTAAATGTAAAAACCCTCATTTTTTGGTGCGATTAACCTAGAAAATAAGTGAAAAAGCTATCCATCAAAATTCTATTTGTTTCTATATTATTTTTGATAATACTATTTTTTTTATCAAAATTAGATTATCAAATCTTCACTTATGAGCTGCTACAATTCTATAATAAAACAGATAGAATTGATTTTTTTTGTCAAAATTTACTGACAGAAACTCGTTTTTTTATTCTAAAAGTGATTTTTGTAGGAATTTATTTTTTCTCTTCTGTTCTTTTTCTGTGGAAAGGAAAAGCGATACAAACCAATTTCATTTTTTATAAGAATAGAATTTTTAATGAAATAAAAGACAATTTAAAATCTGTTTCTAAAAAAATAAAAACGACTTGGAAACAAATTTCCATTCTTGAAAAAGCAGCTTTATTTATTCCTTTGCTTGTTTATGTTGCTTTTTGGTGGATTTATGGCTGGCAAAATGATGAGGTTTTTTCTTATACTTTCTTTGTCGATAGAGGTATTTTGGTTTGTGCTACTTATTATCCTGCGCCAAATAATCATGTTGCTTTTTTGATTTTTTCAGCAATTCTGAATAAAATTATTCCTTCTTTTTTTTCGGATTTTATTTGTTTGAAACTTCCTGCCACAGTTTCAGCAATTTTTTCTCTTTGGATGATTTGGTTCTTTTTTTATCCTCAAAATCAAAAAAGGAATCAAAAATTATTTGCTTGGTTTTGCTTTATTTTTGTTGCTTTTGATTGGGGATTTTTCTTTTATGCTACTCATGGGCGTGGATATGCCTGGGTTATTTTGTTTTTTTTGTGGTCGTCTTATGCTGTTTTTAAAATTAGTACAAGCTATTTTTCTGGCAGTTTCTCTGATACTATTCAACCTTTCAGCTACAAGAAATACTGGTTTTTGTGGTCTATTTCTATCATTTTGGGTTGTTATACCATTCCTATTTTTGTCTATGTTTGGTTGGGGTCTTTGCTTGGTTTGTGGATTATCGGAACTAATAAAATTCGAAAAGAAAGTATTCTTGTTTCTTTTATTTCTGGGATAATCATTCTGATTCTTTATTCTCCTATTTTGGTTTTTAATGGACTCTCAGCTATTATTTCTAATTCTTGGGTTGCTCCTTTGAGCTTAGAAAATTGGCTGCAAAACTTTCCTACTTATGTATTTGATGTTCATGGAATTATCGGAATTTTAGCTTTTTGCTCTTCTCTCCTTTTATTTTTTATCAAAAAAGAATTCAGAAAAGTAGCCATTTATTTTTGGTGTATTGCGTATTCTCCTTATCTGATTGTTTTTATTCAAAAAGTATTGCCGTTTGAAAGAGTTTTTTTATACCGACAAATAGCTGAAATTTTGATGCTTTGTTTTTGTATCAATATTTTAGCAGAAATTTTACTGGAAAAAGAGATACCATTTTTTTGTAAAAAAATTCTTCAAATTACATTTATTCCTTTAGCCATTTTTTATGCAAGCAACAGAATGTATGGAGAATATTATCGCTGGAATATCAAAACGAATGTTTATCAGTTTGCCGAACCGTTAGCCAAAAAAATTTACAAACAAAAACCTTCTTCTGTTCTCGTTTTAGAAGACACCTATAATGTTTTTTTGAGATATTACTTTAGAAGTGAAAATGGAAATTCTGATAGCAAAATTGATGTTTTACCTAATGATTCAATAAACTATCAAATCATCATTCTACCAAAAGAAAAAAAATTTCCACCTAAAATAAATAAAACAGATTATTCTGTTTTCTATGACGATGATTTTGTAAGCGTATTCACTCTAACTGATTAGTGATTTATTTACAGCAATTCCCAATGTAACACGATTTTGATTTAAAATCGAAAGTTTAGGCGTTTTTTAGCTAAAAAAATCAACATTTAAGAGAGTTTAAAGCCCTTGTTTCAAATTATTAAGCCCTAAAAAGACGTTTTATTGCTAATTTAATTTACATTGGGAATTGCTGATTTATTTATGATTGAATCAATACAATTACAATTAATTCTATTCATCTACTTCAAAACCGTACACTTTTTATTAAAGTTGCAGCGCAACGTAACCTTTGTAGAACTGAAAGTCGACGAAGTCAAATTTAATATAGAATAATAGTTTTAGAGCAACAGAGTTGCGAAACTTTGTCGTTTTTACTAAAAGTTGCGCTACTCTGTAGCTTTTAAAAAGAATGGTTTTTATTTTAACTACAAAGATTACGCTACTCTGTAGCTAAAATTCAGAAAAAATAAGAAGAGAAATTTAGCTTCGCTGTTCTTCGAAAAGTGTACGATTTTAAATTCATTTACTTATGGGATTCAAAGTAAAGAAGAGTAGTTCTCATTTCATTAATCTTCATTAATCATAAAAATCATTTACCAATCCTACCCTACCGAAATAGCATTTATTTATTCAGCCACCAAAGCGAAAAATTAAGTACACTAGCAAAACTAACCCACAAAATATAAGGAATCATCAAAATTCCTGCTGTCTTATGAATTTTGTAAAACTGAATAGTCGTCAGAATAATAAAAGTGAGAAGCGTAATTATTTCTATAAAAGCAAAGAAAAGCAAGTGATATTTAAAAAATAAGAACGACCAACAAAAATTCAGAACAAGCTGAATAGCAAACAAACCCAGCACAATCCTAACTTTATCGCTATTCTTTTCAAAAATTCGTTCTCGTCCGTTGTTTGTTCCTTGATGCCAAACTAAAGCTGCCGAAATTCCCATCAAAGCATATAAAATAGTCCAAACAGGAGCAAAAAGCCAACTAGGAGGATTAAAAAAGGGTTTTTCGATGGTCTGAAACCAACCTAATACGCCTTCTGCTGTGGCAATTCCTGATGTAAAACCTATAATTTCACAGATAATTACTAGAATTAGAGCTTTAATAACGAATGATTTTGTATTTTGCATAAGAGTAAAAAATAATTGAAATAAACTAATGTTTGTTAAACAACCTCTTTCTGACTTCTTTGTTGTAGTAACTAATAATTCATTTTATCCCCCCTATTTTTATGACAACTTGGACAATAGACCCAATGCACTCCGAAATTCAATTTAAAGCCAAACACATGGTAA
>Ga0210026_1004069_pt1 | contig 10768 bp, 8 predicted proteins | sample CryGeymeta201509_FD_183977 | JGI IMG/M metagenome (GOLD analysis project Ga0210026, IMG submission 183977) | Groundwater microbial communities from Crystal Geyser aquifers in Utah, USA - Crystal Geyser metaG 2015-09 (SPAdes) (version 2) | ecosystem: Environmental > Aquatic > Deep subsurface >... | reverse complement strand
GAGCGGGTAATTCGCATCTTCCCCAACGACGAATCGGCATTGCGACTGATCGGGGCATTGCTGGCCGAACAGAACGAGGTCTGGCAGGAGCGGAAATACCTCGATATGGATGAATTTAACGAATGGGTGGCTGCTCAAAAAGAGGCCAAACGGGGCAACAATATCGTTGCCCTGGCAGGCTAAAAAACGTCAGTGACCGGAGAGAATTTACAGCAATTTTTGGACTTGACCGAACAGAGGCGGGGGAACTTCTAATTAGCTTGGCTTTTTGATTCATTACTAGCGATAACTTTACCTCCGTAGAAGCGAGGAAGCTTCTTCGCTACGGAAGCAGACCGAAACTCTATGAAACTTTTCACTGCTGCCCTTAGAGTACGAATCAACACCCTTGATGATTTAATATCTCTGCTATTTTTTTCAGCGTACTTACAGAGATTAGAGTTCAGAACTAAATATTCATCAACAGTTTTTGCCGCATCTAGTAAATCTATTTTTAATGCCCTCTCAACCCGAAGGCATCTTGAAATATAATTTGAACCGACCACAGTTGAGCAGCCTTTCTTGTTTACTAGGAAAGCAGAAAACTTTTTCCTATCCCAAGTTGTATGTTGATTCCTCATAATATCGTAACCCAACTTTCATCAAAACCAATTTGCTTTATGGTTTGGGCGAAGTCTAAAACGCAGGGTCTTTTTACTTTAAACTTTTTTGCTGACCGAGGGACATCATAAAGAATCGTGAACTGTGAGCCGTGAGGCTGCCAAGTAAATTTATGCTTACCTGTGCTTACTTCAGTTCCTTCAAGATTTCCATTCTTATTTGCGCTCCACTCATAATCATTTGTATTGAACCTAAACAACTCGTGTTCAAACAAAGTAAACTCAAGTGTATTGGGATTTCGTATTAGAAGACTCGACCTTAAAGGTTCGAATTTATCTTTCGCAACATTTACTCGTTCATTCCAAATACTCAAGACCGCCCGACCTGTTTTAGCCAAATCCTCGTGCGGGTCTGAAATGTTGTATGAATAGTCCGGTGAGCATCGACCGGAAATAACTCGTGCCGTTTTACATTCGTGAGGCGACGCATTTTTGATTGACTTTACAGACCACGCCATACCATCCAACACAACGTCAGCCAATCCAACGGGGCTATTTAGATGATCCCCGTGAATAGCTTTAGCAAAAATATCTCCCCAGTCTTCCCCGTCAATATCAGCTTGACCCACAGCAAAGTTGTATACGATCCATTTGCCAATTTCACAAATAACTTCATTGGGAACATCCCCGATTGGGTACAACTCATAGGTCTTTCTGGATTTGTTATCTCTCAGTTTTGGACGCAGCATATAGCACCTGTTTAAGAACCTCTTTGACCATAGAAACTGGCACAGCGTTGCCCGCTTGTTTCCGAGTTTGACTATCATTACAAACGATTTTAAAGCTATCTGGAAAGCCCTGTAATCTCAACAGCTCTCTTGGTGTCAATCTGCGCCGCCCATTTACCAATAAATAATTATATGAAGCTCCAGCTCGTAAAGCACACGAATAGGGATAACTTGAAATATTCCCGCTTTTATTTTCGTGCCATATAGCAACTTCGTGCTTGCTTTTATGTGTCGCAATTCGCTTTGAGACAATTGTTTCACTCGCAAAATGTTTTGCGTCTATATCATCTTCATCTTCAAGTATCTGTTCCAGTGTTTTGCGCTTTATTTTTTGAGGGAACTCAAAATTAATGGAATGGTCTTTGAAGCCGACAATAATTGTTCGTTCCCGTTTTTGTGGAACGCCATAATCCAAAGCGTTTAGAACCTTCCACGATGTTTTATATCCTAACTGCTCCAACTTGCTTATGATTGTTGCTAGGGTATGCCCCTTGTTATGAGTGCTTAACTGTTTAACATTTTCCAAAACAAAGATTGGTGGCTTCTTCTTTTTTAGAATGCGGGCTATTTCAAAAAATAAAGTGCCACGAATATCATCAAAGCCAAGACGATTCCCTATGATGCTAAATGGCTGACAAGGAAAACCAGCCAATAAAATATCGTGGTCTGGTATCTCTTTAGCATCTATCTGGGTTATATCTCCGAATGGCTTTATCCCATAATTAGCTTCATAGGCAGTTTTTGCGTCGCCATCAATTTCACTAGCAAATAGACATTCTCCTCCTAGAGCATCAGCAGCCGAATGAAAGCCACCAATCCCCGCGAAGAGATCAATATAGGTAAATATAGGTTTGTCTTGCTTCTTTTTTTTTCGAATTGTTGCTACTGACTTGCTTATTTGAGTATTGATTCTTGTATTTCGAAATGATTCATTTCCATCATTTGAACGACACGAAAGCCCCTCGGATTTACTCATTGCTATCTCCTGACTATTCGGCACATTATAGCGCTTTATGGAAAAATTTAGCCACTTTCTATAGTGGACCCCGAATTTAAGACAGTGGTTTAAGCTATAGTCCGAAGCAAGAAGGAAACGGACGATGAGCGAAACGAAGCGCAAGGTATTTGGGGCGGAATTCAAGGCCAAGGTTGGGCTGGAAGCGATTCACGGGGGAAGACCATCAACCAGATCGCGCAGGAACACGGCGTGCATCCGGTGCAGGTTTCGCAGTGGAAGAAAGAGATACTGGAACGCGCCGGCACCCTGTTTGAAGGCAAGCGAGGCCCCAAGCCGGTGAATGAATATAGCGAGCCGGAACGCCTGTACGGCGAGATTGGCAGGCTCAAGATGGAACTGGATTGGCTCAAAAAAAAGTCCGGACTGAGCCGGTAGAAGTGCGGCGGAGCTGGATTGAGGTGGAGGCGGTGATGCCTGTGGTGCGGCAGTGCGGGTTGGCAAGTGTCGCCCGCGCCACCGTGTATATGAGGATGCCATGGCGGTGATGAGTCTGCCCGAGAAGAAGTGCCGCAAGAAACTGAGCACGACCAACATGCAGGAGCGCTTGAATGAGGAGGTCAGGAGACGCGAGCGGGTAATCCGCATCTTCCCCAACGACGAATCGGCATTGCGACTGATCGGGGCATTGCTGGCCGAACAGAACGAGGTCTGGCAGGAGCGGAAATACCTCGATATGGATGAATTTAACGAATGGGTGGCTGCTCAAAAAGAGGCCAAACGGGGCAACAATATCGTTGCCCTGGCAGGCTAAAAAACGTCAGTGACCGGAGAGAATTTACAGCAATTTTTGGACTTGACCAGAATTTACAGTTTTTGTCAAAGCGATAGACGGTATTGGGTTATCGTTAATCACAAAAAACGACTATTTTACGTCCTTATGAAATTCTACCAATACCCAGCGTGGGCAAATGCAATCATGAATCATTACTGGTTTTTAAGACACACAAGAGTTTTTAATTTGGCACGCAAACGCAAGCAATATAGACTGATCGCAAAAGAAAAAAAACGCCTGCTAACGGCAGGCGTTGATAGTGAAACGATAAGGTTATTATGCCGTCACATGACTAATTTGAATAACAAGCAGGCCGAGAACAGATGGTGGTCTGCACACCATAAAACACTCCAAAAGCCGCTTCAATTTTCCGATAAAGGCGTTTAATGTATCTGCGACTATTTGACATAATATACATTATGCGAATATTAAAAGTACCCTGAGGATAGGTTTTTAGACGCTCACTTCACTCTGACTAATCACTGCCCTTCAATAAAAACTCTACCAGAGATCTAAGTTTGGCGGGACTGACTGGCTTGTAAAGCACGCGGTCTCCGCCCAGGCTTACCAGCCTTGAAATCTCCTGGCTGGTGTTGCCCGTGATCAAGATGCATGGAATTTTTCGCTCTAGTTGTTGCTTTACCACTTGCATTACGTTCAAGCCTGTAATGCTGTCTTCCAGTTGGTAGTCGGTGATAATCAAATCCCAATCCGAATTTGTCTCCAACAATTTATTTACCGCATCCATAGAATCCGCAGATGATACGGTGCAGCCCCATGAAATGAGGATATGTGCAGTGCTTTCCAGCACTAATGGATCGTCATCCACAACCAGGATTTTCTTGCCCAACAGGCAGGAAATGGCTGATATATTTGTTGCGCGAACAGTTTCCTGGTCAGGTTGTTTGTCAGGCATCTGGGCAGCAGGAATTTCCAAAGCAAACACGGTGCCAACATTTGGCACTGATCGCAGCTCTAGCTGACAGTTGAGCAATTTCACTAAACGATCCACGATCGCCAAGCCTAATCCCAAGCCTTTGCGCATGTCTAGCTGAGGTCGTTTGCATTGATGGAATTCACGGAATATGTTGTCCTGATCCTCTTTGGCTATACCGATACCGTTGTCTCGTACTTCGATGCGTACTTTCTGACCACGGTGCCGGCAGGCAACCAGCACGCTGCCATTAGGCTCTGTGTAACGTATCGCGTTGCTGACCAGGTTCATCAAAATGCGTTCCAGCAACAGTTGATCACTGCTTACACAGCACGAACAAGGTCGTACCACCAGACGAATATTTTTGATGCGCGCCAGCAAGATGTGGTTGGCTGAAATGCGTTCCAATAGGCCGCCCATCCTGAAAGTTTCTATTTGTGGAACGATGGTGCGTGCATCAAGCTTGGAAATATCGAGCAAACTGTTCAGCATTTGTGTGAGCGCTTCTACAGAATGGTTGATTTGACCAACCAGATGTTGGGGCTCGGCACCCACCACTTTGCGTTGTAATTCAGAAATGTATAAATTTAATGCGTGCAATGGCTGGCGAAGTTCATGGCTGGCCACGGCGAGGAAGCGACTGGAATTTTGATTGTCACGTTCCGCCAATTCTTTCTTGTTGCGCAGCGATTGCGTCGCATCATCAATCCGCTGCTGAAGAATTTCATGTTCTCTCTGCAATTTTTCGGTCAATGTGTTGATACCTTGTGCCAGGGTACACAATTCGCTTGCCTGCGTGGTGACGGCAGCGGATGGTGCAGGTTTGCCCTGTGCGATGCTTTGCAAGGCTGAACTTAACTTGACGATAGGCGCAGTAATGCGGCGACTGACGAGCCACAGCAGATAAATTAGGACACCCAGCAGCAAAATCGTAATGGCAAGCGATTGAAAAAGTAGCTGGTTAAATTGTGCCGGTGTTATCAGTGATTGCGTCATATCCGTATAGTGACCATACAGAAAAAACGCCTCAAAACTGAGAGAAATCAATAAAAGCGGCATAAAAGCAAGAGTAACTATTTGTTTTTGAATACAAAATTGCTTCACTTTGTTTCCCCTTTTACGCTTTTTTGATAAGCCGCCTTGGTCAGGTAGTCAGTAAATTCCTCCCCTGCAAGTGGTTTACTGAACAGATACCCCTGATAGGCGCTACAGCCTGCCGCCTTCAAAAACCGGCGCTGTGCCTGTGTTTCCACGCCCTCCGCAATCACTTCCATGCCGAGATCATTGGCCATGTGGATAATGGTTTGCACGACAATATCGTCGCTGCGATTTACCCCGATGTTGCGGACGAAGGACTGGTCTATTTTCAATTGATCGAGTGGCAGTTGCGTCAGATAAGACAACGAAGAATAGGCTGTACCAAAATCGTCAATGGAAAATTGCACGCCGCTCTTTTTTAATTCCAACATTTTCGCTACGGCATCCGAAATATCATCGAGTACGATACTTTCGGTCAACTCGATCTTGAGCCGGGCTGGATTTGCCCCACTCTGCCCAATAATTTGTAGCACCTGCGCCACAAAATCCGGCTGATAAAATTGGCGTGCGCTGACGTTTACCGCGAGTTGCAAAGCGTTGGTCAGCTTATCCGATTCCCATGCCTTAATCTGCGCGCAAGCGGTTTCCAGCAACCACTGCCCCAAGGGCAGCATCAACGCGCTCTCCTCGGCGAACGGAATAAATTGTGCTGGCGACACCATGCCTTGTTCGGGATGCAGCCAGCGCACCAATGCTTCGGCACCCAGCGGCACTCCGTCGGCATTCACCTGTACCTGATAAAACAGCCGGAACTGATTTTCTGACAAGGCGCGGCGCAAATCGGCTTCCAGCACGATTTTTGCTTCCAGTCCATGTTGCATCGCCGGATCAAAAAAATGCAGGCTGTCACGCCCGGATGTTTTGGCATGCGTCATCGCAATATTGGCTTGCCTTAGCAAGGCATCCACCGTGACACCGTGATCGCTAAACAAGGTAATCCCGGCGCTACAGGTGAAATGGTAGGTGTAGTCCTGTAACAGACAGGGCTGACCGATAGCCGAGCGCAACTTTTCTGCAATCAGCCGCGCCTGAGCCGCCGCCCGCTCCGTATCTTCGCTCAACTCTTCCAGCAATACCACGAATTCATCCATGCCCAGATGTGCCACAGTGTCAAATTCGCGCACACTGCCACGTAATCGTTTTCCCATCTCGATAAGTAACAGGTCGCCAATACTGCGCCCCTTGCTGGCATTGACGGCATTGAAGTTATCCAAATCAATACAAATAATCGCGCAATGCGTTCTGTCCTGCCCGCTGGCAGACATCGCATGCTGGATACAGTCAATCAACATGCGCCGGTTGGGCAGTTTGGTGAGTTCATCATAAAAAGCTAAATTGTGTATTCTGACCTCGTTCTGCTTGTGTTCGGTAATATCCATCCCTACCGAAAGATAAGTGGCTGCATCGGCTATGCCGACGGTCAGCTTGACATGAAACCAGAGTACATCGTGGACACCGCCGTCCTGGCCAATCAGGCGGGATTCCATGCGGCGCACCGCGCCTGCGCTCAGTGCCGATATTTCCTTGTCATATTCCGACTGGCTGATACCCAGAAACAATTCGGCAAAATTCCTTCCCAGCGCGTCTTTCAGACCGCAGATTTTTAGCGCATAGGCATTGCACAGTTGAATTCTCCCCTCCACCCCGTAGCTCAGAATGAGTACAGGTGCGGTGTCCAGCAAGCTGGAAATAAAATCTCGTTCGTGCCTCAGATGGCTGGATTGAATGCTGAGTGTTTCAAGGTGCTGGAGCGATTCCTCTCTCAACCGTTCCAGACGGTCGGCAAGCACGAGTGCCAGATTACCCAGTTCATCCACTTCGTCTTGCAAAATGCCGCCCAGTATCTTGCCAATGGGGCGTGCCGCATATACCTGTCTAATCCGAGCGAAATTTTCCTGCCCGAGCAACGGTAGCATTTGGCTGAGATGACTAAAACGCAGCATGGTCGGACGCAGCATTATGTAGAGCAGTAACAATGCCGAGCACAACACCAATAACCCCATAAATATTGATTGTTGTACTTTTGAATCAATAGATTGCATCACACTTGTGATATTTTGAATGAGCGCAAAATGCATCTGGCTGCCGCCTGCCTGTTGCGAGTAAATCAATTGCACCTGATACACCTGTCCGGCATATTCAAGCTGAATTCGCCCCTCCCGCCAAACGCTCTTGCGTGTGCTGTCCAAGATGTCGCGTATGAGCTGTCCGCCACTGGAAGAGACCAGGCGCATCTTTGCAATAGGCGAATCTTTATCCTGGATGCTGCCATTCAGTACGGCCACCTCCGATTTATCCAGCTTGTGCAAATCACTCTGGATTCTATCAAGCGTGCTGACGAGTACAACGGTGCCGATTCTTTGGCCGAGATGGCTGATAGGTATCGCTATTTGCTGAACGCAAGCCTGTTTGCATATAAATTGTATTTTTGGTATTTCATGGCTTGCAGATAATCCGGCAAAGGGGATATTGAGATCAGCGTAGCGCGTATCCCCCCAAACGGCCAGGGCTTCCTGGCGAGTATCACGGAATATCACCGTAACGATCCCCTGAGCAAAATTGAGTTCGGGTACAACGGCTTGCACCGCCTGTAGCAGGCCGCCACCACGATGATGCAAAACATCCGTGCGAACATTAGCTTGTTCGATGAGCAGGTTTCCCAGTATCTGCATCCGGTATGCTTGCGACTGAAACAACTGATCCAGAATGATGCGGCTGTGCTCACGAAATTCTGCGCGATTTAGCTCCATCTCGTGAAGCCGGAGCTTGTGCTGCTGCCAGATAAACAGGAGGCTGGTCAACCCGAGCACCATGCCGGCAAGCAAAATAATCTTCCAGCGGATACTGAGATAAGGGGGTCTAGTCTTCATGGCTTCCAAATCTGGAACAACCTCCAGCAAGTCTTGCAATTTATCGGCTGACGGATTATAAGGCAACGGGTAGTGAACCCGTGAAAAAAAAGGGCTGGCTTTTATATTTTTAATCAGTATAATGCGCGCCTTGCCGCAAGCTATGCGGCATTAGTTCATCGTTTCCGACCTATCTCTCGTGTGACTACTGTTCACACCTGTCTATAAAGAATTCTGCATTACCCTTCTTCTCGGGGGCTCAGAGTTTTCCGGTTAGCAACGATGTTATTGCGCCGGTCTACCCTCTACCCGTCAATCGGGCAGCTCTGTCACCTGCGTTCACTTTAGGGAATTCCCATATCCTGCGTGCCATTTGAATTGGCACTACGCCCGTATTGATCGGGTGGATATTCGCTCATGCGTTCAAAAAAAGCGCCGCGACAAAGGTTTCCCTTTGATTTTAATAAGGAAAAAATATGTCATTTGAAAATTTGAATTTACACGCCTCGATCATGAAGGCCATTGCCGATTCCGGTTACACCCAGCCCACGCCGATTCAGACAGAAGCGATTCCAGAAGTTATTGCGGGACACGATCTGATGGCTTCCGCACAAACGGGTAGCGGCAAAACAGCGGCTTTTATCATGCCTGCGCTCAACCGCCTGGCTACGCCTTCCACTCTGCCCGGCAAAGGTCCGCGCGTGCTAGTGTTGACACCGACTCGTGAACTGGCTCAACAAGTATGCGAAGCCGCCAACCAATACGGCAAATTCATGCGCTTCAAAATCATCAGCGTGGTGGGCGGTATGCCCTACCCCGTGCAAAACCGTTTGCTCTCCGGGCAAGTGGACATCATGGTGGCCACTCCTGGCCGTCTGATTGACCATCTGGAACGCGGTCGCATTGACTTTTCGCGCATGGAAATGCTGATTCTCGACGAAGCCGACCGTATGCTGGACATGGGCTTTGTGGATGATGTGGAACGTATTGCCGCCGCCACACCGGCCACGCGTCAGACCTTACTGTTCTCGGCAACACTGGATGGCGTAGTCGGTAACCTGGCTTCGCGTCTGTTGAAAACACCTAAGCGCATCACGATTTCGGCGGGCAAGGACAAACACGAAAACATCGAACAGCGCATGATTTTCGCGGACGATGTAGCGCACAAGAACAAGCTGCTCAGCCATTTGCTGACCGACCCGGAAGTGAATCAGGCGATCGTGTTCATGGCGACCAAGCGCGATACCGACAGCGTAGCCGACCTGCTCTCCGCGCAAGGTCATTCTGTTGCGGCATTGCACGGCGATATGAGCCAACGCGAACGCAATCGCACATTGACCAACATGCGTAGCGGCAACATCCGTATTCTGGTGGCGACCGATGTGGCGGCGCGAGGTCTGGACGTTCGTGGTATCTCGCACGTCATCAACTTCGACTTGCCCAAAGTGACCGAAGACTACGTTCACCGTATCGGCCGTACCGGTCGCGGTGGCTCGAACGGCATCGCCATCTCGTTTGCTTCCAACCGCGATGCACAATTGCTCAAGCGTATCGAACGCTATACCGAACAAACCATCAAGATGCATGTCATCGAAGGTCTGGAAGCTAAATACAAGTTGCGTACCGGCGGTTCTGATCGTCCGGGGAATGGCGGTCCACGCCGTGGCGGTTTCGGCGGCAATTCGGGTAGCGGTTACGCGGGTAATCGCAGTGGCGGCTTCGGCGGCAATCGCAGTTCAGCCTTTGCCGGCAACGGCAACAACGGCGGCGCAGGCTTTCATCACGCCGCACCGGACAGCCGTCACAGCCATGTTGGGCGCAAGGAAGGTCACGGTCAATGGCACGGTCAGGCGAATGCCCCCGCAGCGCAAGGTTTTACCGGACAGCGTCAGGAACGTAGCCCTACCGCAGCCCCTGCCCAGGCACGCACTCAGGATCGCAGTTTCGGCAATGCGCCTCGCGGCAACAGCGCACCGCGCCGCGAAGGCAGTGATCGTCCAGGTTTCGGCGGCAACCGCCCTGCCTTTAACGGTAACCGCGATAACAAACGTTAAGAAACAGTCTCACTGAACGACAAAAAAGCACGCCTTGCGCGTGCTTTTTTGTCGTTCAAAACCTGCCAAACAATCCGGAAAAAGGCTATTTCGCCATCGTAATAAACGACAATTTGGCTACTCCGGCATGTTGCGCCAAGGCCATTATCTCGGCGATACGCCCGTAAGGCACGGCCTTATCGGCCTCAATCTGCAATTGGAATTGTGGGTCAACTGCACGGGTATGCAAGATTTCTGCCAGCCCCGCATCGCTCACATGCGCGTGATCCATTGCCACATTACCCTGCGCATCCACCTCCAAACTCATCTTCTGCGGCTTATCGTTTTGCTGCACCGCATCGGTCTTGGGCAACGTAATTTTGAGCGACTGCGGACTGAGCAGCGGTGCGGTGATGATGAACACCACCAGCAGCACCAGCATCACATCCACCAAGGGTGTGACGTTGATTTCGCTCATCATGTCGCCGTCTGAATTATTTCCCATTGCCATGATGCTTATCCCCGTGTTTCAGTGCCAGGCGCATGAAGTCATGCGCAAAATTTTCCAGCTCGGTGATGCGCAACTTGAGATTACGCAGAAAATAATTGTAAGCCAGCACCGCTGGCAAGGCGGTGGCGATACCAATCGCCGTCGCAATCAGGGCTTCGCCTATTGG
>Ga0210026_1004053_pt1 | contig 10806 bp, 2 predicted proteins | sample CryGeymeta201509_FD_183977 | JGI IMG/M metagenome (GOLD analysis project Ga0210026, IMG submission 183977) | Groundwater microbial communities from Crystal Geyser aquifers in Utah, USA - Crystal Geyser metaG 2015-09 (SPAdes) (version 2) | ecosystem: Environmental > Aquatic > Deep subsurface >... | reverse complement strand
ACCGACAACCGAGCCGAACCAAAAAAAAAGCGGCCCCCGAAGGGACCGCAATATCAAGATCAGATGCGCTGAGGATTAGCCGGCAGGACAACCTTCGTCGGAAAGTCCGTCGCAGTCGTCATCCTTGCCGTTGCAGATTTCTGGACCACGGCCATTCGGGCAGTTGATGCAATCTTCATCAACGGTGCCGTCGCAGTCGTTGTCGAGCATGTCGCAGATCTCGTTTTCTGGGATGCAGATTCCAGGTCCGCAACCTTCGTCCACAAGACCATCACAGTCGTTGTCGACGCCGTCACAAATCTCCGGAGCCAATCCGTCAGGACAAGCGATGCAGTTTTCATCGACCTGACCGTTGCAGTTGTTGTCGATGTTGTCGCAGATTTCAGTCCGCGGAACACAGGTGTTGCAGCCCTCGTCGATCATCAAGTCGCAGTCATTATCGACTCCGTCACAGACTTCTGGTGCGGGGATGCACACCGTTGGAGGGCAACCTTCGTCCACGAGCGTGTCGCAATCGTTGTCGATGCCGTCGCAGATCTCAGCTGCCGGCACACAGGTCGATGGAGGAGGACAGCCTTCGTCAATGACCATGTCACAGTCATTATCGACGCCATCACAGGTTTCAGCCTGAGGAATGCAACCCGCGGGTGGGCAACCTTCGTCGACCGCCGAATCGCAGTCATTATCAACGCCGTCGCACACTTCGAGCGTAGGAACACACATCGGAGGAGGACAACCTTCGTCGACCGCCATATCGCAGTCGTTATCGATGCCATCACAAATTTCGGCCTGAGGAACACACGCAGGTGGCGCGCAGCCTTCATCGACGGCCATATCGCAGTCATTATCGACGCCGTCGCACACTTCAAGCTCTGGCATACAACTCATTGGAGGAGGACAACCTTCGTCGACCGCCATATCGCAGTCGTTGTCGATGCCATCACAGATTTCGGCCTGAGGAACACACGCAGGTGGCGCGCAGCCTTCATCGACGCTGCCGTCGCAATCGTTGTCGATGTTGTCACCACAGATCTCGGAGGTTGGCGAACAGGTTGGGCAACCTTCGTCGACCGCCATATCGCAGTCGTTATCGATGCCGTCGTCACAGACTTCAGGCGTACAACCCATGCAACCTTCGTCAACCTGCCCGTTGCAGTTGTTATCGACGAAATCACAGACTTCGGTGGTGGCCTGGCAGCTCAAACACGCGATCGAAACGTGAATTTCCGAGTTGCCGTTGGCGAGTGCTGCGTTGTTGAACGCCGTGCATGACGTGCCGGCCAGCTCAATTTCGTGGGCCGCTGCGTCATAACTCCATCCATTGGTGGCATCGCGTGCCACTGGAGTGGTGGTCATACCCGACACAATGGACACGCTGGCACGAGCCATATCGTCGGTTGGTCCTGGTGTGTACGAGATTTTGCAGGAGCCCGTCGCGATAGCAATCTGATTCACTGCATTCACGATATCTTGAGCATTACTCACCTCAAACCAATCTTGGTTTGCAACCGAGGGATTGGGATCAGGATTGGCTGCCGTGATACCGGCGAGGGCAATTGTTTGCATATCGTTCGCATTCAACCCTGTGAAACCGAGCACATAGACCGGGATATCCAAGGCCGCCAATTCGGCAGCACGAGTTGCGGTCAAATTAACACAAGTGGGTTCGCCATTGCCGTCACACCTATTGCCGCTGCCGGTGGAGTCGCACGAGCTGGTCGGATCCCCATCGGTAAGCAAAATCACAGCTTTGGGACGCGTGGCATCCAAGGGGTCAGCTGTCATAGCCGTGAGGTTTCGGTCGTTAACCTGTCTCAGCGAGATCGGTGTTGGTGTGCCACCCGTTGGTGACAACGCTTGGTTGCAGTTCCCGGACCGACGATATGCGCACTTGAAGTCAGCCTCACTATTGGCCGCCATGGGCAGTCGAACATCTGGAAGCGTGCTGCAGGTCGCAGAACCCATGAAGTGGCCCACGCCAGTATTAAACGCCGAGGTCACCAAAGGCGCGATCGTATCGAGCGCAGATTGGGCGGCACTCCATCGAATGGTGGAATTGCTACCAGAGATCGCGTAGGTCATCGAACCAGACGTATCCATAAGGAAGAAGAGGTTTGGCTTGACGCGGTTCGCCGTCGAATTCGCCGTTGCGCAGACATCGGCGCCAGGCACCACATAATCTGCGTCACAGGCGTCGCCTGTCCCGTCATTATCCGTGTCGTCCTGGTTGTAGTTGGCGGTGCTTGGACAGTTATCACAAAGATTTCCGATGCCATCCATGTCGGCATCCGCCTGGTTGGTGTTGGCGATCAAACGGCAGTTGTCGTTGATATCAATGACGGTGTCGCCGTCGGTGTCGGTCTGGCTGTTATAAGGCAGCACTTCGCAGGCGTCGCCAGTCCCATCGTTATCGGCGTCGGCCTGGGTGTTGTTGGCAACCGTTGGGCAGTTATCGCAGGCATCGCCCACGCCATCGCCCTCGCCATCAGCCTGATTGGCATTTGAAACGGTGGGGCAATTGTCCAAGAAGTTCACGATACCGTCGTTGTCGGTGTCGCCGGTAAGACCTTCACAGGCGTTGCCGATTCCGTTGTTATTGCTGTCGGCCTGATTCGAATTGGCAATCGTCGGGCAATTATCACAGGCGTTACCAATGTGGTCTCCGTCGGTGTCCGCCTGATTCGCGTTCGAGACGCTTGGGCAGTTGTCGACGTTGTTCAGGATGCCATCCATGTCCACGTCACCGATGGGATTATTCAGCCCTTCACAGACGTCGCCAATACCGTTGTTGTTGCCATCAGCCTGGTCGGCATTCGACAAGGTCGGGCAATTATCACAAGCCGTACCCACGCCATCGCCATCGCCGTCGGCCTGATTCGCATTCGAGACGGTCGGGCAATTGTCTGCGAAATTCAGGATGCCGTCGTTATCGGTATCCACGACGACGCCCTCACAGGCATCACCAACGCCGTTATTATTTGCGTCGGCCTGAGTCGAGTTGGCGATCGTTGGGCAGTTGTCGCAAGCGTCGCCTTTCTTGTCTCCGTCACCGTCGGCCTGATTGGCATTAGCGATGCTGGGGCAATTGTCGACATTGTTCAAAATGCCGTCCATGTCCAGATCGCCAGTGGGGTTATTCAGACCTTCGCAGACATCACCGACGCCGTTGTTGTTGGCATCAGCCTGGTCGGCATTCGACAAGGTCGGGCAATTATCACAAGCCGTACCCACACCATCACCGTCTCCGTCGGCCTGATTCGCATTCGAAACCGTCGGGCAGTTATCGCGGAAGGCCGGGATCATGTCGCCGTCGACATCATCGGTCAGGTATTCACACGCGTCGCCAATCCCGTCGTTATCGGCGTCGGCTTGATCCGAGTTCGACACGGTCGGGCAGTTGTCACAAGCATCGCCGGTCTTGTCGCCATCGCCATCAAGCTGATTGGTATTCGCCATGGCGGGGCAGTTATCGAGGCTGTTCACGACCGTGTCGTTGTCGACGTCGCCCGCGGGATCCGCGAGACCTTCGCACACGTCACCGACGGCATTATTATTGGCGTCGGCTTGGTTGGCATTGGCCACGTTGACGCAATTATCACAGGCGTCACCACGCTTATCACCATCCGTGTCGGCCTGGTCGGCATTGGGCTTGGAAGGGCAGTTATCAACACCGTTGGTCACACCATCGGCATCGTCGTCGCCTGCTGGATCTACGAAGTTCTGACAGGCGTCGCCCACGCCATTATTATCAGCGTCCGTCTGGTCGAAGTTGGCGTATTCTGGACAATTATCGCAAGCATCGCCCACGCCATCGCCCTCGCTATCCGCTTGGTCAGGATTGGCAACTGTTCGGCAATTATCAGCAACGTCTCGAATTCCGTCGTTGTCGGTATCGATGATGTTCGACATGTCTTCACAGACGTCGCCGACTTGATTTTGGTCGGCGTCGGCCTGGTCGAAGTTGGCTACTGCAGGGCAGTTATCGCAGGCATCGCCAATATGATCTTGATCGCCGTCGGCCTGATCCGGGTTGGCTGCACGCCAACAATTATCTTCAAAATCTAGGACTCCATCGCCGTCCTTATCGGCCGTCGGATCGGTGGGCAATTCACATTCATCACCGATTCCGTCGCCGTCCGTATCGGCTTGGTCGCCGTTGGCGACGTCATCGCAGTTGTCACAAACATCTCCGACTTCGTCTTGGTCGCTGTCAGCCTGATCAGGATTATCGACTTCAACACAATTATCGAATGGGTCGCGGACGCCATCGCCGTCGGTGTCCATCCAAAGTTCGCAGGCATCACCCACATCATTCTTATCGAGGTCGGCTTGATCCAAATTGGCCACATCAGCGCAATTATCGCAGACGTCGCCGACCCCATCTCGATCAGTGTCGGACTGCTCGGGGTTTGCGACGCACGCACAATTGTCGCGTCGATTAAGGACGCCATCGCCATCGTTATCGGCGTTTCCGTCACTGACATCACATGTAACGCCACCTGCGTCGCCACCACCGTCTGCTTCGTTGTTAATGGTGTTATTGGTTCCCTGATCGGACCCAGCATCAGCGGAATTATTGGCGTTATTGCTTGCGGTTCCAGTCGAACCGTCATCGGCACAAGCTGCAAACGCCAAGCACGCCACGATCGCAAGGGCACGCGTACGTGCTCCGAGAAGCGCTACGGATTGCATAATTTTCCTTTTATGAGGTTTTCCTAACGTTACTTTACACAGCGTCAGGCCCTCTGAGCAAGAACCTGCGTGCGACAAAGATTTGACGCTTTTGGGAGGGCAGGAACAAATGATGGCAACTTTGCGACATAGTTGAGGTTGATTCACAACGCAATTTTCCATAGGTTGGCTCCCTTACGCGGTGATAGATCCGCATGACTGACTCGAAGGACCCTTCCATGTTTCAGCGTTTGCCCCTCCTCAATTGGGCGCTCGTGGCCACTACTTTCATTGCCCTGCTCAGCGGATGCAGTGATGGCTCCAGCAATAATACCACCGACTGCACAACCCGGGCCGATTGCGCCGAGGGCGAGCGCTGCGACGCCAACGGAAGTTGCACATCGACGCCTCTGGCGTGTTCGAATCCATACGACTGTGATTTTGGCGACTATTGCCTCGCAGGAAGCTGCGCAGATGCAACCTGTGCCGAAGACTCCGAATGCACCGACGCTGTTTGTGTGAACCAGTTATGCCGCCCAGGCTGCGTGGACGACGATGCATGCGGTGACGGAAAAACCTGCAACCCTCTGACTCGCATCTGCCAAACGGCAGGTTGCACCACGGGCACCTGTGCACAGTTCCAATCCTGCGAAACGCAGGACGCTGGCGCGGATAAGTGCGAGTACAACGGCGACTGTAATAACGACGCCGTTTGTGCGGCGTACGCTCAACAGCTCGGCGACGGTAACGAATACATCTGCAGCACCGCGCAACAACGCTGCGTGATCAAGCCAGAGTGCGGCACAGACAACGACTGTGTTCTCGGCGAAATCTGCGAACCCCGCGCAAGTGATGCTCGACGGGTTTGCCGTCGCGGTTGCCGCGAAAACGCGGAATGCGGAAGCGGTCAGGTGTGCTCAGTTGAACAAGGAAGCATCTGTGTGGACGGTTGCGATTCTGACACGGATTGTACCGGCGAAAAGGAAGTCTGTTCCAACTTGGTCTGCATTGAGACCTGCACACAACGAAGTGACTGCACCAACATCAACCTCGGCTACATCTGCACCGGCAACCCTCGCATCTGCCAGGGCTGCACAGATTCCTCACAATGCCCATCGACTCAATTTTGTGACTTCGAGCAGGGCAACTCCGAGGACGAAGCCACGAATCCTTCAGTTGGCCTGTGCGTCGATCTGCCTCCGACATGTCCCACCGACCTCTACGGAACCAATACGACGCTCGACTCCGCCTACGCGGTTGCCACCTTCCCCTTCGATCCCGCCGGAGATGATCGTCCATATTATTGCCGCGAAACAACGGGCGGAGACTGGTTCAAAATCAACGCGACCCTTGGCGAAGTCATTGAAGCCGAGTTGACCTACTCCACGCCGGGCAATCTCGACCTTGCGTTGCGCGCATCAGACGGCCGCGAGCTTGCGCTCTCGGACTTGCCTCCATCCGAAGACAACGGCAAGGAACTCATTCGATTCGGCACAGACCTCGGCGGCATCTTTTACGTGCAGGTCCGTGGGTCGATCATTGACGCCAATGCTCAATATGGTCTGAAGATCAATGTTGGCGCGCCAGCCGCGTGCACCGACGACGCATTTGAACCCAACGATGATCCGTTGACCGCGCCAGTGCTTCCACCAGCGGTTGACCATAAGGACCTCGAAGTCTGTGGCGACGATCCCGACTTCTACACCCTCGAAGCGCTTGCGAATCAAGTCATCCGAATTCGCGCGTCTGCTCCTCCTCGCCTGGGCAATATTGACCTCGTCCTGCGGGACTCGGCAGGAGCGATCGTCGCTCAAGCACTCACCGGTTCGTCGGTCGAAGAGATCCTCTACACCACCGAGGCTGCAGAAGACTTCGTGTTGGAAGTTCGCATCGCAACGGGCGTGGGCAACGCGATTTACGACCTCGAGTGGACCCAGTTCGACAACGTTTGTACGGACGTCTTTGAACTGAACAACTCCTGCAACGAAGCCAACACCGTAGGCGCAGGCACGTACGCAGACCTCGCGGTTTGTGCCGACCCTGACTACTACGCGTTCGACCTGCTTCCCTTGCAGACCATCACCGTGAAGGCGATCTACGACCCGACTACGGCCGCAGGCGACCTCGACATCACACTTTTCGGACCCAACGATTGTGCAACCTTCGTTCAGTCAGAAAGCCGAGAACTCATTCCGAACTCGACCGCAGTGGCCGAGACCATCACCTACCAGGCACCAACAGGTGGTCGTTTCAACATCCTTGCCAGCCTCTTCGCGGGCATCAATGTGCCTTACACACTGGACGTCCAGATCGTAGACGGACCTCCATGCGTGGACGACTCGTTCGAGCCGAATGACGCGCTCGCAAACGCAGTCCTCATCGACGCCGCTCAAGCGGCCCTTGGGACCGACAACATCATCACCGGCGCAAAAATCTGTGACGCCAATCAAGATTGGTACGCCATTGATTTGGCCGAAGGCGACGTCCTGAGATGGGATGTGAAGTTTAGCAATACTCAGGGCAATCTCGATGCGTTCCTCGTAGGCCCTAGTGGCAGCGTGATCGCTTCTTCAGTCACCAATAATGACCTCGAAAGCGTCACCTACACGCCCGGTGTGGGCGAGGCCGGAACTTACTACCTTCACGTGGAAGGCAAATTCCCCGCACGTGCCGACTACTGGGTCCTCACCTACCTTAACGGCGTAGGCCCGGCTGACCCTGCTTGCCCTGACGACTTCGAAAATAACGACACAGCCGCCACAGCTGTCGCAGTCGGGACCGGAAGCTACGGCCTTCTCATCTGTGGAAATCCTGTCGACGACGACTGGTTCTCAACCGACCTTTTGGCTGGAGAGCGTCTCACCGTTTCGCTTACGTTCCCGCACGCTCAAGGCAACGTTGACCTCATCCTTTACGATGACTCGAGCATCACGTCGTCTGCCGTCGAGAGTCGAACGATCACCGACAACGAGTCGGTCACGTACCTGTCTTCTCGTGACCAGACCGTGAAATGGCGCGTCTTCACACCGACAACAAAACCAGCCATCCCATACGGAATGCTCGTCGATATCACTCCCGCTGGTGTGTGTAGCGATGACATTTATGAAGCCAACGAAACGGCAGGTTCGGCTCCTCTCATCGCGATCCCAGGCCTCTACGCAGGCTTGACCAAATGCGAAGACAACGTCGACTGGTTCAAGTTCAACGCCGTATCCGGGCGCAAGTATGAGGTGTTCTTGAACTTCATCAATCGTGCTGCGAATCTCGACGTCACCGTTTACGACTCGACGTTGACCGCCGTCGGTCAAGGCGTGTCCACGACAGACGACGAGTCGGTGATCTTCACCGCAGCGGCTGCGGGTGTTTACTTCATCAAGATCGAATCCCCGGTACGTTCGCGACTCGTCTACGATTTGATGCTTTACGCGGATCTTAACGGCAACAACGTCTTCACCGACGCTGGAGAAGGTCCAGAAGATCGCGTCTGTCCAGACGACTTCGAAAACAACGACACCGCGGCGACGGCTAAGCCAATGCCCATCGGCACATCGAGTAACCTGCTGCTGTGCTCAACCAGCGACCCCGACTACTACACGTTCTTTGTACCCGCCGGAGCGAGCCTGACCACGAATGTGATCTTCACGCACAGCGACGGCGACATCAACGCACGGATTTACAAGGGTTCTTCGCTCATCGCCAGTGGCCTTTCGACCACTGACAACGAGACGATCACCGTTTCGAACACCGGCACCTCGGGTGAGACCTACACACTCAATGTGTACGGCGTAGGCACCTTCACATCGCGCTACAACGTCACGTCGAGCCTGGCGTTCACGACGACGTGTAACGACGACATGGTGTCGTCAGCGGACCTTGTGACCGCAAGTGGCGCAACCCCCATCACGTCAGATGCCTACAACGACTTGACTCTTTGCGAAGGCACCGAGGATTGGTTCCGCCTTCCTGCCGGCACGACTTCGGTCGACGTAAATCTGGAAGTCAATCCACTCTTGGGAGCCATCACTCTTGAGCTGATGGACAGCACAGGCACGATGGTTCAGACGGCCACTGCCACCGGTGCGGTGCGAGCCCTTGCTGCAAACGCACTGAACGGGGCATCGCTCTACTACCTTCGCGCCAGCGCAACCGGTGGCGGATTCATTCGTAACTCCTACGACCTTTGGGTCTCACTCAACGGCGTCATGCCAGCAGCCCCATTCTGCTCCGACGCATACGAGCGAAACGACACATCAAACTCGGCGTACTCGCTTGACGTGAATGCCGGCATCAACCTCACGGATGCCATTGCCTGTGGTGAAGATCAGGATTGGTATTCGGTCTCAGTGTTTGCAGGCCAAGACTACATTGTCCAAACCTACTTCGATCACGTGGCCGGCGAGTCGGACTTGGCTTTGGAGGTCAAGGATGCTGCCGGAGTCACGCTGGCAAACGGCACCGTTGATTCGGACACGAGCGACGAGTTCTTGACCTTCCGCCCCACGACGGCTGGAAACGTCACCATTGGAGTCAAAAACGTTGCAGGGTCACTCACTGAGACGCCCTATATCATGCACGCATCACGTAAACTGGCGGTCTGTCAGGATGACGTGTACGAGCCCAATAACACCGCAGCCATCGCTAAGCCTTTGGCAAACGTGCCAGCGGTATTCCCTCTTGGGTCTTGCTTAGGGGCAAACAACCAAGCGGATGATTACTTCACTTTCGTCGCTCCAACTGATGGAGACATCACCGTTGAACTCCTCTTCGACGGCAGCGTGATGAACTTCCTCGTTGAAGTGCGTGATGGTGGCGGATTAACCCGTGAGGCATTGCCGGTTGGAGGCTCCATCAATCGCCTTCGCTACACAAAAACGGGGGCGACCCAGGGCGAGAGCTTCCGAGTCTACGTGGGAAGCGGACAGATGGCTTACGGCCCGTACTTCCTGCGCATTGGCTTGGATTAGACCCAACCTCTGAACTCGGCTCTCGTTTGAGCTCACCTGAACGTCCCAATTTTGGGGCGTTTTTTTTTGCCCAGCGCACAAAAAAGGCGTCCCAAATCTGGGACGCCCATCGCTCATCACTATTGCCTAATTTGGCGGGTCAGGTCACAGCCGGGTCAGGTGATCGTTGGCCAACACCAAGTAGGCGGCAGCCTTATAAACCATCACAACAAAACAGGGCCTCGCGTCCCTGATGGTGGCCGCGAACCAAATTGCTCACAGCTCACCGCGCACGGCACTGCCACCTGCTCTCAGAGCACGTTTCCGTCGCTATCGAAGGCGTGGACATAACGTTCCTCGACGCTGAATTTCAGCGTGTCCCCTGGCTTGATGCTGGCGATCGTCTCGTGCCGTACGTGGGCCACGACAGCCTGGGTGCCACACTTGCCATGAACGTGTGCTTCCCACCCCATCGGCTCGACAACCTCGACGACCATCGTCAACGCGGCATTCTCGCTTTCGGTAACTTCCAAATGTTGAGGTCGGATTCCGATCTCGTAAATCCCAGGCTTCTTAACCCGTACGTCGATCCCCTCGGCCACAAAGCGGCCGTCGTTTGACGTGCCCTTCAGGAAGTTCATCGATGGAGATCCGATGAACGCAGCCACAAAACGATTCTGTGGGTGGTCAAAGAGTTCGGTCGGAGTGCCAATCTGCTGCACCAGCCCTCGGTTCAGCACAACGATACGGTCCGCAAGGGTCATCGCCTCGACCTGATCGTGAGTGACGTAGATCATCGTGGCGCCCAATTCATGATGAAGCTTCTTGAGTTCAACACGCATCTGGGTGCGCAACGAGGCGTCGAGATTCGAAAGCGGTTCGTCGAAGAGCATGACGTCAGGCTGACGAACGATCGCACGTCCAATCGCCACACGTTGTCGCTGCCCGCCGGAGAGCTGTTTGGGCAGTCGTTCAAGGTAATCGGTAATCCCGAGCATTTTGGCCGCCGTCTCGACCCGTTCAGAAATCAGTTCGGGCGATTCCTTTCGGATTTTCAGACCAAACTCCAGATTCTCGCGGACACTCATGTGCGGATAAAGGGCGTACGACTGGAAGACCATCGCAACACCACGTTCCCGTGGCGGGACGTCGTTGACCACCCGTGACCCGATGCTGACCTCGCCGGACGTGA
>Ga0210026_1004050_pt1 | contig 10807 bp, 9 predicted proteins | sample CryGeymeta201509_FD_183977 | JGI IMG/M metagenome (GOLD analysis project Ga0210026, IMG submission 183977) | Groundwater microbial communities from Crystal Geyser aquifers in Utah, USA - Crystal Geyser metaG 2015-09 (SPAdes) (version 2) | ecosystem: Environmental > Aquatic > Deep subsurface >... | reverse complement strand
ACGCTGCCAATGACCAGTGTCAGCTCACCCCATAGAATAGAAAGCATCATTGATATTAGCAATCTAATCTCAAACAGCATTCTCGAAGATACATGTCCAGATTATACCATGTACGAGCTAAATCTTAGAAGTTCCTTCATGAAAACTGAAGGATCGCACAAAAGCGACTAAACCGAAAAGATAGATACTAGCCATGGAAAGAAAGATTAAAATAACTCATGCGAACCTGTTTTGTTGAAGGAGGACATTCCTAAGGTCGGATCAATGGTAAAAACTGTCAATAGCTTCACCTAAAAATAATAGCTTGTGCAACCCCCAAAAATAGGATTTATGAATTTGAAAAACTATGAGTTAGGATAAGATGCCTTTGGCCTGTCCAGTCCTCTCATCAAAAACTATGAAATGTTTGTGAAGGCTCAAACGGACAAAAGTTAATCAATTTCCTAGTCTTTGGGAAATATTTGGCAATTCGAGGTCAACTAACCTCTTCAACTCTAAGAGAATCTGTATCTCTGTTCTTTGGGTTATCCATTCATCGAGTAGAGCAAATGGTTCTCCTGCATTTTGGATGAAAACAATGTAGAAAAGCAACAAAGATCGATACATTTGCTGAACAAACTAGTAACAAGAAGGCAGCATGTCAGTCTGTCGAATATCCAGGAAGGGAGCATTTTCTATCAGAGTGTGGTTGTTGTAAATGGGAATATTTATTACTGCCTTGTTGATGAAGCCGATCCATACTCCGTCTATTATCATCCAGACCAGGCTTGTTTAGCAAAAAAAATCAATGAAGTAATCATAAAGCAAAAATAAAAGCACCTCTAAACCCACAAGGAACTTACTCCTGTTCAAAAATGCTCTATCTATCGGCACCCACCTAAATGCCTTACTCCTACCTTGATTCAACTCACTATCCAGCAATAGCTATCAAAAATAAAGGAAGAAATCGATTACGGTAAAATATTGGATGAAAAGTTAGGAAAACTTCTGGATCGTAAAAGGTAGCCAGCTGTACAGACAGAGTCGAAAGCATACCAGAACATCAAACTGATCGATAGCTTACACGATCTTAATTCAAGCACTCTCGCAGTGATGACTGAGCTGAAAGCTTATATGAAGACATTTCTTAGAATATCAGAACTAAAACAATTCAATCTTTTTGATCTGTTCTTTGGAGTTCTCAATAAAGAGTACATGTGTTGCTAAATTTTGAAAAGATTCACTAAAAAGCCCCTTTCTCTTAATTAGATAGAATCTGCAGACCCACATCTTTACAAGGAAGTCAGTGAAGCCATGAAGGCTGTTGAACCAGATATGCGATTCGACGTATGGGCTTAACTGAAACAAGGACCAACAACTATTTATCGCAAGTATGTATTGGAAGATGTAGCTTTTGCCACCGTATTCGGACTATCACCAATGAATCCTACGGGTATAGCTATACCATTGAAGGAACTGAAAAACACTATCTCATTATTGGCAAATAAAAAATAAGTAATTCATGCCTAAGATAGGGTTCGATCAAAAGGAAGAAATTTTAGTCTATATCATCAAGTGCTTGAATGTGAACCACCATACCAATTAAATCATCAATTAATTCAAGAGAATGGTTCACCTTGATGTTGAGGCAAGCAAAAATCTCACTCCACGGCTAAAACTTTACTTCAAAATGTCCAGAGAGCAAATAAATAAACCTAAAACTTCGGATGCCAATAATCTCAAGGCAAAATGCAAGGATTTGACTCTGACACAAAAATAGAAAGTATTTGACCTTTTGAACAGTAGCAAGATGAAGTGGGTTGATAATGATTTTGTGCTATTGATTAGATGAATAAATCAGGCTTCAAAATCAGGTTGATTTTTGGGCTCAGCTTTTCTGAATGCTTACAATTATTGGAGATTTTTCAAAACGTGTTTGCAGTTAGGGAACTCGTCAATCTGAATGCCAAATCGAGCAATGCCTCCGACAATGTGAGGATAGAAGAAAGCATCAGCAAGAGTAACCTCATCTCCAAAGCAATACTTTCCCTTAGTTTTTTATAAAAACTTTTCGATGGTCTGGGTTCCTCTGAGCACCCACTCAGCTGCAAACTTCACTTTATCAACCCCTTCTTTTTCTATTCTTTGAAGCATCCTGAGGTTTTGGTAAGGATGAACAGCAGAGTTGATAATTTCACAGAACCCTCTCACTTTTGCTCTCTTAATAGCGTCCTTGGGGAATACAGAGTTTTCAGGATAGGTGTCCTCAAGATATTAGCAAATGGCCATTGATTCAACAAGGACATCACCAGTGGGAAGAACAAGAGCTGGAACTCCCTAAGTTGATGAAAATTTACCTGGTTGGGATTGACTTTAGCGTATTCTTAGGATTTTTGTTAGCCAGCTGACAGTTTAATGTATTTGTAGTCGACCTCTAGCTTTTTGTGGTGAAGAACAATGCGAACTCTCCAGGAAGTTGAGCTTCTGAAGTATGTATAGAGAGTGAGTTTACTCTTTTTGTAGCCCTCCATCTGGAAAAGATATGTTAATATATATTATAAAAGTCAAGAGGAATTATCGATAACGATCAATGAGTGATCAGATGAGGGTCCCAACAGACCCGGACCTACTATTTTGACAGTCTATCAATAGCTCTCATATCTTCTTCACTTAGCTTGAAATCAAAAATATTGAAATTTTCAACGATTCTATCCTGATTTACAGATTTCGGTAAGACTACAAACTGATGTTCCAAAGCCCACCGAAGACAAATTTGAGCAACTGATTTCTGATATTTTACAGCAAGTCCAAAAAGAGTATGATTTTTAAGCAACTTTTTGTCTCCTCTGGCCAGAGGAGAGTAAGCTTAAATGATAATGTTCTTTTCCCTGCAAAAGTCAATCGTTTCTTTGTCCCAAAGTAGGGGATGGATCTAAAATTGATTGACTGCAGGTGTGATCTCTGAGTATTCAATTATGTCTTAGAGATGATGTTTTAAGAAATTGCTCACACCGATGTCCCTAACCTTCCCTTCTTTCTTCAAATCAATCAAGGCTCTCCAAGTTTCTCTTCTCACCTAACAGTTCTTCGGACTCTTTACGTTGGTCTTGCTGACTCCAGGCCAATGAATAAGGATCATATCAAGATAGTCTACTCCTAATTTTTTTAAACTCCTCTCACAGGCCTCTCTCGCTTGTTGGTAACCTTGCTCATCTGGAGAAATTTTGCTGGTGATGAAGAGAGAACTTCTATCAACTTGAGATTAAGCGATAGCCTTTCCAATTTATTCCTCATTTTTGTATATGCTAGCAGTATCAATGTGATGATAACCGGTTTTAAGTGCCCATTTCACAGCTTGTATGCACTCACGGCCTTTTATTTGATAGGTCCCAAAGCCCAAGCTAGGAATTTCATATCCTGATTTTAGTTTGAGGGTAGGATTAGTGCGATTAAACATTTAATTAAAGAGTTATAAAAAACCAGCTATTTATAGGGTTTTATGCTGCTCAAACTACTCCGGGAATGTTACGAGAAGGATAGAAGGCTTCTTCGGTCGATTCATCGGGCCCTGATCTACCCCGTCTATCGCTATTAGTATTTCAAACTGTCTGATATACGAGAAAAAATGTTGACATTCAAATATTTGGATAAAGATGAAATGCTAAAAGCAGGAAAATGGAAGTGGGTGTACGTCATCAAGGAGAAGAGCAAGAATTCATGATCAAATTATATTAATCCCATATCATTGCGGCTTTTGCTTCTTAGCTGTCATTTTTTTCCTGTGGCGGATGGGTCCTTGAGTTGCCGTTTTCTTCTTAGCGTCAAGAAGGACCTCCTACTGATAGTTTCCAGTGTCAGTATTCTCGTCGTTAATAGAAATATGCAGTTTTTTCTGGTTCAGCTTATTTATGCTACTCGTAGGTCGTCTTTCTTAAAACTCTTGCAATTCTTAGGGTTTCTATCGATTTGAATCAACTTCTTTTGATTTAACCAATTATCTCAGCTCATATTAGATCTGATAAAGGCGGCATTAGGACTTCTAGCTCTTTTCGCTGGCTTAGTCTATTATTTCTATCTATTGAGCTCTACATATATGATATGCTACATCGGACTCTCATCAAGCTAACCAACTTGAACGGACTCTTTCTTTACGAAATTATGACTGATGATCGTCTGGTCATGGCTCAGAAAGCTGTTAATAAGGCTTTAGGCTTACTTTGATTTATCTCTACTAAAACTAAGGGAATCCTCATCGATTGCCATTTTACTGTGTTTACAGGTCTCTATGTTGTTGGGGATGTGACTAAGACTTGAAAGGTTGATTGGCTTGTTGAAATAATCGAAATTTAGAGGTACACTGTTTCCCATGAAGAATAATTTATTGGTGGAATCGCCAATTTCCCCTTTTTTGTTTCTCTGGAGCTAGTTCCTCAAAAAGGCGATCATCAGTTCTGAATAATGATGCGTTTACCTTTTTATTGAATAGTTTATTCTAATTTTTTTCCTTTGAATTTTTCCATTTCTATAACCTTGTAGCATTATTTTCTAATCCTTTCCAGTTATTTTTCCAGCAAAATATTGTTCTTTTTCTGATGCTCCAGCTCTCCACTCCTCGATGAAAGCTGCTCAAGCAATTCCTTTCGTTATGCTTCGAGATTCCTTTGTGCTTCCATTTTATCAACCAGAAGTTTGTTGTAATTATTTTTAAGCATTTTATACTCAGACTTCAGGCTAATCAGTTAGCTGTACATATCTGAGAGTTGCTTCCCGCCTAAAATTAATGGTAGCTCCTCAGCCTTTTTAGAACTACTGTCAAATCGCTTGCTTTTCGATCGAGATAACTCATGTGGAGATTGATTGTGTTTGCTATCTCTTCGTGAGGTCTTTCTCTCTTTGGATGAAAAAGGACGAATGGCATGCATATGTTTTAGCTCGCTTTGATTCAGGTAGATGGTCTAGAAATCTTTTGATTTTGAGATGAGTTCTTTATACTTGACTTTACTTTTGCTGCTGTCTTTATGAAATATTCCCGAATGATTGTGGCAAATTTCATGTTTGTTCATTTGAAATTTAACGAGTATAATTTACTAGCCATAAAGTATTAAGATCAGTGCTTGAAAATCGATTAAGGAGGGGACCTTCCAAAAAGTGAAAGTTTGTGCAGTCCCTGAGGGCTCAAAGGGCTTACTGCTTTATTTGTTGGTGACATTTATGTCTTGACCTTTGTTTTTCTCTGAGAATAAGATGTCATTCTCTGAAGCACCGAAAATCGTTCAAGACGATGAACGTTCTCTCGATATTTGCAGAATTCGGTCTGATTTTTACTCCTTTCAAGACTACCTTTTGCGTTGATTATTTTGCGGGCAATACTTGGATTAACACTTTGGATTTGCTAGAAGTCTCTCTTACGATTGAGAAAACTGCTACCTTTGGTGTGTCTGGAAAAATTCTTAGTCTTTTTTGAATTACATTCCGATCGATGGCATAGACACTTTTTCCTAATTTGATTTCGTCTATCTTTTTGCGATATGTATCATTGAACTTTTCTATCTCTGTGGTGAACCCTGACTAGTCTAATTAGTACTGCTACGATTGAACTTTTTCCATCTTTCCTGAATGTCTACTAAAGTACATGATTCAGTTTGCGATTGTGGAGTACCTTTACAAGATCGGGATCCAGAACTGAAAAGCGACGATAGTTGCTGTGCTATACTTGAGAAATGCGACGATAGTGGTTCATTTTTGTTAGGTTTATATCATCAAGCTGGCTCATACTCACTCCGTTTATCATCTTATTATTTTATTTCAGAAATGTCGACCAAAGATATGGAGCCCGATCATTTGACTCTGCATTACATCAAGTATTCAAAAAATTAAAGATGAGTGACAGTTACATGTAATTAGGGACTAAGTTAATTTTTATCATTGAGCACTGCCATCTTTCACAGAAGAGCCCATGGCATGCTAAAACCTGGCCTTGAAACGATAATTTCCACTCTACTGCAGAGTTCCCTGCATGATATTGACTTCCAGAAAGTCTCTCACTTCCTCCCCAAAGAATATTTTTTCTTGAATTTCCACAGGATCTCTCAGATCTGAGCTTTACTTTATCTTCTTCCTGGCTTCGATTCTGCATTGATGAAACATGTTGTAATCGCCAACGAAACTCTTCATCATGGTTTTTAGGAGTCTGCGGTAGAACATGAGGGTCGGTTTGTGGACAAAGTTGCTCATAATTATAAAATGCTATATTGAATTAATCAGGCTCAGCACAACGAAATCAAAAGGCATTGGATTGACAGCTATTCCTAAATTGTTTTTTAAAAGTTAAGTGCAAACCCATAAAAGAATGCTTGAAAATGATGTGAGTATATAGGATAACTGCAGTGCTATGGTTGAACCGAGTCACTCAGTGGCGTTCAACAGAGGGTGCAAAATAATTTGTGCCTGAGTTGTATAGGTTCAAGAGTGATTTGTTGAGGTTGAGCTTCGGTTCCCTCTCAAACTACCCTAGTATTCCGCTTCAGGTGGCAGTTGGTTCAATGAGCTGTTGGCATCTGATAAACCCTAGGCGAGACACACTTTTTATACTTTTAAATAATAACAATGGACTATCAGTAATCCATCGAAGACACGCTCAGAAGATTAGCAGTTAAGCGTATAACACCCTATGTCCATCCCTAGCTCCACCTCGAACATCAGCCCATCAATGCCCGTTAATGCGATGAACTCAAGGATCAACTTAGGGAGCTAGTTCGTTAGAAAGTAGAAACTGCCAGGGAACAATACAACGCTCTCAATTTACAGCGTGAATACGAGAAAGTCTACGAGTAATTTGTGAATATGACTGGAGTTAACTAAGTTCGACAATAGAAAATGTGCAAGGATATCCGAGAAATGCACGAGATGGCAGACATGCTGCTACATCCTCCGAGTTTTAGTGACAAATTGGCCCTCTACTCCAACAAAAGTGCCTCTGCGTCTGAATTGGATGACTACGATAAGCTATATCATAAATATGAGAAAATGCACAAAGCTGGCTATGAGTTCGATTAATACGAAGCTTAATAGATCATTCGGAGGGCGAAGGAATACTATTTGCGTGATCGTTCATGATGGTCCATTGTTTACTCCGTTGTGGCAGTTTTAGCAGTTACACAGATAGCTGCATTTCACTCCAGTGAAGAAACACTCACAATATTTCTTGGCACAATTTGTCTTCTTGCAATTACAACCTTTCTTTAAGGCAAATTATGATTGCTAGCCCACCAGCTCCAACTTGTTTCGAAAGGCATCAGGGTCCTTTTCAAGGACCGCTTTTCTGGCCTTTTGGCGTTTGTCTTAGAAATCAGGGTTGTTTCGGCATTGATAACATGAACATTTTTCGTTGCATAGAAGGTCTTTGGAGAAGCATTCACAGTACATAAGCAAACACTTTGATTTGGGACATTTGCAGCTGACTTCTGAGACTTTCGGAAGCTGCTCTGGTTCAATACTCATATTTTGTTCTTCTCTAGATAGGATAAATTGTTACATAACCATTTTTACTTCACCTTCTGTATGCCTATTTTTTGGTTTGAATGAGCCCTCATCCCGCATTTCATAGTGGTATGGCTCCACATGTGCTAAGTTATCAAACAGGTCATTGTTTCCATACATTTCTCGAGCTTTAGCAGATATGTTCGACTAGAGGCTGATTCTAGATTTAAAATGTAGAATACTTCTGATTCTAACCCGGGGGGTGGGGATGATAATGAGTGCCTCCAATGCTAAAGCATGACTCATTTGACTTTCTGCTTTTATATGAATGTCGGTAGCCATTGAGAGAGTTAGCTCGATTGGTGTTGCGCTCGTTACTTTAGTCGTACTCAATCTCCATTAATTATAATATGTCGGGATTAAAGTATTTTGCGTTAATAGAGCCTGAAAAAGGATGATGACCATTTATAGCTGCTTCTGAGCTGAAGAAGAAGAGATAGACGGTCTATGAAAAAAAATAGCAGTATTCAATTTAATATTAATTTTTCAACTTTATGTCAAAGCTTACAAAACCTCAGTTCATCAAAGTCAGAGACCTTATTGATGCCAGAAGTGGATACAATGTCTACATTAAAGTCGTCAAGACCGAAGAAGCCAAGTCGAACGATGGTCAAACCACCTTCATCAGAGCCGTGGTTGCCGACGAAACTGGTGCCGCTAATGCTTTCTTCAAAGGAGAGCCCTCTAAGCTCATCAAGGAAGGAGCCACCCTTGCCATTAGAAATGGAAAAATCAGATTGATCAAAGGACAAATCTCTCTTGAAATTGACATCTTTGGCAGAATCACTCCCGAAACTGTTTAAATTAAAGCCAACACTCAATAAAATATTTCTGACAAATAGATTGAAAGAAGAAGAGAGAGAAGACCTAGAGGAGAAAAGGGAGGAGAAGACAGACCTAAAAGAAGAGAAGGTGACAGACCGAGGAGGCCTAGAGACGAAGATGAGGAAAGACCTACAAGAAGACCCAGAGAGGAAGGTGAAAGACCCCCCAGAAGACCTAGATAAGACAACGAAGAGAGACCTAGAAGAAGAGAAGACAACGAACAAAGACCAAGAAGAAGAGAGGACAATGAAGAAAGACCAAGAAGAAGAGAGGACAATGAAGAAAGACCTAGAAGAAGAGGGGACAATGAAGAAAGAAGAGAACCAAGAGGTGAAGATAGAAGACCTAGAAGAGAAGGTGAAGAAAGAGGAGAGAGAAGACCTCCCGTTCAATGGACAAAAATTGGTGCCATCGAACCCGGAGATGAGGAACTTAACATCACTGCTAAAGTAATTGTGTTCTAAAATAGATCATTTCAGTTGAAAAGGTCGGCAAAAAGGCCAGACTAGTTCTTGGAGATGAGACTGGTATCGTGAGAGCCTTCATGTACCAGTCTGAAGATTTGGAAGAAGATAATACTGTTGTGTTGTTCAAGGGTGTTGCCGAAGTTGTCCATGAGCATATCGAGCTCCAGCTGATGAGAAGAGGTCGGGTTGAGAAGGCCAGACGTGAAATCCGTGACGTCAATAAGAATGTCGACGTGTCTGCCAAGGAGTGGATGGAAGCCGCATGATAAGTCATCAAACTGTCTATTCACAATAACCTACTGAATATTTAAAAAAGAGGGATTCTATAAAAAAATGTTGCCGAGAGGCGATTATGAGCCTTAAAAGCAAATACGAATTATCTTGCGTCAATATTTATAAAATAGGTTTTGTAAGATGAAAAGAGATAAGGACAATCTCTAACCTCGAAGGGTACTGAAACGCAACAGTTTGAATCGATAATTGATGGAATAATAAATGCCCTAAAAGTTGTCAGAAAGGTCAACTTTATCTATGTCCTTGAGTCAACGTGTATACGAAACTTTAGATTGGCTCTGCCGTTTCTTGAATGATCCAGCTAATAAATTAATCGACTAGGAAAAGCTTAATGATTTGAAGGAACTGTTTGGTCAGGTGAGTATCAGTATGTCTTTTGAAGAAATGCTAAATATGTAGTACTCTAATCGCCTGTACTACATTCAGAAGTTGCTCTATAAAAAGAACGGCAAGATCAAAAGTTGGATCGCTCTTGGTGGTATGATAGACGAGGAGATTGAGAGGATTGAAAAAATGTGTGAAAAATACTTTCAAAATATTGAGGAGTTCACATAAATGAAATCGATGTACAGCATGATTGAAATAATTAACGGAAGGCACTGATACTTTGTATATATATCTTGAATCTCCATAATTTTTTTCCAAAACTACTTTCTGATCAAAATGAATATAATACTTGAATCTAATACTAATGACATAGACAGATCAGAATGCCTAAAAGAAGAGAAAACTTATCGCAACCACAGTGTCCTCCCCTTTAGCTTCAGTTATTGGCAAATTCTTGACCTATCCAATCGATACTGTCAAAACTATGGTTCAGGCCGATCGCCTAGAAATGAAAAAAATAAGCAACTACAAAGTAGGGCGCTCTTTGGATCTGGGTACTTTTAGCTATAAGTAGCAAAACGCATATATCAATAGCAAGGATTAAAGGGGTTCTTTCCGGGAGTTACCATCGCGGCATTCGGATCTATCATCGCATTTTCGGCTTATATGACAGCATATGAGAAGTGCAAGCAAGTGTGCTAAAATATCGAGGTAATTTTCATTGTATTAAAGTTTTTCAAGAAGCATACTGTTGCAAGCCATCTTTTATCAGGTTTTGCTGCTTAGTTCGTCTCCTGCGCCTTTTGGCTACCTATTGATATCATTAAGGAAAGAATGCAGGTTCAAGATGTAGTCAAACTCTACAAATATGATGGGCCTAGAGACGCTATGAAGAAAATTCACAAAACAGAGGGCTTGATTGGTCTTTATCGGGTAGATGTTATGCTATACTTAGGCCTATGGAGCAACCTTGGTTTTCTTTGGCCCTTATAGTGCTATCTTTTTTGCTGCTTTTGAGGAAATCAAATCCTTGTTGGTCAAAGATCCAAAAAACCAGACTTTAATGGAAAGCATGATATGCTCTGCTGGAGCTAGTGCTTTTGCAGGATACATAACTAATCCTTTAGAGATGGTAAAAATGCGAATGCAGATTCAAAGAGCAGACAGAGCAATGAAAGGAGGCTCTTTAGAGTAGACATACTATGGGTATCGCAACATCTTCCACGGACTGTACCTTGTTGCCAAAAACTAAGGCTTACTTGCCCTTTACAAAGGAGCTGGTCTTAGGGTCATGTTCGTTGTTCCTTTGACAACTATTTGCATTTCATTGGCTGAGTATTTCCGAGTGTTAGTGATGAAGAGCAAGCACCTTGATT
>Ga0210026_1004037_pt1 | contig 10830 bp, 7 predicted proteins | sample CryGeymeta201509_FD_183977 | JGI IMG/M metagenome (GOLD analysis project Ga0210026, IMG submission 183977) | Groundwater microbial communities from Crystal Geyser aquifers in Utah, USA - Crystal Geyser metaG 2015-09 (SPAdes) (version 2) | ecosystem: Environmental > Aquatic > Deep subsurface >... | reverse complement strand
GCGGTGGAATAACCCGCCAAACTCGGAGCCCAAGCAGCGTGAGGCGCAACTATAAACGCAGCCGGACCCGTTTGCGCACTGGTAAAATCTCCTCCAGTAAAGGCCGCTGCGAACGGCCCAACTGCCGGACCAAGCAACATGCTGACCCGAGAATCATTACCAGTTACATCACTGAGGCCATTTATAGCGCCATTTCCACTTACCAGTGAAATAACTGCTGCCTGAGCAGAACCAGCCGAAAACAAGCCGATTGAAAGCGCAAGAAACACACTCCGTATTTGTTTGCTTTTCATAATAGCCTCCCTGAATAAATTATCTGTTACGGTTACCGAACAACTCGGGGCGGATTGTATACCAAGTAACGCAAATAAAAAAATTAAATTTTCATTAATTTCAAAAATATAATGTTGCCTATCCCAAGACCGATAAAATCAACCCTCAAACAGGCCAATTAAAGACTATACAAGAAAATCCAGCCATAAAAAAACTATTGATTTCTCAATGGTTTAATTAAAACTGGCGGAGTGGACGGGACTCGAACCCGCGACCCCCGGCGTGACAGGCCGGTATTCTAACCAACTGAACTACCACTCCAAAACTTGTACCGCTTGTCACTTACTACTCACTACTTACCGAATCTGGTGGGTGCTGACGGGTTCGAACCGCCGACATTCGCCTTGTAAGGGCGACGCTCTACCAACTGAGCTAAGCACCCGTATCAAACCTGCCACTCTACCCGCTAAAGCGACTATGGATTTTCTGTCACTGCTTTCGGCACACTGAGTTTAATCTTGGCCTGCGCTTTTACTTCTTTTAAATAGGCTTGAAACATCTCATCGCCCGTCATCTGTCGTAGCTGTTGCGCATACTTGGCGCGTTTCATATCATCAGGCTTTTCACTACTTTTGACAGAATCAACTCGCACTAGAACAAACCCATCCTGCGCCGATTCAGAACCGACATACTGCGGCAATTTTGTCGCATCCGCCTGAAATATCTGACGTACGACTGACACCTCCAGCTTGCCATGCTGGGCATGTGTTATTGGCTGGGCGACCGACCAATCCAATGCAACCTTACCACCCTGCTGCAATTGAGCGAGCAGCATTTTACCTTGTTTTACTGCCATGTCTAGTGATTTTTTGCGCAATATTTTTTGTTTGATCAAATCCTGCACTTCATCGAAGGAGCGCGCTGCAGCAGGCTTATATTCCAGGATATGCGCAGCAAGCAAGGTGTTGGGAGCAATCTCGATGGCAGCCGTATTGCGCATGTTTTTTACCGCATCATCGCTAAATACGGCCGCCATGACCTTGGCAGACCAAGGCTCGCCCGCCGCCGCACCTTTTACCAGCCAGGCACTTTGCACAATCTTTACGCCAACCAATTCTGACGCGGGTTGTAAAGTATCGCTTTGTTCGTATACGGTATTACTAAATTTTTCAGCCAGTTCCGCGTAACTGTCGGCGGCTCGTTGCTGACGCAATTTGTTGACAATTTCGCCCCTTACCTCCACGAATGGCCTGACTTCTGAAGGTTTAACCCCGAGCAATTTGATGATGTGATAACCGAAGTCAGATTGCACCAGCCCGGAAATTTCACCCGATTTGAGTGCAAAGGTCGCATCGTCAAAAGGCTTGGTCATTACGCCCCTGGCAAACCAGCCCAGGTCACCGCCGTTCATTGCCGAACCGGAGTCCTGTGAATGCTGTTTGGCCAACTCGACAAATTGTGCCGGACTCTGCCTGACCTGCTTCAACAAGGTTTCTGCCTTTGCCTTGGCAGCATCCTTATCAGCTTGTGGCGCATCCGCCGCCACCGCAATCAGGATATGGGCAGCCTGACGTTGTTCGGCAGTGCCAAATTCGGCTTGGCGCGCATCGTAATACTTCCGCACCTCTTCATCCTTGACATCAACCTTGACCATCAAGTCATTGATTGAAAAAATTACATATTCAACTTTGGCCTGTTCGGGAAGTTTGAACTCTTGCTGATTCTGGTCGTAGTAAGCCTTGGTTTCAACGTCATCAGCCTTGACCGATGCCATATAGGATTGCAACGACACGCCAGCCAGGCTTATGACACGCTGCTGTTCATTGATGGCGATAACGTTATCCGCGACAGCATTCGCTGCATAACCATTTTGCGCATACGCTTCGCGCAACTGTTGACCTAACAAATCATCTCTCAGGCGCGCTTCAAACATCAACGGTGACATATTTTGACTATCCAGCACCGTGGTGTAACGCTTTTGATCAAACTTTCCGTCTTGTTTGAAAGCGTCTATCCCGCCTATCACCTGTGCAACCTGCTCATCTGTCACCGTCAACCCTGCCGCCCTGGCGCGCTCAATCAACAAGCGTTGCTCGACAAGATTATTCAGAATGGCGCGCCTCGCCTCAACCGACTCAAGTATTGCGGGATCAAAATTAGCGCCCAACATTTGACGCATTCTGTCCCGCTGCTGACGTAGCGCCGTCTCAAATTCCTGCTGAGAAATTTTCGTTCCGTTGACGGTCGCAGGCGCGCCAGTATCCCCGGAATGACGGTAGGATTCCAAGCCAAAAAATGCAAAAGGCAAAGTAATCAACACCAGAACTATTTGTACTAATCGTCTTCTCTCATGAACAAAATCAAACATAGCGATTACACCCAAACGTGATTTTTTACGACAGATATGAAAAAAGGCGAACTTTCGTTCGCCTTGATTTGGCGGAGTGGACGGGACTCGAACCCGCGACCCCCGGCGTGACAGGCCGGTATTCTAACCAACTGAACTACCACTCCAAAACTTGTACCACTTACCACTTACCACTTACCACTTACCACTTACCACTTACCACTTACCACTTACCACTTACCACCTACCAAATCTGGTGGGTGCTGACGGGTTCGAACCGCCGACATTCGCCTTGTAAGGGCGACGCTCTACCAACTGAGCTAAGCACCCGACAAAGATTGCCATCTTACAGCATCTTCGCCGTCTTTGCCAGCATCAAATTCACAATTTCAATGCTTGGTGGGAGTAGCAACCTCAACCAGATTGGCATCCGCTGACAAATTAACTAACGGTGAGGCGGTAATATCATCCTCAAGTGGAATAGGTTTGCGCTCCAAGGCCAACTCAAGCACCTGCTCCACCCATCTAACTGGATGAATATCCAGCTTGTTTTTTACCTTGTCAGGGATTTCAGCCAGATCCTTAACGTTCTCTTCAGGTATCAACACCACCTTGATACCGCCGCGCTGGGCCGCAATCAGTTTTTCCTTTAAACCACCAATCGGCAACACTTCCCCGCGCAGAGTAATCTCACCCGTCATCGCCACGTCGGCACGAACAGGAATACCGGTCAATGCAGAGACCATCGCGGTGCACATACCCACGCCGGCACTCGGTCCATCCTTGGGTATCGCCCCTTCAGGCAGGTGGATGTGCATATCTTTTTTCTGATAAAAATCAACGTCTATACCCAACTGTTTGGCGCGACTACGCACCACGCTCAGAGCCGCTTGTATGGATTCCTGCATGACTTCGCCCAACTTGCCAGTTGTCGTGGTTTTACCTTTGCCCGGCAAGATAACAGCCTCGATCGTCAGCAGTTCACCACCGACCTCAGTCCAGGCCAAGCCAGTAACCTGACCTACCTGATTGTGCTTCTCGGCTACCCCGTAGGAGTAGCGTCGCACACCGAGATATTTGTCAAGATTGCGCGAGCTGACGGTAACGGAAGTGTCGCTGGCTTTGAGTAGCAACGACTTCACCACTTTACGGCATATCTTGGAAATTTCACGTTCCATACCGCGCACACCCGCTTCACGCACATAATAACGAACAATGTCGCGCAAGGCAGTTTCAGTAATATTGATTTCTGCCGGCTTCAGTCCATTGTTTTTGATCGCCTTGGGAACCAGATACTTGGCAGCAATGTTGATTTTCTCATCTTCCATATAACTGGAAACATGAATTATCTCCATGCGATCCAGCAGCGCATCTGGAATATTCAAGGTGTTTGCAGTAGCCACAAACATCACGTCAGACAGGTCATATTCCACCTCGATGTAGTGATCCACAAAGGTGCTGTTCTGCTCGGGATCCAGCACTTCCAACAAAGCCGATGAAGGATCTCCGCGCATGTCCATCCCCATCTTATCCACCTCATCCAGCAAAAACAGAGGATTCTTGACAGCGACTTTGCTCATGTTCTGCAATATCTTGCCGGGCATGGAACCGATATAAGTGCGGCGATGCCCGCGAATTTCGGATTCATCGCGCACGCCGCCCAGCGACATCCGCACAAATTTACGATTCGTAGCGCGTGCGATGGATTGCCCAAGTGAAGTTTTGCCGACACCGGGAGGGCCCACCAGACACAGAATCGGTGCTTTTAATTTATCCACGCGCTGTTGCACGGCCAGATATTCGAGTATGCGTTCCTTGACCCGATCCAAGCCATAATGATCTTCTTCCAGGATCACTTCAGCCTGTTTAAGATCGGCGCTGATTTTGGTCTTTTTCTTCCACGGCAAAGCAATTAGCGCATCAATATAATTGCGCACCACGGTCGCCTCGGCAGCCATCGGTGACATCAGACGCAACTTCTTTAATTCGGCATCAGCTTTGCTGCGCGCCTCTTTAGGCATATGCGCATCCTTGATTTTCTTTTCCAGCTCATCCAAATCAGAGCCTTCTTCGCCTTCGCCCAACTCCTTCTGAATCGCCTTGACTTGCTCGTTCAGATAATACTCGCGCTGGCTTTTTTCCATCTGGCGCTTGACCCGACCACGAATCCGCTTTTCGACTTGCAAAATATCTATTTCGCCTTCGAGCAAACCCAGCAGATGCTCGAGGCGCTTACGCACATCCGCTATCTCCAGCACCGCCTGCTTTTGCTCCAGTTTAAGCGGCAAATGAGCGGCGACAATATCAGCAAGACGACCGGCTTCATCAATCCCCGCCAAAGAAGCCAGAATTTCCGGGGGAATTTTTTTGTTGAGTTTAACGTACTGTTCAAATTGCCCGATCAGCGCACGACGCATCGCTTCGGTTTCGCTGGCATCGCCGTCCTCGGCAGGCACCAGTTCCACAGTAGCATCAAAATGACTATCCACATCAACCACATGCAACACCTTGACGCGATGCGTGCCCTCTACCAGCACCTTCACCGTTCCGTCGGGAAGTTTGAGCATTTGCAAAATATTTGCCATGCTGCCGATCGGAAACAAATCATCCGTTCCTGGGTCATCTTTGGAAGCTGTTTTTTGCGCGACCAGAATAATCGCCTTTCCGGCTTCCATCGCCAGTTCAAGCGCCTTGATAGATTTAACGCGACCGACAAATAGCGGAATGACCATATGCGGGAAAACCACTACGTCGCGCAAAGGCAACAGTGGGTACAGTTCATTGGTACTCGGGGGTTTTAGTTCAGACATGGCAATAACCTTTTCGTTGTCAGAGTGGCTACATGGAGATAGCTCGGGGAAAATCAATCCCTGCGGGACAAAAAATAGGATTTTGAAAAACTTGTTACGCAAGCAGATGGCCGTGTTGCGCCAAACCATACTAGCCGCCAAACCAATGAGGCCTCAATCATTAAGGCTATGTCATCGTTAGTTGTTGAAATTAAATGTATAATTTATATTGTCTTTAATAATCAATAACTTACGTTTTTATGGTGGCTATCATTGCCTAGTATTCATAAGGCTTGCGTAACCACCACTATTTAACTGTGACATAGCCATCATTAAACGCTGTATGGCATTTCACCTTCCCGCCCTGAACCATCCAGGTTCAAGACAGAAGATTGAAATATGCGAACAGCCGCTATGCTGCCTTGGGTGTATCGGCGTAAACGATGACCGGCTTGATTTCACCAGTCGAGCCGGATTCATCCAACACAACTTTGCTGACATTATCCATGGACGGCAAATCAAACATCACGTCCAACAAGGATTGCTCCATAATCGAGCGCAGCCCACGCGCGCCAGTTTTGCGCGTCAAAGCTTTACGCGCAATCGCCAACAACACGCCTTCGTGAAACTCAAGGTCAACGCCTTCCATGGCAAACAACTTTTGGTACTGTTTGGTCAGGGCATTCTTGGGTTCAGTGAGAATTTGCACCAGAGCCGCCTCGTCCAGCTCTTCCAGCGTAGCCACGACTGGCAAGCGACCGACAAATTCAGGTATCAGCCCAAATTTAACCAAATCTTCCGGCTCGACTTCACGCAGAGTCTCGCCCGTCTTGCGTTCATCCTTGGAGCTGATAGTCGCGCCAAAGCCGATACTGGCTTTGGAAGAGCGATTTTTGATGACCTTTTCCAGGCCGTCAAACGCGCCGCCACAAATAAACAGAATGTTAGTCGTATCCACTTGCAAAAATTCGGTATTCGGATGCTTGCGTCCACCTTGCGGCGGGATGGAGGCCTTGGTGCCTTCAATCAACTTGAGCAAAGCCTGCTGCACGCCCTCACCGGACACATCTCGGGTAATCGAGGGGTTATCCGATTTGCGCGAAATCTTGTCAATTTCATCCACATACACAATGCCGCGCTGCGCCTTCTCGACGTTGTAATCACAAGCCTGTAACAGCTTCTGAATAATGTTCTCAACATCTTCGCCCACATAACCGGCTTCAGTCAGCGTGGTCGCATCGGCCATCACAAAAGGCACATCCAGCATACGCGCGAGGGTTTGTGCCAGCAGCGTCTTACCTGAACCGGTAGGACCGACCAGCAGGATATTGCTCTTGGATAATTCGACACCATCCTTCATGTCTGACGCGAGTCGCTTGTAGTGGTTATATACCGCTACCGACAAAATCCGTTTCGCTCTTTCCTGACCAATGACGTACTCACCCAGCGTCGCGTAAATCTCCCGAGGTACAGGCAAATCACTCTTGCCGCCTTTAGCCTCGCCGCCCTGTAACTCTTCACGCATGATGTCGTTACACAAGGCAATGCACTCATCGCACACGAACACGGACGGCCCGGCAATCAGCTTGCGAACTTCGTGCTGGCTCTTGCCGCAGAATGAGCAGTAAAGCAGTTTTTCATCTGATTTTTTATCGCCAGCCATCTTTACAACCTTCCATCAATTCAATGCTCAAACGCGCTTTTCCAGCACCTGATCAACCAGACCATAGCTCACCGCATCCGCCGCACTCAGGAAGTTATCCCGGTCGGTATCGCGCTCTATCGTTTCGACAGTTTGCCCGGTGTGATACGCCAACATCTGGTTAAGTTTTTGTTTTAAATAAAGAATTTCGCGCGCATGTATCTCGATGTCAGAAGCCTGACCACGGAATCCGCCCAAGGGCTGGTGGATCATCACGCGAGAATTAGGCAAGCAGAAACGCTTGCCCTTTTCGCCTGCCGTCAACAGGAATGAACCCATGCTGGCGGCCTGCCCTATGCACAGTGTGCTGACGTGAGGCTTAATAAACTGCATGGTGTCATATATCGCCATACCCGCCGTGACCGAACCACCCGGCGAATTGATGTAAAAATGAATATCCTTATCAGGATTTTCAGATTCCAGAAACAGCATCTGGGCAACAATCAAATTGGCACTGTGGTCGTTTACTTCGCCAACCAAAAAAACCACGCGCTCCTTGAGCAGGCGGGAATAAATGTCATAAGCCCGCTCACCGCGCCCACTGGTCTCAACGACCATGGGAATCATGCCGATGTTCTGCGGTTCCAGATAAGGCATGTTAATTCCCCATCAATTCTGCGAATTCCAGGGGTTTGTCTGTTACCTGGGCACGAGCCAGCACCCATTCAACGACATTTTCTTCCAGCACCAGATTTTCAATTTCCTGCAAACGTGAGGGGTCGGCGTAGTACCAACGCACCACATCTTCTGGATGCTCAAAACTCTGCGCATAATCTTCCACCAACGCACGGATTTTTTCCGGCTGTGCATCCAGGCCATTTTTCTCGACCAAATCAGCCAACACCAGCCCTAGTTTGACGCGTTTCTCGGCACGTTCGCGGAACAATTCGGGAGGCAACTGCATCCCCTTCATCTTCATGCCGCGCTGTTCCATATCCTGCACGGTCTGATGCATCAACCGTTCCATTTCATGGCTGACCAATGCCTTGGGCAATTCAAACGTAGCAACCTTGGCCAGCGCATCCATCGCCGCTTCCTTGTTACGCGACTTCAAACGACGTTCCACTTCACGCGCCAGATTGCTGCGAATTTCATCTACCAGTTTGCTTACATCCCCATCGTTTATGCCGACCGCCATCGCAAAATCCGCATCCACTTCAGGCAAAACGGGTTCTTCAACACTTTTGAGCGTAATCGTAAAGGTCACTTCTTTGCCAGCAACATCCTTGCCGTGATAATTTTCCGGGAAAGTCATATTGAATGACTTCACTTCGCCTATATTCATGCCAACGATAGCGGCCTCGAACTCTGGCATCATGCGCCCTGAACCGAGCGTAACCGGGTAGTCACGAGCTTCGCCGCCTTGAAACACCACACCCTCCAATTTGCCGACAAAATCAATCATGACCTTGTCTTCATTTTGCGCTGCTCGTGTCACGGCAGCATAAGTCGCGCGCTGGCGGCGTAGCGTGGCTACCGTGTTGTCCACATCAACCTGGCTCAATGCATATGTCAGCCGTTCAACCGTCGCAGCAGCCACGTCACCCAACACCACTTCGGGATAAACTTCAAAGGTCGCACTGTATTCGATAATGTCGGCATCCAGATCATTCGTCTTGAGTTCAAACTCTGGATTTCCGGCAACCTTGAGCGCCCGGGCTTGCACCAACTCAACAAAGGAGTGCTGCAAAATCTCGCTCAGTGCTTCCTGACGAGCTTGCGCTCCGAAATACTGGTCGAGTATTTTGGTAGGAATCTTGCCTGGGCGGAAGCCGGCAATTTTCGCAGTACGGCCAAAGTGCTTCAAGCGGGCAGCGACTTGACCACTAATAGCTTGTTGGGGAATAGATGCGTTCAGGCGACGTTCTAACGCGCTCACAGTTTCTACGCTGGGCATGCTTTATTTCCTTGAATTTGAATTTGAATGAGGTGCTGGTGCGAAAGGAGAGACTCGAACTCTCACGCCGTAAGGCGCTGGAACCTAAATCCAGTGCGTCTACCAATTCCGCCACTTTCGCGCTATATGTTTCCAGCAAGGGGGCGGATTATAGCAGCATTCACGCGACTGTCATCATGCACCCAATGCCTGACTGGCTGAAAATGCGCAAATGATCGCTAATATCAAGAATATTCAGGCAATTTCTCCCGCCGCAGCGAACCGAACCACGGTACGTCCGTGCGATTTTCCCTGCATCAACTGCAAAAAAGCCGCTGGCAATCGCTCGAACATAACCTCATGCGCGACTTCTGCGAGTTGTTTGGGATAGAGATCCGTTGCCAGACGATGCCAGATTTCACGGCGCAACGGCATGGCAGTCGCGGCAGAATCAATGCCGATCAGCCGCACCCCGCGCAGGATAAAAGGCATCACCGTAGTGTGTAACTCAATTCCGCCCGCATTGCCGAAACTGGCAATCACCCCGTTTTGTTGCATGGTGCGCGAAAGCCAAGCCAGCGTTTCACCGCCCACCGCATCCAGCGCACCCGCCCACTGCGCCTTTTCCAGCGGGCGAGTACCCATCACCAGCCCGCGTCGCGACAGGATTTCAGAAGTACCCAGCGATTTCAGATAGTCGTGTTCGCTGTCTTTACCCGTCAAGGCAACGACCTGATAGCCCAACTGCGCCAGCATCTGTATCGCCAGACTCGCCACCCCACCGGTCGCACCCGTCACGATGACGCGGCCAGCTATGGGGCGCAGTTCGTTTTGCTCCAGCCGGTGTATTGACAATGCAGCCGCAAAACCTGCCGTACCCAGCGCCATCGCATCATGGAGGGTCAACCCTTCAGGCAGCGGCACCACCCAGTCGGCAGGTACGCGCACATATTCGGCAAACCCGCCATCGTGGTCCACCCCCATGCCGTAACCCGTGACCAACACCTCATCGCCGGGTTTAAAGCGCACGTCAGTGGAACTTTCCACCACCCCCGCCACATCCACCCCGCCGACGCAGGGAAAGCGACGTATCACGCGCCCCGCACCAGTCGCAGCAAGCGCATCCTTGAAATTCACGCTGGAATAATGCGACTGGATGACCACCTCACCGGGATCGAGATCCTCCAACCTCAACTCGACGAAGCGCCCGGCAGAGGATCCATCTTCTTTAAAAATTCTGTAAGCCATAAAGGCAGACACAGTGGCTGATTTGGCGAGATGCAGAGGTTGTATCTTGGAATCCATTATCATAGTCATACTTTGTAGCGCGGTTGATGCTCGGCTATGCCCAGCAATAACTGTCCTGTAGAGATGTCTTGATTCATTCCAGCCCAAAGCAAATACTGTTCTGATAAGCCAAGCTCATTTGCAACGAATTTCAGCGACAACCGCCTTAGAATATCTGTTGTTATAGGCATTTTTTCATCCCAAAAAATCATATATCCAAGGAATTCCAAAGAAGGTTTTGAAGTAATGACTAACGTTTCTGGGTTTAAAAACGCTCTAAAAACAACATAACCATTTGATTTTAATAAGATTTTCTGTCTCATAAAGAGTGTAATAACGGTTGCCTTGCAAGCAAACCAACTCAGGAGACCGCAATAAATTATGGCGCAAAAGCACCAGGACTTCCAGACTTAACGGCGAACCTGCTTCGTAAGCGCTCCACGAACCCCACGCTATTCAGCGCACCATTTCGATGGTTAAATCCACCGCATGCAAATTCCATGGCAAAAGGGCTTCAATTTCTTCGACCGTTCGGGCGGCGGGCAATTCGCGCATG
>Ga0210026_1004027_pt1 | contig 10850 bp, 8 predicted proteins | sample CryGeymeta201509_FD_183977 | JGI IMG/M metagenome (GOLD analysis project Ga0210026, IMG submission 183977) | Groundwater microbial communities from Crystal Geyser aquifers in Utah, USA - Crystal Geyser metaG 2015-09 (SPAdes) (version 2) | ecosystem: Environmental > Aquatic > Deep subsurface >... | reverse complement strand
GGTTGGAAGCACGCCGACTTCGCGCCCTTCTCCATCAACGCGCACGCCAACGCGGTCCACAATCCGTACGCGCGGCTGCGCCAGAAGATCACGCTGGAACAATTCGAAAAATCGAGCATGGTCGCCTCGCCCATCAACCTGATGGACGCCTCGCCCATCGGCGACGGCGCGGCCGCCGCGATCCTCGTCCCCGCGGAGAGGTTGACGGGACGGCGGATCGTCGTGGCGGGGTCCGCGTCCGCAACAGACAGCATCGCCGTCCACTCGCGCCGCGAGCCGTTGTTCCTGTCCGCCGCGTACGCGTCCGCCCGGCAAGCCTACGCGCAAGCGGAGGTCTCCCCCACGGACATTGACATTTTCGAATTGCACGACGCGTTCTCGATCATGTCCGCGCTATCGCTGGAGGCCTGTGGGTTTGCCGAACGCGGCCAGGGGCCAAGACTCGGCCTGGATGGGCAGATCCGCCCCGAGGGTCGCGTGCCCGTCTGCACGCGGGGCGGGCTGAAGGCGCGCGGGCATCCCGTCGGCGCGACGGGGATGTATCAGATCGTGGAAGTCGTCCAGCAATTGCGCGGCGAGTGCGGCGAAACCCAGGTGGCGGACGCCAAAATCGGCATGGCGCAAAACATCGGCGGCTCGGGCGCGACCATCCTGACGCACATCCTGCGGGCTGAAAATTAGCGTCCCGAAGGCTTGCCTCCCGCCGATTATTGTCTTATACTTTTGTCAACGGCGCCTTTTTAGTGAAAGGATGTCTCATGCCAGCCGAAAAACGAAAACGTGACAGGCGAAATTTTTCTTATTACATGCGCATCATGGACGAGACGAACGGCAAACTGGTCGGCCACCTGGCCGATATCAGCACGGGCGGATTCAAACTGGATTGTTCGACCACCCTGCCGGCCAACAAGGACTTCCGCTTGCGGATCGAATTGACCAATGAAGTAGCCAACAAAAGTTTCATGGTTTTTACGGCGCGCAGCAGGTGGTGTCAAACCGATCCGCTTGACCCGCTTTCCTACAACGTGGGTTTTCAGATTACCAACATGGCTCCCAGCGATTTCGAGATCTTCTCGCGCATGTTCGAAAAATACGGATCGCAAATCAACCGGCCGCAGAAGTCGAGCACCGACTATTTGTGGCGGTAACCCCAACCAACTAATTCCGAAAACCCGTTTTCTTCGACCCAGAGGGCGCTTGGCAGGAAAACGGGTTTTTACGTTACAGAGTACTGCGTACAAGGTGCTGTGCAAATATCCAAACCAGAATTGGGTTTCTGCCTGTTTTCTGGCACGTGAAAGGTTAAACTTTAGCGCAAGAAGCAGTAAAATCGGGCGCATGAAATATAAAACCATCCGATCCATCGTCCGCTTCATCATGAACCTCATCGCCGATGTGGAAGTGATCGGGCTTGACAAACTTCCCCAGGGAAACTTTATCCTGGCGGCCAATCACCTCGGGCGGCTGGACACAGCCATCCTGCTCTACGCGGTGGAGCGCGAAGACATCATCATGCCCGTCGCCGAGAAATACAAAAACCATCCCCTGTTCGGCGCCATCGGCCGCGCGGTGAACGTCATCTGGCTGAACCGTTTCGAGGCGGACCATTCCGCCTTCCGCGAAATTTTGGCGCGTATGAAAAAGGGCGGGCTGATGGTCATCGCGCCCGAAGGGACGCGCTCCAAAACGGAGGCCTTGCAGGAAGCCAAAATGGGCGTGGCATTCCTCGCCGGCAGGAGCGGCTATCCCGTCCCCGTCCTGCCCGTCGCGCTGACGGGGACAGAAGACCGCCTCGTCGTCCAGAACTTGAAGCGGTTCCGCCGCACGAAGATTACCGCCCGCGCGGGGGAACTCTTCCGCGTGGACGCCCCGCCGCGCGGCAAGGGACGCGACGAGGCCCTGCGCCTCGTCACCGACGAGATCATGTGCCGTCTCGCGGCGGAACTGCCCGAAAAGTATCGCGGCTTCTACGCCGATCATCCCCGCCTGAAAGAACTGCTGGGACAAAAACGAAATGCGTAACTTCCTGCGCTGGTTGATCCGCTTCCTCCTGCGTCTCGTCGCCCGCGTGGACGTGCGCGGTTACGAGAATCTCCCCGCTGAAAACAGTTACGTGCTGGCCACCAACCACATCGGCATCCTGGACGCGATCATGGCCTTCTACGCGCTCAACCGCTGGGACATCTACATCCCCGTCGCGGAAAAGTGGGAGAAGAACTGGTTCCTGAACTGGCTGGGAAAATATTTTAACTTTGTCTTCATTGACCGGTACAACCCCGATATCAAGGCCATGCGAAAACTCATCCATTTGATGGAAGAGGGAAACGCGCTCGCCATTTCCCCCGAAGGGACGCGCAGCCGCGTCGGCTCGCTGATCGAAGCCAAGCCTGGGGTCACGTACCTGGCGACCAAGCTGAATCGCCCCATCGTGCCAATCGCCATCACGGGCACGGAAGACAAGGTGATTTTGGGAAATCTGAAACGCCTGAGGAAAAGCCACTTCACTGTCACGGCAGGCCCGCATTTCACCCTGCCACCTCTCGCGCGCGAAAACCGTGACGAGATGCTCAAGCAATACACGGACGAGATCATGTGCCGCATCGCGGTATTGCTCCCCGAAAAGTATCGCGGCGTATACGCGGAGCATCCGAGGTTGAAGGAATTGTTGGCTATAAAATAAGGTGGTTGCGTAAAAGTATCGTTATCAGGATTAATTTCGGGAAGAAGGCACTTTTCCCTAAGTTCCTGAATAATCGGGAGAAAGTCGACACCGGATGGCAACAACGTACGGAAAAATTGGGATTCCTTCACAATATGGTAGTGGTTAAATCGAAAGTGATAATTTGAGGTTGTAGCGAACAATAATCACTTAGATTTTTACCACTACCCACAATATTACTTCTGCTATTTTGTGATAGAATTTTGCCAATAAAATACCCAGTACCGGAAACGATTTATCTGGATTCCACTTGAAATTAGGCGGCAGTTTTGAACTTGCTTGGAGATAAAAATGATGGATGAGAAGGGTATCCATGAGCCAAAGAAATCCTATCTTTTTCTTATAACTTTACTCGGTGTTCTTACAATCGGTTCCTTTTTCCATTTCTCGTTTGGTACATACTCATATACTGCTTCTGAAGGAGATCCGCATGTTATTGGGGCAGATGATTCTTATATTGCATATCGATATGGTTGGAATCTTGTTCATTTCGGCACGTTGAGCTGGAACGAGTCAAGTTTTCGTCTGACGGAAGGTTTCACAAATCCTTTATGGGTCTACGTCAGTGCGGCATGGTCACTTCTGGGGAATAAAGACTGGGTTTACCCCGGTATAGTGTTCACATCCGTTATGATCACTGCGGCTTTCATTGCCGCTATATCACTTTTTGTGATTAAGAATACTAAATCGCTTACAGGGTTAGTTGGGATATTTATCTTGTGTGTTAGCCCCATCGTTTGGCTCCATACAACATCAGGCCTTGAGTCTAGTGTATTCGGAGTGGGCATAGGCATCCTTGCGTATCTTACTATCTCTGCTGATCAAGCAAAAAAATCCGACTTATGGCTTGGCAATATACTATCGCTCTTTGTAGTGCTCCTTCGTTCAGATGGTTTTGGGTACATTATCGTTCTCCTAATAAGTCTTCTTTTGAGTAGAAGTAAGAATTGGAGGATGATTGCAACTGGTGGGGCAGTTGGCTTCATCGTTTTACTGATATGGCGTGAATTGAATTTTGGGCAGCTGGTTCCTAACACTGAGATTGCAAAACTCAACTTCGGACTCGCGGCCAGAATAATACCGGGTATTGTGCTGTTCACTCAGAGTATGTTGAATGGTGGCATTGTTTTTCTCATCGCTGGCTTATTTGGCATACTTTCCATGTCAAAACCACGTCGCTTGGCATCATTGGTCACAATAGGGGGATGGTCTGCATATTACATCTATATCGGCGGCGATCTGTTCATTGAGAGACACTTAATTGGAGTTATGGTCCTATGTGCGGCTTTGTCTGGATACTTCTTTACACATATCCTTCAAAATAAACGAGGCTGGATTCTCGTGGCTTTTTTACTTACTGGTATTTTTGTTCCGTTTTACATTCGGGATCCTCGTTTTCTATATCTTCAACCTAGGCCGCAAGACTCATGGATACTTATTGGAAAGGAAATGGCCTTGCAACGTGATGAGTATGGCACTGTCGTAATATTTCCAGCAGGCAAGATTCCATTCTTTGCGGGGGGAAATTTTGTTGACGAGCTGGGTCTAAACGATCCTGAACTGGCGCTGGTTCAACGTCCGAGATTTGTACCGGGACATTCAGCAGGGAATCATGAGTTGGCTCTCGAAATCGCAAAGCAGTCATCGTCCTCTTATAGCTACTTTGATTTCAATCTGGACTTAACTTTAAGTAACGCTCAAGATGTGCTGTTATGGGCAAATAACCTTTCACCTGATGGAGGCGTGCATCACGGTTTAACCCCTGCTCAACGCGAATTGATCATGAACGCGGAGCCATTCACATACACACTCATATTTCGCGGTAAGTAACCGCCGGTTTGGTAAATATCATCCAACTGCTTGATCTAGAACATGAAGAAAGGGTTTAGACGGAACCGAATTATCCTTGATACCCAAGCTAGTGCAATTGCGAATAACATTTTAGGAAATAAAGCCTGGTTTTGAGCGTAATTTCGGTGATTATGTAATGGTCATAGAAAGGATGAACAGTTTTCTTTCAATTTGCAGAAAATATTTATCCTCATATGTGGCGCAATCAAACCGTCACGACCTGTATATTGGACAAAGTGTTCAAAAAAACACGTTTTTGCTTTTTTAGGCAAATGTTCATCCTTCGCATGATCATTACAGTAATTTCGGTGATTATTTCAGAAAAACAACCTTGTTGTTGCACTAGGCAGGATGCCATCGCGCCTGAAAACACCCTTCATAACAAAGGGTGTTTCTATTTTCTCGGGTAATTTCAAATACGAATAGTGTTAGACGCATTGATTCCAGTATGCCCTTGACAGTCTCATAGTTTCATAAAACTTTGTCTTCGCTTCGTTTCAACAATTCACCTCCCCCTGCTTTTCCCAACCACTTCTCGCCATCCACAATGAGTTTCCCGCGCAGGAAAACTTTTTCGGGCATCCCGACCAATTCCCAGCCCTCGTACAGGTTGTAATCTGTGCGGTGATGGCTGTGCGCCACACCATATTTGACGCGCTTTTCGGGATCCCAAATCACAAGGTCCGCGTCCGCGCCAGGGACGAGCGCGCCTTTGCGCGGGTACAGGCCAAAGATCTTGGCGGGGTTGGTGGAAGTCAACGCCACGAACTGGTTGGCGGATATTTTTCCTGCGCGCACACCATACGTCCACAAGATCGGCATGCGATCCTGAATGCCTGGCAAGCCGTTCGGGATTTTCGTGAAGTCATCCTTCCCGAGTTCCTTGCCAGGGATGGCGATTTTCCTCCCTTCGTACATGATCGGTTTCGTGCCGTCAAAAAAGAAGGGACAGTGGTCCGTGCCGATGGTTTGCAGGGTTCCGTCATGCACGCCCTCCCACAAGCGCGCGTTATCCTGTTCCGTTCGCATCGGCGGCGAGCAGATCCACTTCGCCCCATCGGGACGGCGCAGGTGGTCTATCGTGAAGAACAAATATTGCGGACAAGTCTCGCCCATGACTTTGACGCCGCGCTCGCGCGCGTACTTGAGCATGTCCACTTCGCCGCCCACGTTCATGTGAACGATGTAGACAGGCGCATCGGCCTGCTCAGCCATGGCCGCCATGCGCAGCGTCGCTTCCACCGCGCCCCACGCGGGACGGGTCAGCGCGTGGTATTCGGGAGTCGTATTTCCCGCCGCGAGAGCTTCGGGGATGAGCATCTCGATCACGTCGCCGTTTTCACAATGCGCCATGACGAGCATTCCATTGTCTTTTGCGATCCTCAATGCTTTAAAGATGCGGCCATCGTCAATTCTTAATCGTCCGTTGTAGGCGGTGAAGACTTTGAGGGTGGTGATGCCCATGTCTACCAGAGATGGAATCTCTTTGGCGATGAGATCATTGAATTTTGTCAAGTTCATGTGGAAGGAATAATCAATGGCAGCCTTCTGCGCCTTTTCCATCCACAGGTCAACTGAATATTTGAAATCGCCCTCACCCCTTCGCCCCTCTCCCGCTGGGAGAGGGGTTGGGGTGAGGGGAACAAAATCCATAGCCGTGGTCGTGCCACCGAAGGCGGCGGCTTTGTGACCGGTGTAATGATCGTCGGAGGAGACCGTGCCAAACATGGGCAGGTCAAAGTGCGTGTGCGGGTCCACGCCGCCGGGGGTGATAAACTTCCCAGATGCGTCAACTATTTCAGCATCGGGATGTTGAAGGTTTTTACCAATTTGCGAAATGGTCTCCCCTTCCACCAAAATGTCTGCTTCGAAGGTATCGGAGGCGGTGACGATGGCGGCGTTTTTGATAAGTGTATTCATGGTTTACAGCCTCCAGAACAAAACCATGCCAACCAGGAGCATGACAAATGAAATGATGGTCAAAATCCAGCCACTGCGGAAGAAATCACCAAAGGTGTAGTTGCCGGGGGCAATCATCAAAATATTGACGGGATGTGCCAGCGGCGTGAAAAAGGACGCGGAACAACCAATGGCAGTCGCCACGGCAATGGCTTGCGGGCTAACGCCCATCTGGATCGCGGCGCTGATCGTGATCGGCCCGGTGACAAGCGCGGTCACCTGCCCACCCATGAACTGCGTCAACACCGCAGTCAAAAGGTACGCCCCGGCCGCCAGCCCCAATCCACCAAACGGCCGGATCGCCGGGAGGAGGGCGCTCCCCAGCAGGTCGGCCAGGCGCGTCTCCACCATGGCCTCGCTAACGACATACATCCCGGCGATCAAAAAGACCACCTGCCATTCCACTGAACGATACGCTTCCTCCACGGTCAACATTTTCAACAGGAGAGCCAGCACCGCCGCGGCCAGCATGGCCAGGTAGACCGGTACACCCGCAATGGCCGCGACGATGCCTGCCAAGACAATGACCACCGAGATGGCCGCTTCTTTCTTGTTGACGGGCAGGTCGCTCCAGTTGGGCTTGAGCACAATGAAATCGCCGCTGCGCCGCAGTCGCTCCAATTGCGCTGTAGTGCCAACGACCAGGAGCGCATCACCGACTTCGAGATTTAAATTTCCAACGTCAGTCCGGTAGCTGCGCTCCAGGCGATGTACGGCCACCACGCTCAGACCATAATGGCGGCGGAAGTCCAGGTCCTTGAGCGTCTGCCCGAGTGCCTTTGAATGCGGTGACAGGATGATCTCGGCAAAGGTGACGCCTCTGGAGGTCAAATGACTCTCGCTCGATTCGGGATGCACATCCAGCCCAAGTTCCGCCAGGTCCTTGATCTTTTCCTCCCGCCCAACCAATACAAGCACATCGTTCTCACGGATCACCTGTTGGGGTTGTGGGAGCAGAATATCATCGTGTGCGCGATAAATGGCCGCCACTGTCACGCCCCACTGACGTCCGATCTCAGACTGGGCCAATGTCTTGCCCACCAAGTCGGCAGAAGGCAACACCCGTCCCTCCCACAAGCGTTCTGCCAGGCTAAAGAATTCTTCCAATTCGCTGCCTGTCATACGCGCGAACCCTTGTTCTTCAGTGGGCTTGCGGTCTGGTAGCAAACGCGGGCCAAGGAATGTGAGGAAAAGTATGCCCGCGATGGCGATCAGGCCGCCGGTCGGCGTGAAATCCAAAACACCCAGGGCAGACTGGGGCGGGCTGGCATTTTGCAGCAACGTACTGACAATGATGTTCGCGCTCGTAAAATAGGTGGCAGACCCGCCCAGCAACGTGCCATAAGCCACCGGGATCAACAATTTGCTGGGTTTGATCGCGGTACGTCGCGCCACTTCCATGGCAATGGGAAGGACCAGCGCACCGGCCGCCAGGTTGTTCATGAACAGGGAGAGGAATGCGGCCGTGGTTGCAAACAAGCCAATTAAGCGGCTCTGGTTTACTCCGCCAACCTTGAGCAATTGCCACGCGATCCAACGCGTCACCCCGCTTTTCTCGAGCATGTGGGTCAGGATGAACAACGAGATCAGGATCAGGACGATCGGCTGCCCAAACCCTGAGAGAACATTGCTCACCGCATCCGTGTTTCCGGCGGAACCAAGCATTCCAAAACCGACAAATTGCAGGATTCCCAACGCGACCGCCATCACCAACGCGGCGAGATCGATACGCAGACGGTTCATTAGAACCAGGACTAGGGGGATACAAACCACGAAAACAAGGAGCCATTGCGCGGTGGTCATGTGCTACCAATCTCCTTTTGATACATAATCGCCTGCATCTTCTTTAATTCCCAGCAACGCCAGCAAGACTTCGGGCGGAATGTCGGCTTCGGGCAAATCCACTTTGTAGAGTTGTTCGTTTTCGGCGCGTTCGCGCAGGGAGCGCCAGAGCAGTTGCCGCTCGTCGCTTTGAACAACAAGGTCATTGACAGACTTCGCGTTGAGCAGGTATTCGCCTGTGGTGTACAGAAAAGTGATGCGCTTCCATTTATCGGTGGTGATCGGGATTGGTAGTTTTTCCAATCCGCCCAGTTGGATCTTGTAATATTCTTCGCGCGCGCGGGGGTGATCGGCCTCGTCGCGCAGGAGTTCGGCGCGGGTGGCCAGTTCGTGGCCGCGCACTTCGCTGACAAATTCGATCCGTCCGCCGCGCTCGCCAAAACTGGCGGGCTGGTAAAAAGCCAGGTAGTCCACCGCGACCACTTTGGGGGCGGCGCGAAGCGGGATGCGGTACCAGCCCAATAGCCGCGCGATCTCCAGGTCACGCGGAGTCGGCAAAAAGGCGACAAGAATCAGCGAAGTCAAGGAAATGGGCATGGACAAATTGTACTATACACTTTCACGGCCTTCTAATTTTTCTCTCCCCTGCCCTTTGAGTTTGTGGTATAAAAACACTACCCTGCTGTGTTCGTGATGTGACTATCACGTTTTGGGCCAACATCCAAACAACGGGTTCTTATCTTCGTGGAAATAACGCGATAGGCCTGAGCCAAGGCGGCGTTTCCCGATTGGAGCCCACCTGCGAAAGCAGGTCCAAAACCCGGTCGCACACGGCATTGGCGGGGTATCTTTTCTAATTTTTCCTTGACTCGATCTATGGCCGCGAGTAAAATCGCCCGCAAGTTAACAATTGAATATTGGAGAACTAGCGGCTGGGTCTCATGGTCTCGATACGGCGAAAAAACATCGCCTACTCGACCACCGGTGAGATCACGAGGTGGAGGTTCCCCCGTGCGAACGGGGCGCTAACGCCCAACCCCCTCCCAGCCTCCCCCATTTTCTGCGAAAATGGGGGAGGTGTCCCGAAGGGACGATGGGGGTGGCGGAACATCGGATAGATCAGCGGATGCCTCTGGAGCCATGTCACTGGCTCCCTTCTCCCTTCCAAAGCAAGCGCAAGGCCGAAAACCACGCGGTGACGTGTGGGACAGGGCCGGCGCAATGAACCAGACTCACTGGGTCTGTTTGTATTTGGAAGGGCTGTCTTTTTTAATACCCGTGTGGTTTAAACAGGCATGCCCGCGCGTGCCTGTTTTTGTTTAATGTGGACAGGTAGACAGGTTCGCACGTAGGCAAGTACACAGGTAGACACGTAAACAGGTGACACGGACTTGCCCCTAGATCGCGAATTGGCAAACTACGTAACTACCAAACCATGAAACTATTCAACTACCAAGGAGAAAATGAGCAAGAATCGGGTGGCTTCCACAACGGATGGGCAATACAATCTCCAACATCAAAAGGAGACTGTTATGGATTCCATCCCTGAACTATCGCAAGATTATCGGCTGATCGAGCAGGCCATCCGCTTCATCGAAGCCAACGCGCAGCGCCAGCCTGAATTGGACGAGATCGCGAATGCAGTAGGCTTGAGCGAGTCGCACTTCCAGCGGACGTTCACGCGCTGGGCGGGCATCAGTCCCAAGCGCTTCCTGCAATTCCTGACAAAGGAAAATGCCAAGGAACTTTTAGCGCGATCCGAGAATTTGCTGGACACGACGCACCAGGTCGGACTGTCGAGCCTGGGACGCCTGCACGATCTTTTTGTGGCGACTGAGGCGGTGACGCCAGGCGAATACAAGACGCGCGGCGCGGGCGTGACCATCCGCTACGGGATTCACGCTTCGCCCTTCGGCGCGTGCCTGGTCGCGACCACCGAACGCGGCATCTGTCACCTCGGCTTTGTCCAAACCAGCGAAGGCGACGCGATTGATAACCTCGTTGCAGACTGGGCGCAAGCGAAAATGATCGAAGACTACCGCGCGACCGCGCCGCTCATCGAACCAATCTTCGACCTGAGCCAGCGCGGAAAAGAATCCCTGCGTTTGCATTTGCGCGGCACCAACTTCCAGATCAAAGTCTGGGAGGCGCTATTGACCATCCCCGCGGGCGCGGCCACCACGTACAAGCGCATCGCCGCGCAGATCGGAAAACCGTCCGCGTTGCGCGCGGTGGGGACGGCGGTCGCGCGCAACCCAATCGCGGCGCTGATCCCCTGTCACCGCGTGCTGCGGAAGGACGGCGGGTTCGGAAATTATCGGTATGGAAGCGCGCGCAAGAAGGCGCTGTTGGCTTATGAGTCTGCTCAATCTGTACACGGATAAACACGGATTTACCTGGTGATTACCCACAAGTTCAGGCGGCAGTTGGACTGCCGCCTGCTCCTGCAGTCCAACTGCGGGAGAAACGGACTTGTGGGTAAACACCGAGGATTTACGGATTGACACGGAAAAAATAAAAAAAAATCCGTGAGCATCCG
>Ga0210026_1004018_pt1 | contig 10874 bp, 11 predicted proteins | sample CryGeymeta201509_FD_183977 | JGI IMG/M metagenome (GOLD analysis project Ga0210026, IMG submission 183977) | Groundwater microbial communities from Crystal Geyser aquifers in Utah, USA - Crystal Geyser metaG 2015-09 (SPAdes) (version 2) | ecosystem: Environmental > Aquatic > Deep subsurface >... | reverse complement strand
CAGGATTTTCTAAAGCACCAAATTTTGTTGGACCGGTGCAATTAAACCCGAATACTTTATAAGCATCTGCATTTGTTAAGATAGACGTTGCGTGATACGTGCGTTGGATGATGCCCGAAATCGGTGTTTGTGTTTTTGTAAGCTCATCTGATTTTGTAAGCTGATCTGACTTCGTTGGCTCATCTGACTTCGTTGGCTCATCTGACTTTGTTGGCTCAGCTGACTTTGTAAGCATATCTGACTTTGTTGGCTCAGCTGATTTTGTAAGCTCAACTGACTTTGTAGGCTCAGCTGACTTTGTAGGCTCAGCAGATTTTGTTGGCTCAGCTGACTTTGTTAGCTCTTCTGACTTTGTTGGCTCAGCTGACTTTGTAAGCTCTGCAGATTTTGTTGGCTCAGCTGACTTTGTAGGCTCAGCTGACTTTGTGTGCTCAACAGACTTCGTTGGCTCAGCAGATTTTGTATGACTAGGTTTAATTGTTCCTGTCTCTGATTGTTCTGCTGTCTGTGATTGTTCTGCTGTTTGTGATTTTGTAAGCTCTGGCGTTCGTGTCTTTGCAGCTGATTCCGTTATTTGCAGAAGGGTTTTTTTACTTGCTGTTATGAAGACGTCGCCTTTATTATTCATAGCTAAGCGTACATTGGCATCATTTGGAAAGGAAACAAATGTATCAAAGTCACATCCATTAGGTTCAAAATCTTCAAGTTTTTCTGCAAATTCATAAGCTGTTTGTACGGCTGTGCCTTTCGTGTTGTACCAAAGGTAAAAGAAAACATAAGGTTTATTTGAATGTTGCATCATACTTTTCAGTGGATCCATTAACTGGGTAAGCGTTGTGCCGCTATTAACTGGACAAATATTTGCACGTAAATCGTTTTCTTCAGAAAAAATCTTTTCCACAAGGCCTGGTGTCGTTTGAAATAAATGATCAACTGTAGCGTCATGGATGTCTTGCACAACCATTGCACGGGCAGATGTATTTGCCTGTTTTGCCTGTAATTGTGCTTGTGTTTTAGAAATATGCGTATGGGCAGAAAAATCTATCAAATCTTCTGATTTTAAAAAGTATGCTGGACGAGAAATGGAAAAGCGTACATCAACTTGTGAATCGTCACAATTAGCGTTAAATTTTTCTTGTGACACAAGCTGGCCATCCATTAAAGGATGTAAATGTTTAGACGCTACATTTTGATCTGCATTATAGCACAGTTGCATCGCTAAGGATTGTGTCGTTTTTGGCAAATACTTAAAAGATTTTTGAAATGGTTTTGCTGCTGATCTGACAGCAGTTTTTATACTATCTGTTATATTGCCACTTAGAAGATACAAATTTGCAGCTGAAAAAAGTGGTAAAGTAAGCTCTGGCGTCATCGCTTCTGATACTAAAGGATGTATTCTGGAAAGCATGATATTTTCTGTTTCTAACGGCCCCACAATAGACGTTGCCATATTATATACAGTTGCACTTAATGCGTCTTTTCCATACCCAGTTAAGGCTTCGTCAAATGGAGAAGACATGGCAGCATATACAGCAATTGTTAGCATGATTAAAGCAGGGAAAACTGTACCATAAAGAATTGAAGCCTTAGCAACCTCTCCAAACATGTTAAAATATTGACTTAACTTATAAAATTGATAAGCGCGCATAAAGGGGTTTAAGTTATGTGCTGTTGCTGTGGGCTGTGAGTCAAGTTGCGTACTTTCTTTAACGGCGTTATCGTGAACGACCTGCATAGCCTTTATTAGATAGTGTCGTCATGAGTTAAAATAAATGCTATTCTTCATTTAGTATTTTTTCACTAGGTGCAGCTTTATGGCACAAATACATAGACGTCACGACATTTCTGATAAGGCTTGGTTTCTTTTAGAGCCTCACCTTCCTGGTAAAAAAGGTTCTTGGGGTGGTGTTGCAACAAATAATCGTCAATTTATTAACGCTGTATTTTGGATTCTGCGCACTGGTGCGCCTTGGCGAGATCTTCCACCTGATTATGGGGACTGGAAAAATACACACAGGCGTTTTTGCCGCTGGAGAGATAAAGGCGTGTGGGAGGGGCTATTAGAAATCTTAGTTAATGATCCTGATTATGAGTGGATTATGATTGATGCAACTCATGTTAAAGTTCACCCTCATGCTGCTGGAGCTGTTGGCGGTAATCAAGATATGACGCGTTCAAAAGGGGGCTTAATACCAAGGTACACATGGCCGTGGATGCGCATGGTATGCCGATCAGAATGCTTATTACAGATGGTACCACAGCAGATTGCACGCAGGCTGAGCATCTTATTAAGGGTATAAATCCAACATCTTTATTAGCGGATAAGGCTTACGATACCGATGCAATCATACAACAGTGTCAAGCAAGGCGTATCGATCCTGTGATTCCCTCAAAGAAGAATAGAAAAGTTCAACGCGCGCATGACGTACAAATCTATAAATCGCGCCACTTAGTGGAAAATGCATTCCTACATTTAAAAAGATGGCGAGGTCTTGCAACACGATACGCTAAAAATACATCCTCATTCCTGGCTGCGGTTCATATAAGGTGCTTAGTTCTATGGCTGAAAATCTCATGACGACACTATCTAGAAAAGAGTCTTTAAAAAAAATGGGTAAATGCTTTGTTATAGAAGATGGAAAAATTTGTAGTAGTATTCCTTAGCGGAGATTAAAACAAAGGGGATGATAGAAAAGTTTGGTAAATAAGATTTGTTTCCATACAAAAAACAAGATAAATAATGCGTAAAAATAAATATTTCAGAAAAGAAGGTTCGACGTGGTTTACATAAAGCCATGTCACTACAGTCTAAATTTACAGGAGGAAAAAAGAAATGGTGAATTCAACAAGCTTAAAAGATGAATTTCTAGTAGATGGATATAGTGTTATTAAAAATGCTTTCTCGCCACAGGAGGTACAGTTATTATTATCACAAACGGAAAAAGCACTTGCTTCCAAAAAAAATGAAGAAGATTTTCTTCGTATCAATGATTCAAAACATATTCATAAAATTCGCTACATGTTTGAAAAGGGAGATATGTTTTTAAAATTTCTCGTACATGATTCAATTTTAAAAATTGTTTCAGAAATGCCGTAGTCAGACGACTCAAGCGCGTAAATAGTGTTTTCAAAATCGCGTTTAGACGCAGAGACTTTTTTAATTACAGAAAGTCTAGCTTTTTTCTCGGCAAGTATTTTGGGTACGAGTTTTTTGATGTCGCTTGCTGTCCATTTTGCCCATGCGAAATCTTTTGGTGTGTATGGTGTTCGGTTCATGTTGGTAGAATATAGAATATAGAATATTGAATACAGAAGATGAATCAGAAAAAAATACGATTGTCGAATCTCGGCATATTCAATAGCCTTGTTACATAACAATTTTCGTAGTGAAGTTTCTTATTTTTGAGCGATATGCAGTCTAAAATTATGAGGAACATCTATATATTTTTAATAATTTTGGACAAATCGTAGTCAAAAACAAGAAACTGCAACAGAAAAGTTATTAGGCAACATGGCTAATATACCACATTCAACATTCTATTCACTAGATTGCGCGATATACTACAAGAGAGAGAAGAGCAAAAAAGATTGCCGCGTAAAAAGCGTATGTTGCAAACGCGAGGAATAGCGGAATGCTCCATAGCGCGTGTACTAGTAACGCGCCAATACCGAGTGATTGCAGAATCATTTTTAGCTTGCCTGTGTTTTCTGCTTGAACAATTTTTCCATAGTAAGTTTTTTGCAAGTAGGCGCTTCCGACGAGAGTAAGTTCAATGGCAACTATGGCAAGAACGATTTCCCAACCGAGGTATCGAGGAATAAGTATTATTACCGCTGTGGACACAAGAAGCTTGTCTGCAAGAGGGTCAAACATTTTTCCGAAGCCTGAAACAAGGTTTCGCGTGCGCGCGAGCGAGCCGTCCACTGCGTCAGAAAATGCTGATATGAAAAACAGCGGTAGAGCGACGACATAATTTTCGTTCCACAAGAAGTACCCAATGAACGGCACACTAAAAAAGCGGAGCCACGAAATAATATTTGGAGTGATCCATTTTGGGATAATCAAAAGAAGTGTCCTTGCTAGAATTTTGTCAGTAATCGTTAGGTTGTGGCGCATAGGTAATATTGTAGCAAAACCTAAGGAAATATGATAAGGTTGCTTTGTTGAAAGGTTTGAAGAATGTATGGCTAAACCATTTTGTTTACAAAATGTTATAGGGAGACGTGGCTGAGCTGGTCGAAGGCACCTCACTGCTAACGAGGCAGGGTAGCAATACTCTCATGAGTTCGAATCTCATCGTCTCCGCAACCCACAATAATAAAGCCCCGTTAAGGGGCTTTATTATTGTGGGTCTTTGTGTGACGGCGAGATTCGGAGGACGGAGCCGACACGAGCACAGCGAGTGAAACGGTAACGAGCTAGCAGATTTGTGTCTTGGACTCAGTGTAGCGAACAAATTGTATTTTGGCGGAGACGCGCTAGTGCGCCACCGCAAATGCAATGACTTTGCGTGGGCGGAGATGGCGAATGGAGCGCTTGGCCTCAACGAGTGTTGCGCCAGTCGTTGTGACATCGTCCAAGAGAATTACAACTTTCCCTCGCGCTTTCAAAGTTTCAGGCGCGTGGAATGCGTCTCGTAGGTTTTTAATACGCATATTTCTTTTTTCATATTTCGCCTGTTGCTTTGTTTCTTTTATGCGAACAAGTAGTTCAGGAGTGTAAGAAAAGATATGAGCTATGTCTAGTTTTAAAATCTCGCGCGCAATAAGCTCGCTCTGGTTGTACCCGCGTTCACGATGGCGTTTTTTATGGAGAGGAACAGGCACAAGTAAAATATTTTCTCCGCCAGAAATAAATAGCTCGTTGCCAAGAGCGCCTATTATTTCATCGTATAAGTAAGGAGCAAATATTTCTGCAAAACCGCGCGCATTTTTGTATTTGAGGCTCCATATCGCGCGTTTGATTGTCTTGTTGTTGTAATCAAAAATAGCATTAATGAACGCATGCTCGGGCAGAGGAGCCCTTTGAGTATTCTCTATACATGTCTCACACAATAGAATGCCGTTCCTTCCGCAACCTGCGCACTCCATCGGGAAAATGGCGTCAATTATTGAGTTGAATATTGATAATAAATAGCGCATGTGGATAACTATATGAACAGAAATATGTGATGTATGTTATACTATTAGTATATATCACTATGGTCTTATCTTTAGAATCAATCAAGCATGTTTTTGGAGGAGGACACAAGGGTGCTGTTTTGGGTATTGACATCGGATCTTCTTCTATTAAGGTTGTGATGCTTGAAAAAGTGGAAGAGAAAATAGTTTTAAAAAATTATGGTGAGATAGCGCTTGGGCCGATGGCAGGCGCAGGAGTAGGGCAGGCGACAAATCTTCCTACTGAAAAAGTCGCAGAGGCACTCAGGGACCTTTTAAAGGAATCGGGTATAATCGCGCGCCACACACTTATCGCTATTCCTTTTAGCGCGAGCTTTCTTACTGTAGTAGAGTTGCCTGATGTTGTGAAGAAGGATCTTGACTCAATGATTCCACTAGAAGCTCGCCGACATATCCCTGTGCCTATTACCGAGGTTTCTCTTGATTGGTGGGTTCTTCCAAAAAGAAAGTCTGAAATAGAACCGATTGCAAACGCATCACCAGATACAGCAAAAATAGTTGGCAATATAGAAGTTATTATTGCGGCAATTCATAATGAAGTTATCAAAAAATATGAATTAGTTAAACGAAGCGCGCAGATCCCAGGCGGAACATCACATTTTGAGATTGAAATTTTTAGCACACTTCGCTCGGTTGTTGGTAGTGATATGTCTCCAATACTTGTAGTAGACATTGGTGCGGGAAGCACAAAGCTCGCTATTATAAACGAAGGTGTTGTCCGAGGGTCACATGTAATAGCTGTTGGCGGGCAAGATATCACACTCGGTCTTTCTCGCGCGCAGGCGATTACTTTTGACAAGGCAGAGGAAATAAAATGCAGAGTTGGAATGATTGGTGACGCAGAAGGTCGTGATGTTTCAGCTGTCTCGGAACTTTTGCTGGTAAACATAATGAACGAAGCCGCGCGATTTGCGGAAAATTATGAACACAAGCACAACACTAAGCTTGAGAAAATAATTTTGGTTGGAGGTGGCGCGCGCTTGAAAGGAATTGAAAAAATTGTTGCTCAAAATTTCAAGAATGTTCCTGTTTCTGTCGGCGATCCGCTTAGTCGCGTGGACTCGCCAGCATTTTTGGCAACAACAATAAAAGAAATTAGCCCCAACTTTGCAGTTGCGGTTGGTATTGCGCTAAAAGGACTGGAAGAGTAACATTAAAGTGTAGTATAATAAATATAAATATGGACGGCTCTAACCCAAAGGTTTCATTCATACCAAAAGGATCGCTCGTTCGCGAGGAGTCCTTTTTGGAGCGACGTCGTCCGCAAAGCGCGATAGGGTTGCTTGCTGGAATAGTTTTTGTTTTGGTCGCGGGTTCGTTTGTCGGGCTGTATTATTACAACAACAAGCTTAATTTAGTGATTGTTGAAAAAACGACAGAGATAGGCGAGGCTAAACAAAAATTTAAAGATGTGCCGGAGGTCGCGGAGGCGAGAGTCTTTCGCGCTCGTGTTGATCTTGCCAACGATATTCTCAGTGCGCACAGAGTCGTGTCCCCAGTGTTTGTTTTTTTGTCAGACAACACTACAGAAAGTATTTTGTATAACAAATTTTCGCTCAAGAGCGATTCTAGAGGAGCTACACTGGACCTTGAAGGCGAAGCGAAAAATTACGCTTCGCTAGCATTTCAGGCAGATGTTCTTAGTGGCAAAACAGATGAGCTTCTAGAATTTTCAATTGACAATATCGCTCTTACAAAATTTGGCAGTATAAAATTTAGACTTGTGATGGTGTTTAAACCGGATTTTCTTTTGTATACCAAAAATGTTGACGGGTCGAGAGACACTGAATCACAAGTTGAGAAATCTGCTACGGAATCAACCCCATCCGTTAGTCCGTCAGTTTCTGAAGATAAGACAGCCTCGTCTTCAATACCAGAAGATGTTGCAGAGACAGATGTCGCAGATTCAGAGTCCGTTTCGCAAACAACAGTGACAGACAGTTTGTCGGGTGACTGGACGACGGAACAGCCTAGCGGAGTAACATTAACACCTGAGACATCGGAGCCGTCTATGTTAGGAAAACTCTGGCTAAAGTTTAAATTTTGGTAATATTTTTATACAATCATGACTAAACCAATTATCTCATTCGTAATTCTCATACTCTCCATAGTTTTCGCGTTTTTGTATGTTTTGCCAGCATACAATCTAAATGCGAAGCTTCGTGGAGATATTGAATCACTCACAAGTGTTCTTGGTCAATCGAAGGAAATAAAGATGTTGATTGATGAAACAAAAACAAAACTCGGTGGGATAGAAAAATCAGGCATGGATAGGTTTGATGTTTTTCTTCCTGAAACAATTGATCCTATTCGCTTTGCAAACAACATGCAATACATCGGAAGAAAAAATAAAATTATTTTGTCTGATATTAAAGTTGAGGAGCCTGTCAACGGTGTAGTAAGCGCAGGAGCATCCTCTGGAGTCACGGCATTACAGGGTCTCGTTAACGTGATGTCATTGGGCTCTAAGATAGACAAAGCGCAGGGCTCGTTGGCGCAACAAATTACCCAGAGTGGGACACCTACAGTAGGAAAATACGCGGCGACGAAGGCAAGTTTTTCATTTATGACCACATTTGAAACGTTTCAGGCGTTTCTTGATGATATGGAGAAAAGCTTGGGTGTGATTGATGTTGTTTCTCTATCGTTTTCGCCGACTGCAGTTGATACCTCGGCATCAGCTCCGAGGGCGCCACTTTTCCCAACGTATCAGTACTCTATGACAATAGAGACTTACTCTTTAAAATAATCATATGCAACAAGAACAAACAAAATCGCTGATAGTAAATATTTTCACTGGGGCAGTTATTGCCGGAGTTTTTGTCGCTGGGTATTTTGTTCTATTTAAAAAAGACACCGAAATTGTAACCTCTGTTCAATCGGTTGCGAGGATAGCGGAGCAAACAGCATTTATTGGCGTTGAGATTGACGCCACAGTGAAGGATCTTACAGACCTCTCAGACGCCATATCGCGCTCAAAGGTATTTTTTGATATGCCTGCATTCAGCAATCTTGAAAATTTTTCTGTATCCATACCTGAAGAGGTGGTAGGACGAGATAACCCATTCGTTCAACCCGAGTGGAAAGTAAAAATGAAGGCACAGGAGATAGTGGTAGGCAAGAGCGCAACTCAACAAACCAGCACGCAGCCAGCACCGGTCCCAGATGGTTTGCTCGGCGACTTTGACACAGGCATTTAATTATTATGGCAATCCTTGACACATTAGCGCTTCACGGGATTATAAAAAAGGAAGCGATTACCGAGCTTTCAGCGCGCCTAAATGAAGGAGCGAGCGTAGAGGACGTGCTCACAAAGGCGGGTGTGACCAAGGATAATATTCTAAAGGGTCGCGGATTTTATTACAACCTACCAACGCGCGACTTGAAAGGAAAAGGCGTGGATTTCGAAATATTGAAATATATTCCCGAAGACTCCGCGTCGTATTATCGTTTTGTGCCCATTGGAGTTGTGAATGAAGTGCTTGAAATTGGCATTACCGACCCGGAAAATATCGAGGCGCGCGACGCTTTGCAGTTCATCGCGACAAAACTCGGTATGCCGTTTAAAATATTTCTCATTTCAAACGATGATCTGAAAGTGATCCTTGAAAGTTACCGTGGACTTACTGGCGAGGTTACAAAGGCTCTCTCAGAGCTTGAAGTTGATATCAAAGACGTAGACAAGGAAGCGTTACTAAAAAAGCCAGAAGAGAAGGCTGGCACGGAAGCCAAAAAGGAAGCGCATGTTGTGGAGGACGCGCCAGTTGCAAAGATTACTGCTGTTATATTGCGACACGCGACCGAAGGTGGAGCATCTGATGTGCACATAGAACACACTGGTGAAAATGTGCGTGTGCGTTTCCGTGTGGATGGAGAGCTTTTTACCAGTCTCGTACTTCCAACAAATGTTCATAACTCCGTTGTTGCGCGTATTAAAATCCTTGCGTCTCTAAAGCTTGATGAAAAACGAAAACCTCAGGACGGACGCTTTTCTGCGCGCATTGATGGACGTAAAATTGACTTCCGTGTTTCAACATTTCCAACATACTACGGAGAAAAAGTTGTAATGCGTATTTTGGACACGCAAAAAGGTGTTCAAAAGCTTGATAGTATTGGCTTTCGTCCTGAACACCTTGAGTTAGTGAAAAACGCGCTCGCACGTCCGTATGGAATTATTCTAATCACTGGCCCAACCGGCTCTGGTAAATCAACAACACTATATTCTATGCTGAACGAGTTGGATAAAGAAACAAAAAACATTGTTTCTTTGGAAGACCCTGTTGAGTACAATATGGGTGGCATTAGTCAGTCTCAAGTTCGTCCTGAGATTGGATATACTTTTGCAACAGGCCTCCGCACTACACTTCGCCAGGACCCAGACATCATAATGGTTGGTGAAATACGCGATGCGGAGACAGCTCAGCTTGCTATTCAAGCTGCACTCACTGGGCACCTTGTGCTTTCTACACTTCACACAAATACAGCCATTGGCGCTATTCCGCGTTTAATAGATATGGGTATCGATCCGTATCTCATCGCGCCAACATTGATACTTTCTGTCGCTCAGCGTCTTGTTAAAAAAATTTGCCAAGGAGCTGAAATGGAAGTTCCAAATGATGGAGCTATCGGTATTATAGTTGAGAAGCAGTTCAATGATCTTCCAGACGAGTTTAAGAGAATGTTAGATATCGGAAGACCGCTTTTTGAGACGGTTCCAATAGCTGAATGTTCCTCTGGAACAAAAGGACGCCTTGCGGTATTTGAGGTGTTTAATGTTGACAAGGATATTGAGAAAATAATTTTGGCTGAACCAACGGAGGTTAGCTTGCGTGAGGCATCACGCAAGAAGGGCATGATCTCCATGAAAGAGGATGCAATTTTGAAGAGTATGGATAGGTTTGTGCCATTCCAGGAGATAAATACTTTGTAGGGGAACAAGTAACAAGTAACATTTGGCACCGCTTCACGGACAGAAAACCTGGCACGAACCCCGTCAAATGTACCAAGGAAGAATCTGGTGAACGTCAGTGGTCACATGTCAAATGTTGCGCAGTCTTTGCTTAAAGACTGCGCGGTGGTATAATAAACTTATTATGGAACCAAACACAACGCCTAAAAAGATTTTTATTGTTGACGACGACAAGTTTCTTCTTGATATGTACACATTTAAATTCAAGGAGAAGGGGTATGATGTTATTCAGGCATTTGGAAGCGTTGACGCGCTAAACAAACTAAAGGGTGGAATCATCCCAGACATAATGCTTCTTGATATTGTGATGCCCACCATGGATGGTTTTGAACTCCTGAGCATAATAAAGAGCGAAAATCTTGCGCCAAACGCAAAAGTTATTGTGCTTTCAAATCTTGGGCAACCAACGGATGTGGAAAAAGGACGCACTCTAGGAGCAAATGGCTATGTAATAAAAGCTTCCGCGACTCCATCTGAGGTTGTAGAAAAAGTAATGGTTGTTCTTGGCGGAGAGGAATCATTTGCTAAGGTTGATTAATATATATGACAAATCGTAATTACAAAGAAGAAGTTGAGGTGATTATCGCTCGCGCAATATCCGATGGTGCTTCAGATATTCATCTTTCTGCAGGGCATTACCCAACATTTCGTGTTTCCGGAAATCTGGTGCCTTTGATGAATTTAGCAGTGCTGACTCCTGAAGACACAATGGGGATGCTTACAC
>Ga0210026_1003988_pt1 | contig 10928 bp, 9 predicted proteins | sample CryGeymeta201509_FD_183977 | JGI IMG/M metagenome (GOLD analysis project Ga0210026, IMG submission 183977) | Groundwater microbial communities from Crystal Geyser aquifers in Utah, USA - Crystal Geyser metaG 2015-09 (SPAdes) (version 2) | ecosystem: Environmental > Aquatic > Deep subsurface >... | reverse complement strand
CTGGGGCGGGCATGGAGCTGCAGAGAGGAAAGATATCTCAGCCCTCAAGTCGCTTACGCAGGAATTAAGATTCCCGAATTCAGCTTCCGAGATAACGCTCCTCATACTCAGGTTTGCGAGCGATATTTTTCAGAGAGGCATGCTGTTTATCGCTGGAGAAAAGGAGATAACAGGACTGGGACAGTTCGGGCTTGAAATAGAAAGAGCCGATGAGAAGATAAGGGAGACGGCGCTTCCGCTGAAGGACAGTCCGTTTCTCACAAAAATTATAAATGAGGCGAATTCATACAAGGGGCAGATAGAGAAAGACAAAATAACGGAAATGATGATTAAGGAATTCGGAGGAGGCTGGCCGTCTGAAGTTGGGATATTCCCTGTAATTGCAGAGGGAAGAGTCGCCGCGATGCTTTATTGCGATAATGCGCCGACAGGCGAGCCTATTGCCGAGACAGAGGGGCTTGAGATATTTATAAGCCAGGCCGGCCTGGCGTTTGAAAAAGCGCTTCTTCAGCGCAGGCTCAATGAAATGCAAAGAACGATGGAGAATAAAAATCCCCCCTTAACCCCCCTTTAGTAAAGGGGGGATGGGGGGATTGGTGATGCTTTTTTTTGTTGCTATTTGTTAAAATGCTGTTGACCTATTTTTAGGGGGTTATGTGAAATCAATTCTGATAGTTGAAGACTCAACCACTACCCGCTCTCTGATAAGGGCAGTTATAGAAGAACTCGGAGACTTTAACATCGTTGAAGCGCCCACGGGTTTTGACGCCTTAAAACTCCTCCCGGCCCAGGACTTTGATTTAGTTGTTACAGATATTAATATGCCTGACATAAACGGCCTGGAACTGATAAATTTTGTGAAGAGCAATCCGAGATACAGCAGCATCCCTCTTATCATAGTAACCACAGAAAGAAGCGAAGAAGATAAGAAAAGAGGAATGGCGCTTGGCGCAACCGCATACGTAACAAAACCTTTCAAGGCTCTGGAACTGCAGGATACCGTAAAGAGAGTAATGAACCTATGAGTTCAGCCAAACAAGAATTTATAGCTGAAGCGTCAGAACTTCTTGAAGAAGCAGGCAGACTGATTCTTGAGATACAGGATACCTGTCAGACAGGGCCGAATCCCGACAGCATTAATGCGCTGTTCCGCTCTATACACACGCTCAAAGGGCTTTCGGGGCTTTTTGGACATCAAGGCGTCTCAGACCTCAGCCATGCGCTTGAGTCCCTGCTTGATGAGCTAAGACTCGGCAAGATTGAAATTTCAGATGAGGTTGTAAGGTTTCTGTTTAACAATATTGATATACTGAGAGCGCTTGTTGAAGAACTCAGCCAGGATAATAAAGATAAAGAAAAAGAACAGGATGTAAGCGGCCAGCTCAAGAATATAGAGCTGTTCAGAAATTCTCTGGCCGGCAAGACAAAGGGGGATGAGCTTAAGGGCGTTATTGATGAGTCCATGCTCAGGATACTGACAGAATACGAAGAGCACAGATTAAAAACGAATGTCCACGAAGGCAAGGGAGTCTATCTTGCAAAGGCGGTTTTCTCGCTTGCGGATTTTGATAAAGCGCTGGAAGAGCTTACAAAGACAATAAAGTCAAAAGGCGAGCTCATATCAACGCTGCCTACGTCTTCAAATGTCCCACCTGATTCCATAGGCTTCAATCTCATGTTCGGGAGCCTGGAGCCAGCTGAAAAACTTAAGGAGGCGATAAGGTTTGAAATTGATGCGCTGGTCAGCCCGAAAGGCACAGAGGCTGCGCCGCCGCTGCAGAGAGAGACTACGCTTAAAAGCACAACCACAACTGTAAGGGTGGACATAGAGAAATTAGACCGGATTCTTAATACCATAGGGGAGCTGACACTTGCAAAAGGCGCTGTAAAAAGGATAAGCGAAGAACTCATAGAGAGTTACGGGCATTCTCCGCTGGCTGCTGATGTGAATAAAATCTCACAGACGCTTGAAAGAAAACTGGCTGAACTTCAGAATCAGGTGCTTGAGATAAGGATGGTGCCCATAGGACAGATATTCTCAAGGCTTTCTCAGGTCATAAGGAAATATTCAAGGGAGATTGGAAAGCGCATAGAACTGGTTATGTACGGCGAGGACACGGAGATTGACAAATATATCGCAGAGGAAGTAATTGACCCCCTAATGCATCTTGTAAGGAATGCTATTGACCACGGGATAGAGCCTGAGGAAGAAAGGAAAAAGAAGGGTAAGAAGGAATCAGGAACCATTACCCTTAAGGCGTCGCAGAGAGGCAACCACGTCATCATAGAAGTGAAAGACGACGGCGGCGGCGTTAACATTCAGAGGGTGAGGGAAAAGGCAGTTGAAAAAGGGCTTCTGGAGAAAGGCGCGGAGCTTGACGAGAAAGAGATTGTAAATTTTATATTCATGCCCGGGTTCAGCACAAAAGAGATAGTCACCGAGGTATCGGGCCGGGGTGTGGGAATGGACGTTGTGAAAGAGAAACTTGCGGCAATAGGCGGCTTTGCTGAAATTGATACTAAGAAGGGCCTGGGCTCGGTGTTTACTCTGACAATTCCTATTACCCTGGCTATTATCAAGGCGCTTATTGTGAGGGTAGGGGCCATGAAATTTGCGATACCGCTTACTTCTATATCAGAGACCCTTGTTATCACCCGCGGCGATATCCAGAGTGTTGAGGGAAGGGATGTTTATAATTTGAGAGGCGAGATGCTTGCAATGACAAACATCGGAAGGATTTTTGCTCTGACAGCTGAAGATGCAGAGAGGTTTTTTGTTGTTGTCGCAGGAACCGGGAAAAGAAGGCACGGTTTGATGGTTGATGAGTTATTCGGGCAGCACGAAATAGTTATCAAATCGCTCGGGGAATATTTTGCAGGCATTCGCGGTTTTGCGGGCGCGGCAGAGATAGGCAAGCATGAGGTTATTCTTGTCATAGATGTTGACAGTCTCATAGATGATGCTGTAGTCAAACAAAAAGCAACCCCCGTTATAAAAAGCGGGGCTTTCTAACAGGGCAGGGGAGCATTTATGGTGTATGAGGAATACTATGGATTAAAACGCAGGCCTTTTACTAAAACACCAGACCCTAAATTTCTTTTCATGAGCAGGGTTCATGAAGAGGCGCTTGCAAGACTGCAGTATGCAGTTGAAGAAAAAGAACTTGTGGTCCTGACAGGGGACGTCGGCTGCGGCAAGACTACGCTCACGAGGGCGCTGATAGATTCTCTCGGAGAAAAATACAGGATTATTCTTATTATTAATCCCCGCCTCACGTCGGCGCAGTTTCTCAGGACCGTTGCCAAGAGATTTGATATACCGGTCTCAGGCAGATTTTCCGGTTTTAAGGACGACCTTCTTGATGCAATTTATTCAAAGGTTTATGAAGATTATCAGGCAGGGATTACCCCTGTGATAATTATAGATGAGGCTCAGCTTATTCCGGACAAGGATACCTTTGAAGAAATCAGGCTGCTTACAAATTTTCAGCTTGATGACGCAAATCTCTTAAGTCTTATACTTGTCGGACAGCCGGACTTAAGACGCAGGTTAAATCATAAGGCATATCTGCCGTTGAAGCAGCGCATCGGACTTTTTTATCACCTGGGTCCCATAAGCGAAGATGAGATTAAGGGTTATGTGGAACACAGGCTGAAGGTCGGAGGATGCGAGGAACAATTGTTCACTGAAGAGGCGTTAAAGGCGCTTCACGCATATTCCGGGGGCGTTCCGAGATTGATTAACAGCATGGCGACTGCCGCGCTGTTAAGCGGGCTGGGCAGTGGATACAGGATAATTGAGAGACAGTTAATTAACGAAGCTGCGCAGGAGTTTGGACTAAATGGATATAGCGAAAATTAGAAAAAAAATTAAAGAAGCGGAACAAAAAAGCGGCGGTCAGTCCGCCTCAGGCGGAGAAGAAGAGCTTGCGCCGAAGCAAGAGGACAAGGCTGCAGGGAAAGAAGTAGACAGTAGACAGCAAACAGCAGACAGCAGACAGGAGGAAAAACCTCAGCCGCAGGAGGCTGTTAAAGAAAAAAGTTTATCCGAATCCGCAGGGAAAACAGCTAAACCTGAAGAGGCAGTATCGGGCCTGCCTGTGCCGTCAGCACGGCAGACAGGCATAATAGAACTTCTTACGTTTCAGCTTGCAGCTGAAGAATTTGCCTTCAGAATCTCTGAAGTTGAAGAAATTCTCACGCCCCAGCAAATCACAATGGTTCCGAAGGTTCCGGATTATATCCTCGGCATAACCTCTGTGAGGGGAAAGGTGATGCCTGTTTTAGACCTGAAAAAGAGGCTTTTAACAAATCCTTCTAACCCCTCCCTCCCGCCCCTTAATTTAAGGGGAGGTGAAGGTGGGGTTATGACGGGGAGTGAGGGTGGATTAAGCGCAGATGATTCCCGTAAAAAGGTGCGTAAAAAAATACTGACGCTGAAAGGTCAAAAGGGACGTATCGGGGCAATGATAGACAGGATAAACGGGGTTGTCCGCATTGATGAATCCGACATTGAGGAGCCGCCGGCTCATCTTGCCGAGTCAGACCTGATGTTTGTAGAGGGTGTTGTTCTTTACAACGGCAGGTTTATCTCGGTTATACGTCTGGAAGATGCGGCGAATATAAATCTAAAATGAGGATTTAGAAATTAATAAAAATGGTTCTTTCTCACGGTGAGTGGGTAAAGCAAAATCTCCCATAGCTCCCCTCCTATTTTAGGAGGGGATAAAGGGGTGGTAAGTTGTGAGTGGGTAAACCAACCACCCCTGCCCCTCCTTAACTAAGGAGGGGAGTTTAGGGGCGCCCACTTGAAATGAGAAAGAGACATAAATTTATTTTTTGAATTTTTAAACCGGAGGTCTTATGAGAGAAAAACTTGAATTAAAGATAATTATTACTGTTTTAGTCATGCTTCTTGCAGGTGTTGTCATCGCGGGCGCAATGACATGCTTATAGAGAAGTCAACTCTTTACGGAATTACAAGAGAAAATTCAGAGACCACGGCTGCAATCATAAAGAAAGACGTTGAGATGACAATGCTGGAGAACAGGCCCGACCTTACGAAAAAACTGATTGACAGCCTGCGCGGAACCGCAGGCATAGCAGGCCTTCATGTTGTGAATTCCGAAGGCAGAGAGGCATTTGTAAAAGATGCTCCGGTAATAGAAGCTGACGCAATGAAGAAGATTATAAGCACAAAAGCTCCCATTGTTGAAGAGATCTCAAAAGGTTATACCTTCTACAAACCCCTTGAAAATGCTGATTCATGTAAGGGATGCCACGCGCAGGATGGGGCTATGCTCGGCGCTGTAAAGGTTTCGCTGTCAATAGAAAAAGAGTATGAAAGGGCGATGAAATCAGTAACAATAGTTATTTTGCTTACGATTGCCGGAGCGCTTGGTTTCAGTCTTGTGCTCTGGCTCATGCTGAGAAAAATGGTTATATCGCCGATCAAGGCGATGGAAAATGCGGCGTTGAGAATGGCGGAAGGCGACCTTTCATTTGATGTGAATGTAAAGAGCAAAGATGAGATTGCGCGTCTAAGCAATTTCATAAAAGAATCCGTTGGCGCGGTAGGAAGGATACTGCAGAGGATAAAAGACGTCTCGGCAAGAATTGCGCATGTTGTTGAAACGGTCGGAAAGGATTCTAAAAAGGTGCTTGACGGCACACAACTTGAGACAGAGGCCATAGCGGATATCTCAAGCTCGGTTGAAGATCTGAACGCCGCTATATCGGATATTACCGAGGGGACAGAGAAACTTGCCGCATCAACAGAAGAGACCGCGGCGTCAATGGAAGAAATGACTAATGCCGTAGGGAATGTAAAGAACAATAGCCACGACCTGTCCGTTGCCGTTGATGCAACATCCTCTTCTATCGCAGAACTTTCCGCTACTATAAAAGAGGTTGCGCATAATGCCGATAATCTTTCAATCGCAACAGAGGAGACGCTTTCTGCCATAGAAGAGATGACGTCTTCCGTGAAAGAGGTTGAGGGGAATGCAAAAGAGTCTGCAAACCTTTCGCAAAAAGTCATGACTGACGCATCAACGTTCGGCATGGGCTCCATAGACAAAACTATGGAGGGGATGAAGAATATAAAGTCTTCTGTTGAGAAAACAAATGACTTTGTGAAGAAGCTCGGCGGCAGGTCGGATGAGATAGGAAAGATACTCAATGTGATAGATGATATTACTGACCAGACAACCCTTCTGGCCCTGAATGCCGCTATACTCGCGGCGCAGGCAGGAGAGCATGGGAAAGGATTTTCGGTTGTTGCAGAGGAGATTAAAGACCTGGCAGAGAGGACGGCATTCTCAACTCAGGAGATAGGCTCTCTCATACAGTCTGTTCAGCAGGAGGTAAAAGGCACTATTCAGGCGATGGCTGAAGGGCTGAAGTCAGTTGATGAGGGGCTGAAACTCTCAAGAGAGGCGTCGGACGCATTAAGGAAGATAGTGGCGAGTTCTAAAAAATCTTCCGAGATGGCGCTCTCCATAGACCGTTCCACAGGCGAACAGGCCAAGGCGATAAGACTTGTCTCGGAGGCAATGGAACGCATCAAAAATATGACAGGTATGATTGCTAAGGCGACGTCAGAGCAGGCAAAGGGCACTACCCTGATTATGGGCGCAACGGAGAAGATGAGAGATATATCGCATCAGGTCCGGGGAGCGACTGACGAGCAGGCGGCGACCAGCAAGCATATATCAGAGGCAATTGAAGTGGTTTCTGATAAGAGCCGGCAGATTTCCAAGGCAATTTATGAACAGAAGATAGGTTCCAATCAGATGTGGAAATCCGTGGAGAAGATTAAGGATATTCCGAAGGCGAACCGCGACCTCGCATTCAGTGTAAATAATTCGCTGAGGAGCCTCCAGAAAGACGCCGAGTTGATTGACAAAGAAATCGGAAGGTTCAAGTTCTCGGAAGAAAAAGGCATATTGAAATTTGGCGTTGTGCCTTTAGAGTCCCCTGCGGAGATGTTCATGAGATTCACTCCGATGACAGAGTATCTCAGCAAGAAGCTTGGCAGGAGGGTTGAGCCTAAGGTAGCGATGAACTTTGAGGAGGCAATTGACGCCATAGGCCGGAATGTTACGCAAATGTGCTTTATGACGCCTTCCACTTATATAGAGGCGCATAGAAAATACGGGGTTGATGTGCTCGCAAAGGCCCTAAGAGACGGCAAGCCTTATCACCACTCAGTAATAATCACAAGGGCAGACAGGGGCATTAATGCCGTGGGGGAATTGAAGGGAAGGACGTTTGCGTTCGGAGACTTTTATTCAACGTCAAGCCACATTGTCCCGAGGGGAATGCTTTTAGAGGCGGGAATAGAGATAACCGAACTTTTTTATTACGACTATCTCGGCCACCATGATGATGTAGCCAGGGCGGTGCTGAAAGGCGAGTTTGATGCAGGAGGCGTCATGGAAGACACTGCTTATAAATTCAAAGACGAGGGGTTAAAGTTCCTGAAGATTTCAGAAGATATTCCTGAATTCAATATATGCATTAATAAGTCGTTGAGCGAAGAGGATGTTTCTCTGTTTAGGTCAGCCCTGACTGCCCTGACCGATGCGTCTGCCGAGGGCGGGCTGGTCCTTAAATCCATAGCCAAGTCATATACCGGTTTCACAGAGGCAAAGGATGAGGATTATGACGGCATAAAGTCCATGATGTTAAAACTGGGGATGCTGTTATGATGATAAAACATTTTTTAAATACGGGTTTCATTCTGTCAGGTCGGGGACAGACCACCCCGCACTTCGTGCTCCCAAGCTCCCCTCCTATTTTAGGAGGGGATGAAGGGGTGGTAATCAAACAGTCAAACCACCCCTACCCCTCCTTATCCAAGGAGGGGAGGGGAATTAAAGGGGTGGTTAATTGCAATAAGGGGGTGCAGGGATGATAGGGAAGATAAAGATTAAAAATACCCTCGTGGCGAATTTTACCGTGATGATATTGTTAATCCTTGTGATAGGGCAGGGCATACTCTACGCATGGCTGATGCTTTACCAGAGGAGCTATCTAAAGGATAGGCTCAGAGATGAGGTTGCAGCAACTGCCGGGCTTATAAGGGATGCAGTTACAATGGGCCATGATTCAAAACAGCTTGATATGTTTCTGGAGATGGCTGTAAAGAGTGGAACTATTTTGTCAGTAAAAATTATTGACGTCAATGGTAATATCCTTGCTGCGAAGGCTGTTCAATATAAAGAGGAAGGCAGCCGTATAAATCCGTTCTTTATGTTTTATGTCCCTGAAAGCAACATTATAAATCTTCCGGTAAAAACATCCGCCTCTGGCGGAGGAAAAGACGCAGGCCGCATGGAGGTAGTTTACAGCGGGCGCTCGGTGAATGAGGTTATGAGGCGGTTTCTTATAATTCCGCCTTTTATGCAGGTTGCAACTTTTCTTATTGTCATATACGCGATTGTGAAGTTCTTCCAGAGGAAAGTCGGCAGGCCTGTAAAGAGGATAAATGAGGCGCTTGCCAGAGCAACGGGAGGCGACCTGACCGTAGAGCTCTCAGAGTTCAGGGATGATGAGTTCGGGAGCATTGCGGAGGGTTTCAAATTCCTTATCGGCAGGCTAACTTCCACGCTTAATAAGCTGAGGTCTATGTCCGAGGATGTTTCTATGGCAATTAACCAGTTAACCCTTACTTTCAAGAATGTGAATCAGGGAACCCAGAAACAGACAGAAGCAATCAATGAAATTACAACTGCTATTAAACATGCAGGTGAATCGCATAAGCAGATAACAGAGGACACAGGAAAACTTGTGGATTTCTCCAATGAGAATGTAACGTCACTGCTTGAGATGAAGGCAACAGGGGATGAGATAGCCTTAAGCACAGGCAGATTATTCAAGGCTGCGGAGGATGCTTATTCTGCTGTTGCCGAGGTGTCGCAAACCGCCAAGGTAATCGCAGAAAATGCAGGAGAGGCGTCTTCGGCGGTGGAGGATACATCAGCTGCTGTTGAGGAGATAAATGCCTCGGTAAAGGAAGTTGAGGGCAATGCAAGGGAATCAGCCCGTCTGGCGTCAAACACCAGGGCCATGCTTGGAGGGCAGTGCTTAGATGAGGTTTCAGACGCCATAACCAGTATGGATACGCTGATGTCGGAAGTTAAGCAGTCTTCTGAAATAGTAAGCCGGCTCAGCGGCAGGTCAGCGGATATAGAAAAGGTATTAAAGGTGATAAAGGATGTTACAGAGCAGACAAACCTCCTGAGCCTGAATGCCGCAATACTTGCAGCGCAGGCAGGCGAATACGGGAAGAGTTTCTCTGTTGTGGCTGATGAGATAAGAGGGCTGAGCGACAGGACTTCCGCTTCAACAAAGGAGATATCCAATATAGTTAAAACAATACAGTCTGAAATAGCGGACGCGGTAAAGGCCATAGACAGCAATATGAACAGGGCAGCCGAAAGTCATACCCTGGTCTATAAGTCCGGGGAAGATATGGCCAGGGCGCTGGAAGTTGCGCAGAAGTCTGCGGCCATGGCGGATGCAATAGAAAGGGCCACAGGGGAGCAGACTAAAGGACTTAAGCAGATTGCGGTTTCAGTAGAGAATATCCGTAAGATGATGGAGCATACCGCGAAGGCAACACAGGAACAGCAGACAGGGACAGCCCATCTTCTTGAGAGCGTTAGCGACGTCAAAGATGCAGCGGATATTGTCAAGCGCGGCGCCGAAGAAGAGGCGGCGGGGATAAAGGCGGTATCAACGAATCTTGAGCTTGCAGATGAGCGGATAAAGCAGATAGGGGAGGCAACATCAGGTTATCAGAAGGTTAATGAGGGCACTGCTGACGCTATGGAGCAAATGCGGGCGATAGGAATGGCTGCCGTGAAAGATGTTGAAGAGGTCTCAATCTCCCTGACAACGCTGTCTAAGGAAATTGAACTGCTCAAAAAAGAGATGGAGGCCTTTAAGGTTAAAAATGCGAAATAGAGCAGCAGAGCAGCAGGCAAACAAATCACCTGTTATTACTGCGCTACTGTTCTGAGGGGTGTTATGGAAAAATTTGCCGTTTTTAAAATAGGGGAAGAAGATTTCGGCGTCAATATAAACAGGGTTGTTGAGATTCTGAAATCACAAAAAATCTATTTTCTCCCTGAACTGCCTGATTTTATCTCAGGCGTTATAAATGTCAGGGGCGATGTAATCCCTTTGCTGGACCTTAGAAAGCGATTCGGCATTCATACCGGGGCCGAAAAATGCCGGATAATAGTGGTCCGCTGTGAGGATGAGAAGATAGGGCTTCTGGTGGATGAAATAGATAAGATAATCCCATTCCATCCGGAGGAGATAAGCGCTCCTCCAGCCATGTTTAAGGGGTTGAAGACAGAATATCTTACAGGCCTGGGCAAAAAAGAAGACAGGATAATAATACTTCTTAATATTGAAAGGCTTCTTACATCAGAAGAAAAGATAGCGCTTCAGTCCGCATCTCTTACAGCCGACGGCCTGTCTAACGATTCATAGCGCCTACAACGCATGGAAAGGAAAAAATGCAGGAACTGGAATATCTGCTTGACAGCGAGGATGTAGAGGTAAGAAGAGAAGCTGTTGAACGGTTGAGAGGCGTTACGTCGGAGACCTCCATCAGATTGCTTCTTAAGGCAATGAAGGACGTCAGCTGGAGGGTGAGAAAGACGGCGGTTGACATTCTGTTCAATGACTATTCCATAGAAGCGTATATCAACGGCTTGATTGCCCTTCTTTATATTGATGCTAATGCAGGCGCCAGGAACTCAGCCATAGAAACCCTCATAAAGCTGGACAAAAAAGCCACACTTTTTTTAGTTGAGGCTTTTAATACTCAGAACAGGGATGTGAGGAAATTTATAATAGATGTGCTCGGCGAGTTCAGAGATAAGAGGTCGCTGCCTCTGATGCTTGAAGCC
>Ga0210026_1003984_pt1 | contig 10929 bp, 1 predicted proteins | sample CryGeymeta201509_FD_183977 | JGI IMG/M metagenome (GOLD analysis project Ga0210026, IMG submission 183977) | Groundwater microbial communities from Crystal Geyser aquifers in Utah, USA - Crystal Geyser metaG 2015-09 (SPAdes) (version 2) | ecosystem: Environmental > Aquatic > Deep subsurface >... | reverse complement strand
AACATGCTCGAACATAAAAAATCAATTGCTTCAGCAACATACGAAGTTATCAACGAACACACACAAAATCCAAAAATCACAGTGTCCAACAAAAAGTCCAAAAACGTAGAGAAATATCAATGTTCCTACTATTCGATTCGATTTTTCAAAGATTTATACTCGTTCGTTGTCAAAGAATCCAGCAAATTCAAAGACGGATCAATGTCTCAATGGGACATTATCGATGAAACACCAGAAAATATGAAAATGGCACAACCTGCAAAAAAGACAAAAAAGACCAAGAAAACACAAAAGAAACCAGTTAAAGTAGTGGATGCCAAACCAGCAAAAACTACATCATCCAAAAAAACAAAAAAGGCAAAGAAGCAATCTGAGCCATTGAAAAATCTTCTTGATCAAGAACAAGATGATGAAATGATTGATTCCGTAGGATCGGATATCATGAGCGAGGTTCAACAAATGTTATCAGATGCGTCTTATGATCCAAATTCAACTCAAAAATACTTGACCAAAATTCAAAAGAGAATTGAAAAATCCACCGATCTTGAAAAGACATACAAGCAAACGTTGAAAGAAGTCAATAAAATGATCGATCAATTGGAAATGGATAGAAAAATGGCGGAAGATCAAGAAGAATATGAAGAACAAAATAATTCCAACAGCAAGTCTCAGGAAGAAGAATATGAAAAAGATGTGAGAGAAGAATTGGAAAAGAAAAAACAAAGGGGTTCGAAAAAACAAAAGGGTTTCAAAAAATCAAAAGCTGATAGAGAAGCAGAAGATTTCATTGAAAAATTTAATGCAAACTTGAAAAAGAAAAAAATAACACCTCCTAAAAAATCAAAAGCTGACAGAGAAGCAGAAGATTTCATTGAGAAATTCAACGCAAACTTGAAAAAGAAAAAAACAAGCAACCTAAAAGAGCTTTTGCCACAAGAGCAAGATGAACCATCATCATCAGACGATGAACCATTTGACGTGATGGCAAAACCATCCTCTTTTTTGAAAGAGAGCATCGCGGACATCGAACGAAGTGGATCATCTTCCAAGAATAAACGATCGTCCAATAAACGATCATCAAAATCAAAAGCCTCGTTAGCTGAACTAAAACTATCAGATTCATACCTCGACGATTTCTTGAACCTAACTGGAAACAATTCTTATGAAGAACCAGTATACACCAATGCACCAACTGATTACTCTACCGATGATTCGACAAGTTCAAGTTCAGATGATGGATCAGTTTCTCAATTGTCACTTCAACAAAGAAATCAAATGAACCAGGAAATTGAAGAAATGGCAAATAGAGCATACAAGAGAGAAAATGATAAATTAAAGTTTTTGAACAAATCTACACAACTCATAAATGATTTGACCAAATCCGATCAACAAATTAACGAATATTATAATGCTCAAATGGAAAAATTGAACCAAAAAATATCAGCAAGACAATCGAATGTAACAAATGCAAAACAATCCAACTCAAAAATGACTACTCGATCAATGGCAAGAATTTCCAATAACCCAAGAAGATCACAACGAATAGCATCCAACCAAAAATTGTCAAACAGTCTTTCAAAACAAATGAGTAATTCAAGATTGAGAAAATAAATTTTTTTGCATTTCAAATGAATTTCAAAAATAAAAAATATATAGATTTTTCTTTTTTTTTTATTTTGTTTTTTCAAAATCGTATAAAACTTTTTGTGCATGTTTGATTTTTATTTTTTTTCATGTGATTTGAATATTAATATCAAAAAACTTTAATTTGAAAAATGTCCCTCTCCAAACAAGAAACATGTTTCACGTTGATGAAACCCAAAATTATGAATGATATTTACAACATTAGACCAACCATTAGAAAAATCAAAACACCGTTGTATTTGTTCATTAAAGATATTGAGATAAAGTCAATGATGCCTGATTATTACATGAACTATGATTTGACTAACAAAAATGAAATGGTTCCCGTAAATTGTAATAGCAAAACACAACATGACTTTCTTTACAAGTCGGAAAGAAGACCAGACCCAAATTCTTTATCGGATGACGATATGGATGATGATGAAGAAGAAGAAACCCCATACAGAAAATACAAGGCGAAAAAGAACCAACTGTCTTCTTACGAGTATTGCAAATCGACTCAGTATTATCCCAAGACACCGAGTAATATGGTTGCTGTGATGAGTTGTATATCACAGGAAAACTTTAGTTGCACGTTGTATGTGCATGGGTTTAGACCTTATTTTTATGTCAATATTGATGACAATTATCTTAGGATGGATGTTTTAAGGCTGTACAATTTCATGCTTGATAATTTTTGTGATTGGGCGGACAGTTTGGACAAAAAGGCAAAGTATGCTGCTATATCGTATGAAATTGTTGTTCGAAAGAGGGGTTTCGGTTGGGAGAGTGATCACAAGACAGATTTAAAAACCAATCAAAAAATATTTGATGATGAAACGAGAAAAACGCACCGCTACATTAAATTCTCCTTTGCCAATCAAAATCTGCTCAACGATTGGAAATGTATCCTCTCCAAGAAATATAGAGATCAAGTGAAAGACCCCGTGAAAAAGAGAAAGTATGAGACATTGTACAAATGTATGAGTATGATCAAGAAGACTGATCCTTTGAACGGGTTCGGTGTTTACGAAACAAAAGTGACAAATGATGCAAAATTGATTGGCATGCTTCAAACGAGTTATTGTTCGTGGATCAGAGTAGATAAGTTTTATGAGTGTGAAAGGTTGTTTGTGTATTCGCAAGTCGAACTCAACGCAGACATTGAAGACGTTGTTTCGATGCCTGACATGAATGCCATGCCAGAGATTGTGTCTGTATCGTTTGATACAGAGTGGACTTGCAAGGATATGGAGTTCACAAATGTGTTCAATCCAAACGATGGTATAATATGTATCACCAACAATGTTGAAATAATGTTTGAAGATAAAACGGTGAAAGATACTGATCCCATTAACATAGCATACTGTGTCGGTCAATTCGATTACAATCATGATTACACAAAAGACCCACAAGACAAGCAAAACCAAAAGTACATTGTAAAGTGTTTCTACAGCGAGCTGGAATGTATCGATCAATGGATGACCGAGATGACTGAGAATATAGGGGCTGATTGGTTTACAACATACAATGGTGATGGTTTCGATTGGAAGCATATTATAACGAGAGCAAGATGGCTGAGCAATCCGAAATATGTAAAGCATTTTTACATTTCACATTATGAGAGAAAGTCCAACACACACAAAAATTTAATAAACGTACTCAAGGAAAAAGGAGATGAAGGCAGATCGAAAGAAAACCATGAGAAACATGTGTTGTATGATTTGTTTTTGAAATTTTTGACCCAGACGTTTGAATTATTTGGTGAAGACCAGCTCAAGTTGAAAAAGAAACAAAATTGGATATGTCAAATGAACAACTACATATACCAATGGAACCAGATAGTCGAGAGGGAGACCAATCACATGACCGAAAAGAAATCTTGGAAAGACAAGTATCATGCAGTTCGAAAGAACGACCAGATTTGTTTGATTCAAACTGTAAAACAATTTCTCACATTGAAACTCAAACAATTTCTTCATCATTACATACCAGCACATGAATATCAGGATAAACACAGGAAAATCAAATCATCATTGGACACTAAAAAATACTTTTTAGATAGAAGCAACTCCCAAAAGGATAAACAAAGATTGAATGGGGATGGGAACAGAATACACAAAAAGACAAACAATCACACCAATCACAAGAAAATACTAATTCCTCAGACGATAAACGTCCATGAAGATACAGTAACATTATGCGACTTTTCTGGGGCTTTCATCAATAGTCATATTGAACCGAATTCAAAGATAATGACTGTTGCGGGACAGGATATGGAAATGTTTCGACCTAATTGTTCTTCACGCGTTAATTTCGACATGTACCGATACATTCGTATGGAAAAGAAACTTCAAAGTTACTCTTTGAACAATGTTGCAAAAGAATTGTTGAAAGATGAGAAGGTGGAAATGCCTTACGAACTCATGTTTAGAAATTATGACGGTGAGAAGGGTATAATGAATTGGAACGAAACAATGAAAATGAGAAACAACATTTTGGAATATGGTTTCAAAGATTCAATGCTTCCTCAGGATTTGTTAAAAAAACTAAAAATCATACAAGAAACATTTGTTTTTGCAAAGACGTCCTACACGAAACCTGATAGTATATGGTCGTGTGGACAACAAATAAAAATATGGAACTATAGTGTGTACCAATCACACAAGGACAATTTCATTATTGATAGAGACCCTTATGATTCGGGGAACGGGTTACTCGAAGAAAACATGGACGATGAGAGTGGATATCAGGGCGCGCGCGTGCTCGAACCAGTCAATGCAAATTATGATTATCTGGTTTCGACGCTCGACTACAAATCGCTATATCCCTCCATAATGAGAGCGTACAACTTGTGCATATCTACACTCATGAAACATGAGGACACGTTGAGGATGAACCTGAACGCGTATTTTGAAATCAAGACCGAAGACGACGAGGTTCACTACTTTAAAAAAACACAAGACAGTATATATCCCAAAATTCTGACAAACTTGGGAAAGATGAGAGAAGAAGTCAAGGATCAAATGGAAAAGTGCGTTGAAGGTTCGATAGAACATCAGTTGTTGGATAAGAAACAACTCGCGATAAAAAAATTAATGAACTCTTTCTATGGTGCACTCGCAGCAAAATTCGGAATGATATCAGAGAAATGTATATCACAATGCGTTACCGCAAAAGGTAGAGAAATTATAGACCAGACAGTGATTGAGGCAAAGAAGAGTTTCAAAGACAATTTTGAAATACTTCCGAAAATTATACGAGACAAAGTCAAAGACATTACAATCATTTACGGAGACAGTGTGACAGGATCGATGCCCTCTTTGTTCCGCATAAATAAGAGAATATTTGTGGAAACGGTGGAGACTGTGTGTCAATACCTCGAGCAAAAAGTGGGATTCAAGTGGATGCACCAATCGTCATCTGGAAAATATGTGATGAATTGCCAATGCATGGGTTTGAATATATGGTCGAGCGAAGGATGGACTCCCATCAATCTGATACTCAAACATCAAATAAACTTGAACAGTAAAAAAATATTTCGAGTAGAAACAGATAGCTCCTCGGTTGATGTCACCGAAGACCACAGTTTATTGGATTTTAGGGGGAACAAGGTGACACCATCTTATCTAATTCATCAATCCGATCCTCTTGATTTGATGGCTAGAAAATTCAACTTCATGAATCAACAGATATTTGACTTGTTGGACTCCAATAATTTGAAGACGAGTTGGGTTCAAACGAAATCACAAAAGTATGAATGGTTGATTGGATATTTCATTGGAAATCATTTGAAAAACAATGTACAATTGAAAAACACTGGCAACAAAAAATACATTGGATTGAAAACAAAAAATATGGACGCATTGATTTGTGTTCAGGATTTTTGGTCAGATATTGAAGCGGATGGTTGTTATTGCCATTACAAGTATGAAAATTCAGAACACTGTTTGAAGATTTTTCTTGAGGGAAAAAACAGTTTGTTTGATTCGATGATGATCATCATGACAAACTTCAAACTACCAGAAATGTTTTTACAACACCAGAGATCACCATGTGAGCAATTCATGAGAGGCTTCATGATGTCAGAAGATTCAGATAATCTAATGAAAGACGGCATGTTCAAACTGTGTTTCCATGACAATATGGTTTTGTGCCAGCAATTTAATATCATCCTCAGAACACTCGGTTACAAATCTATCAAAATGAAGCAAGTCAAACATGAAAACATGGAACAACAATTTCTTATGATTAATTTTATTATTGAAAATGATCCGACTCAATTATTGAAACATTGTCACAATGAAAACAGAGTTCAAAAGATAACAGACATGACAGAGCACTACAAAAAACAGGGAGATATCATCCATGTTTACGATTTTGAAACTTCGAATCAAACGTTCCAATCGGGTATGGGTCAAGTCATTGTGCACAACACAGATTCTATCATGTTGTGTTACAACGGATTGAGGTTCACATGGGAAAACATAAAGGCTGCGTCTGAAGCATCAAACATAATTTCTGACAGTATCAACGCTTATTGGAATTCCTTGCTGGATCAAAAGGTTTTGATTTTGGAAAATGAAAAGACTTGCAGAAACTTTCTTCTCATGGGAAAGAAGCATTATTTGGCTTGGAGTTATGAGCCGAAACACATAAACAAGAGAGTAGAATCTCAAGTCAAAACAACAAAAGGACTCGACATTATAAAACGAGGTACCTTGTCGATTGCATCAAAATATGGCTATAAAATGATTAATTCCTATTTCGGGACAGACAATCCCGAGTACAACTGTTTGATGGCATGTATTGATTGCATGAGAAAACTATTTGAAAATAGGTTTGATATTAAAGATTTGGTAATGAGCAAAACGTTGAAAGCATCGTATGAAAAGTCAAAGACGCTTCCCTCGCATGCCAACGTTGCAGAAAAGATCAAACAACGATCACCTGGTCAGGAACCCAAAATAGGAGATCGTGTGTACTACGTGTATATTTCTCAGGAGTGCATTCATAGTGATAAGATTTCCGATAGATCGGAAGATGTGGTGTATGCGTTAGAGAATCAGCTTCCATTGGATATTGCGTACTATATTGACTTGTGCTTTAAAAAGTTTGAAGCTGTTTTGGAGGCACTATATGAAAACATTGGAGTATTAAAACATTTTATAAATGAAAAGAAAAAGAAACTGTCAAACTCGAAAACCAGAACAATGGTCATAAACAATGCGGGAACATTGAGTCACATTGTCCAAGATAAGAAAACCAATGATCTGTCAAGATACATCAAGCCCAAATTTTTTCAAAACAAGATTGTCAACACTTCCAAACAAAATCAATCTTCGTCTGCAAATTCTGCCATGTACCAAAACACAGATTATTTGGACTCTGAATGGAAGAATGTGATTTCCAAACTCGTTATAAGGAAGAAAAACAAGCCTTTCATCCCAGAAAAAATGCAAAAGTCTGCTAAAAAAGAAGCATCCAATGCGAAAATAAGAAAAGATGTTTTGTTTGCACATGTGACTTTGAATAAAAAATAAAAGATGGTTTTTGTTGGGAAAAAAAAAATTTGTGATGACTTGTGTTTTTACAAAAGATGTAATTGTCTTTCAAATAAATGACTGTTTTTTGTTGTTATTAATTTGTTGGATTATAAATAAAAAATAAATACTGCTCAAAAAAATATACACTTTTTGATATTATTTTTTTGAACAAACACAGAACCACCTTTTAAAAAAATGTCTTCATCAAACTCCAATGCAAATACCATTATTGATATGGACATTGGAGCAAGCGAAAAATCAAAAGGGAAACAAGTAGTCCCAAGTGAATCAATCGACATCGACGATGAAAACAATATCGACATACCAGATGAAGACGTTCCGGTTACTGTAAACATTGCTTACAACAAACCAACCAACAATAATCTACTTCCAGTGAACATGGACAAGGAGTTGTATGAAAAACGAAAAAACGACCTTTTCAACATTGTGAAATCAGTGGTCACAAAATCATACGCTAAAAGCAATTATGAGAAACTTATACGAGACATGATTGAAGTTAGTCTTGTCAACAAGGGAAACGAGACGAGTGAGGAAATTAGTGAACGTTTCGACGAGGAGTTGGACACCTTGTTTAAACAGATTTATGGAGGACAGGATCATGATTTTAACGAATATCAAAAATGGAAAAATGATAACCCTGGGTCACACGATGATGATTTTGAGAAAAACAAATACACCAAAAGAAAGAGGATTCATGCTTTTGTGAGAATGATTTCTCAAAATTTAGATTTGGGTACTATTCGAAAAAAATCCAACCTCCCAAAAGGAATGGATTTATACCATGACACCATCACGCAAAATCTCACACGAATGCAACAAACATATGCATTGGAAAATATTGCGCCTATATCGGGAATAGACGTTCGAAACTCAGTTGTCCGAAGAATACCAGAAAATATAACTCCCGACAACAGTATATACACATTTCTGTCTCAAATAAGTTTTTTGCCAGGAATAAAAAAATATGAAGACATTATAGGATTAACCAACCATCAAGCAATGGTTTTGAAATCGCTCGAAAATATAATCTTTTTGGGGAAGATGGATAGTGATGAGTTGAGAGTAAATCGATACTTGCAGGAAAATATACAGAGAAACAGAAAAGGAAAAACAAAAGTCGACAGTCCAGATTTATACAACATTGATTCAATAGGTATTCAATTGAGTGATGATGAAACCGAAGAACCGAGAAAAAAATCACCAAAAAACAAACAAAACAAGAAACAATCGGATGATGACGAACTGCCTGATGCACCCATCGAAAAAAGATTCAAAGGTGTTTTCAGTAGCCAGTGCAATATGATGGTATACAACGTTGACGGTTACAGTATATTTACCACTTTTATCAATATACTGAGACGTTCTCCTGAATTCATGATGAAAATTTTGAGAGACTATGATTTTTTTAGAACTTCCAATGTTTATGCTGAGTTTGAGAGAAGTTTGTCCACATTTTCTCAAGAAATGAAAACCAATCCTGATTTTGACGATCCCTATTTCCCTGCGACAAATCAACAACAACCACAACAACAATTAATTCAAGGTAAACAGAGACAGTACATTCACACATTCATAAGATCAGGAATATCAAGTTTGCAAAAGGCGTTCCTCAACCAGTACGACGTCGATGTTACAATAGAATCGGATCAAGTTCTCCCATTAGAATCAACACACGGTATCGCATTGAGCAGAACGATTGGATATAACATTATGATAAAGACAAATGCCTTCTTCTATAGTCTTTTCCCCAATGTGGACAACATACAATTCGAGGCATATTTGTTATCATTCAAGGAGGCAATCGATGTCAACAGAGAAAATCGAACTCCATTGGAAAAAGTTTACAACAGTGTTTTCACCGAAGACAATGATGTGTATTCATGCGTAAAATGTTCAAACAGTACCCACAAATTTGAGTATCATCCCAAAAGAAATGATAATTCTTCAGGTAGAACTGTGTGGAAAATAAAATTAGATTTCAATAAAATAGGAACAAGCGGAAACCTCAAAGGAGGTCATGTCATACTCATAAAAGCGTTCAACAGTTCTACGAACAACACATCCAAAAGATTGGTCTTTATGAAATGCACTTCGCCGTTCCTCATTGTGTCCAAACCCCCAGAAAAATACATTAAACGAGTTGGAACATCGACGGAGGTCATTGATCGAACGTGTTTCAACAAGTTCAAAAACAAATCCAAATCGTTCGTGGAAAAAATGGGAATCGACAGAAGTGTGCTCAACCGAAGTGTAGAACTCATACATCAGCAAATAGATGCTGAAATACAAAACAAGACTGCTGATATTCAAAATGGGCAGAACACAAAAGTGACAAAGAAAGTGAGAGGGGAAGATGGGTTTCCTGTTTTTAAGGATTTGAAAGGGAAGGATGCGATAAAATATTTGAACTCAAAAACGTATAGAAAAAACAGATTTGAAACTGAATATGAAAAACAGAAAAAACGAATGAAAAAGCAGGACAAAATCAAAAGAAACTTTGTGTTCCCGTATACACCACAAAAAGTGTTTTCGGCACTTCAACTCAATCGATGCATGTTCCGAGCAGAGTTCCACAGTCATGATATTTCGAGCACATCGATTGTATTCAAGAAACACTCGAGAATCATTATTGACTCGGAAGAACCGAACTTGCAATCTATTTACAGTGTCATCAAAGATTTTGGAGAATTTGTAAATGTCACGGATAATACCAAAGATCGCAACAACACAGTTATGACGTTCGATCAAATTGTAAACCTGGGAGATTCAAACACAGACACCATATTCAATGTAGGAGTGAACAACACACGGGGGTTCAATCTATTGGAAACAAACACGCGATCATTGGTGGATAATTCATTTTTCAGAGGAAACATGCTATTGAACCATTTGTTCCGCATATGCTCGAGCGATATGATGGAGTTCTTCTTTGGGGTGCCTTCAAAAGCATTTTGCAATTCGGTGGAAATGATTCATACTTATATGATTGGTGTGTGTTTCTTGATATTATCGGAAGCGACAGCAATCAAAAAGTACGTTGATTTGAAAAATCAAACTAGTGCTGCCTTTATTCAACAAAATCAAGGAACGAATATCGACCAAAACACTATTCAAATCATTCAAAATTTCATGAATTTGGATATACAATCATTCAATTCACTCAAAGTAGTCGCGGATTATGTTAAAGAGGCGTCTCGAATAATCAAGGATGACCCAATGACAATTATGCCCCAAGGTTGTATAAACAACGATGAAATTATAATAATGAGAGAAAGAATTGAATTATTAAAGTCTTTGTTGAATGATCAATATACACCAACTTGTACGTTTGAAGAAATACAAAAGACTGATGATACCGATTTTTCGGAGTGTGTCAAACTAGCTAAGAATTCATTTTCGTTTGATCGGTGTGTGAGATATGAGGAATTCACTTTGTTTGACAGAAAATTTGTAAAACTTCTATTACATCTCGTTGGTTGCAAGAACAAGAAAACGATCAAGCTATTGAATGAACCACTGGACAGAATGTCATACTCTCAAAATCATCCTTTCCAGCCTATAAACGAATCCATTTCAAGATCGTTTGGAATAACACAAATACCACAATTGCAAAATTTGAGAAACAGAAATCAGAACACGAATGCAAACCGACGACCTCCGAACAGACAAACTAAAAAGAAGGGAAAACAAAATGCTTCGACCACAGCAGCACAAAAGAAGAGGTCTGGAAAATCACAGG
>Ga0210026_1003980_pt1 | contig 10933 bp, 10 predicted proteins | sample CryGeymeta201509_FD_183977 | JGI IMG/M metagenome (GOLD analysis project Ga0210026, IMG submission 183977) | Groundwater microbial communities from Crystal Geyser aquifers in Utah, USA - Crystal Geyser metaG 2015-09 (SPAdes) (version 2) | ecosystem: Environmental > Aquatic > Deep subsurface >... | reverse complement strand
TCTCTTTTTTTACTATGAAGATAAAATTCAGTTCGACTCAGAAAAAGTGATTATTAAAAATAGTTTTCCTTTTTCGTAATTTTGTATTATGATTCGTGTAATGTGTACTCACTCATTCACTTGGTTATAAATTTTTTAATAATAGTTTATTAACCCAATCCAAATATTATCGTTCGATAAAAGTATATTTTAAAAACAGAAACTACATTAATGGAGATTTGACATGGCGACGCCAAAGAAAAAACCTGTGGCCAAAAAGGCTACTACTACAAAGAAAAAGCCGGCAGCGGCTTTAGCTACAGCAGTAAAGAAAAAAACTGCTCCTAAAAAATCAACAGCAGCGAAAAAAGCAGCAGCTACAGCAGCGGAAGTATCTGCAGCAGCAACTAAATCTGCAGCAACAGCAAAAAAGAAAGCCGCTCCTAAAAAAGCAGTAGCTGCCAAGAAAAAGCCAGCAGCAAAAAAGAAAGCCGCTCCTAAAAAAGCAGTAGCTGCCAAGAAAAAGCCAGCAGCAAAAAAGAAAGCCGCTCCTAAAAAAGCAGTAGCCGCTAAGAAAAAGCCAGCAGCAACAAAGAAAGCTGCTCCTAAAAAAGCAGTAGCCGCTAAGAAAAAGCCAGCAGCGAAAAAGCCAGCCGCTAAGAAAAAGTAAGCTTTTTACTTATAATAATTCAAAAGCCCGCCTTATTGGCGGGTTTTTTATTGCCTCATGACTTACTTAAGACTTAGACACTGTAGTGATTTCATGTTTATATATAAAGAAAACAGGTAGAAATAATGTCCTTTCATTTTCCCTTTTTAATACCCTCCTTTAAATCTCTTTTTTCTTTCTTTAAAAAAGAAAAATGGATCAAAACAATTAAAAAAATTCTCCCTTTTAAAATCCGCCGCAAAAAAATATTGGAGCTTCCTTCCCCTTCTCAAAATTTTGATGAAGAAGAAGTATCCAAGCAGTATCAAAATCATGCTTGCCCGAATTACATGGATCTTAAAATGCGCTTTCGCGATATCGGACGGATGAACGCGATCATCGAAACATTGGGACGTGATTTTTTAACGGCGATGCCAGAGGGGGCTTATAAAAGCCGCCTTGGCCAAATAGCGTTTTTATCCCGCCGTCTTCATGAAGATATTGCTAATCAAGAGCTTGCGACTCTCATTGAAAAGGCAAACATCCATATCGAAAAATGTCCCGAGGAGTGGGATGAATGGGATACTGCGAATTTATATGAGATGGAAATTATGTATCGCCATCACTGTAAAGTCGATCCAGCGCTCATGGAAAAACGCGGCCGTTTATCTTATGAGGGGCGTCGGCGTCATCGGGATGTTTTAAAAAATAATGACTGGGAATCGGCAAAGGGATTTTTACAAGAAATGATCGACCTGCAACGCGAAATTGCAGAATCAAAATGTTTGATCGATAATGAACACCCCACTGAAGCACCGTATCAAGCGTTGATGCGCGAATATATTCCTGGTGCACGTCTTGATGATGTTGACAATCTTTTTAAAGACCTTGATGGAAAACTCCGTAAATTATTACCCCAAGCCATCGAAAAACAAAGCAATGATAATACGCCTATTCCTCTTGAAGGCCTCTATACAGGTCAAAAACAACTTTGGCTGAATAAAGAGCTTTTAAAAGTAATAGGTTTTGATTTTGATCGCGGCGGTCTTTATGAAACCGGTCACAACCCTGTTGAAGGGGGCACTCCCGATGATACCCGTCTTGTTATTAAAACATCAAATCGCGAAAACTTTCTTGAATCAATGAAAAGCGCTTTGCATGAAGGGGGTCACGGGCTTTACATCCAAGGTCTTCCAAGAACGCAGTGGCGCTATCAACCTGTGGGGCAAGACTTAGGTGCCGCCGTTCAAGAATCCCAAGCGCTCTTGGTTGAAATGATTTTGGGCCGTATGAAGCCCTTCTTTCAATACATCTCACCGCGCGTTGAGGGCTTATTCCAAAGCTTTGGGCAACTCGCCTTGACCGCTGATAACCTGCATGCTTTAAAAACACGTGTTTGCCCAACAGTTGACCGCAAGCATGCCGATGAAATTTCCTATTTCTTTCATATTGATTTGCGTATGCAGTTGGAACGCCAACTCATTAGCGGCAGCTTAAAAGTGAAAGATCTTCCAGAAGCATGGAATGAAGGTCTCTTTAAACGTCTAGGCGTTAGACCAACCAGCTATGCTAATGGATGTCTCCAAGACGTTCACTGGTTTGTCGGCAAATTTGGTTATTTCCCATCTTACACATTAGGCCACGCGATGGGCGCACAATTTTACATGCAGATGAAAAAGGAAATACAAAACATTCCGGGGCTTATGCGCGAGGGGGATTTTAAACCGATTACCAAATGGCTGAATACTAATATTCATTCTAAAGGGCGTTTAATGCGTATGGATGAATTGATGATAGATGTAACAGGCGCGGCGCTTAATGCCAACGCACTCATTAATCATCTAGAAAACCGTTATTTGAGCGCCGCTTAATTCTAATAATCTAGCAATCTTACGCTGTTTCACTATGACCTTCTGTCATCATATTATCATAAAGATTGTTTATTGCGTATTTGGCAAAAAGAGTAATGAATCTACTTTGCTGTTCATTAAGGGTATAGGGTCACTATAATGTCAAATTTTTTGATATCGCCGTAGTCGCTTAAGACTACATTATGGAGGAACTATCCATGCAAAATCCAAAACTAGCACCTAAGCCAGACGCTGAAAAATCAGCCAAGCCAGAGCACAAACCTGGCCAGCCAGCAAATAAGCCAGATGACAAGCAGGCTACAAAAAAATAAGGTAAACCTTTAGGTTCTTATTTTTACCTTCTAAAACCCCGTTATGTTGAGACACAGGGCGGGGTTTTATTATGCTGAATAAGTCGAACAAACGGTGACATTTGCCAAAATTTATGCTTTAAAATGGGGCTATGACAAGATATTTAGCGACCCGCGGCGCGGACACCAATAAAACCTTTACCGATGTGCTTTTAAACGGCCTTGCCTCTGATGGCGGCTTGTTTATTCCCGAAAAATGGCCAACTTTATCACGCGAAGACATTAGCCATTTGGGCGGCGTCCCTTATGCCGATATCGCCTATAAAGTCACTGAAGGCTTTATCGGTGATAGTATTGATAAAACTACCTATAAAAATATCCTGCGGGATGTCTATCAAAATGAATTCAATCATTCTTGCGTTGCGCCACTTGTACAAATTGGCCCTAACGCGTGGGTGCTTGAATTATTTCATGGCCCAACCTTGGCTTTTAAAGACTACGCGCTACAGCTCTTGGGGCGTCTATTCGACCATGTTCTTGAACAGCGTGGGGAGCGTGTCACAATTGTTGGTGCAACCTCTGGTGATACTGGATCCGCCGCGATTGAGGCGTGCCGCCATTGTAAAAATATTGATATCTTCATTATGCATCCTGAAGGACGCACCTCAGATGTACAGCGCCGCCAGATGACAACGATTGATGCCCCAAATGTTCATAATATTGCTTTACAAGGCACATTTGATGATTGTCAAAACCTTGTTAAAGCGATGTTTAATGATAAGAAATTTCGTGGGGATATGAATTTATCTGCTGTAAATTCTATCAACTGGGCTCGTATTATGGCGCAAATTGTTTATTATTTTACCGCTGCTATTTCTTTGGGCGCGCCAGCGCGCCAAGTTTCCTTTGCTGTACCAACAGGAAACTTTGGCAATATCTATGCGGCCTATGCGGCTCGCCAAATGGGACTGCCGATTAAACGTCTTATTATTGGTTCAAACCGCAATGATATCCTTACTCGCTTTTTCGAGACAGGATCGATGAAAACACAAAGCGTAGAGCCTTCTCTGTCCCCCAGCATGGACATTCAAATTTCAAGTAATTTTGAGCGCTATTTATGCGATCTTTTAGGGCGTGATACAGCAGGCATTGCAAAACTCATGAAGTCATTTAAAGAAAAAGGAAGCTTTTCAATTAATGCTGAACACATGCGCCAAGCTACGCAAGAGTTCGATGCGCGTCGCTGCGATGATCATCAAACCCAAGCACTTATGGCCGCCTGTTACAAAGAAACAGGCTATATTCTTGACCCGCACACGGCTGTGGGTTTGTTCGCAGGGATGCAAGTGCGCGAAGATCCCTCTGTGCCTCTTGTTGCGCTCGCTTGCGCGCATCCGGCTAAATTCCCAGACGCTGTTGAAAAAGCGATTGGCCTGCGCCCACAATTGCCGCCGCATTTGGCTGATCTTTTTGACCGGACAGAGCTTTATACACCGCTCCAAAACGATCTGGCCAAAGTGCAAGACTTTGTCCGTTCAAATGTAAATCGTTAATATTGCCCTCTAAAGAAAGTCTAACCAATGAGTATTCAATCAACAACTTTACCCACTGGCCTGCGTGTTATTACAGATTCTGTGCCAACTGTTGAATCTGTTGCCCTAGGTATTTGGTGTGATGTTGGCACGCGCCATGAAAATATGGCACATAACGGCGTGGCGCATATGGTTGAACACATGATGTTTAACGGCACATCCACAAGAACCGCCCAAGATATCGTAAGCCAGATTGAAACAGTTGGGGGGCAAATGAATGCTTTTACTTCCCGTGAAATAACGGCCTATTACGTTCATCTTTTAAAAGACCACACCGAAATGGCTGTTGATATTCTCTCTGATATGCTCCAACGCTCAACCTTTCCCGACGCCGAGATTGAAAAAGAGCGCGGCGTCATTGTCCAAGAAATCGGTATGACTAACGATACGCCAGATGATCTTGTCTTTGATTTTTACCAAGAGACCGCTTATCCAAACCAATCGCTTGGCGCGCCAATTCTGGGTACAGCGCAAATTGTTGAGGGGATGACCAAACAAACAATGGTTGATTATGTGTCACAGTTTTACACCCCGTCAAAATTGGTAATTTCGGCTTCTGGTAATCTGGATCACGATCAATTTGTGGCGATGGTAGAAAAATATTTTACTGATCTGCCTGATGACAAAACCCAAGAATTAAAGGCCGCCGCTTATCAAGGCGGTGAAAGCCGCACTGAAAAAGATCTTGAGCAAAGCCATATTGTCTTTGGTTTTAAAAGCATTGAAAAATCGCATGATAAATATTATGCCGCTGTTTTGCTCGCCACTATTTTAGGGGGCGGCATGTCGTCGCGGCTTTTTCAAGAAGTGCGTGAAAAGCGCGGCCTCGTCTATTCAACTTATGCGAGTCACACCTCCTTCGTTGATGAAGGACAGTTTGAAATTTATGCCGGCACAGGGCCCGACAAACTCCCCGAACTGATGCCTGTTATCTGTGATGAGCTTAAGAAAATTAGAGATATTAAAGTATCGGATGAGGAATTATCCCGCGCCAAAGCACAAATTAAATCAAGCATTCTTATGAGCCGCGAATCCATGCTATCGCGCGTCAACAGGCAGGCAAAATATTTGATTAACACCAATACCAATCTTGATATTCAATTATTGATACAAAAAATTGATGCCATTACTGTGCGTGATATTCAGGGAATGGCATTGCATATCTTTGCAGAAAAACCAACGCTATCCGCCCTTGGACCCCTTGCAGCGCTTGAAGATTTCGACAAAATTCAAGCGCGCCTTGCGGCCTAAAGTATTCGAAATTCTTGACGCCTCAGGGTAGGCAGACATTTACTTCTTGCTTCTTGTGCTAAGGCTTTTAATTGATCGATAGGGATATGATATGTGGCATCGTCACAGTCATGACGCGCACCAATGGCATCGCGCCCTAAAATTCCATCTAAGAAACTAGCCGCCGCAGCGCTAAGACGGTAATGCTCACCAAACTGGGGTAAGTCACCATGATCTATAGCATTTAAAAAATCTGTGGCGCGGGAAACAATAATCATAAAAGGATATTATGAAAAAATAAAATATTGTCAATACGCTTTAGGCGTGACCGATTTGATCGCTCATTAAATGTGGGTTCACACCGATTGCGGCCATGGCTTTGTCCCAGACTTTTTCGGGCGCCGTATGAAAAACAAGCTCTTTTGTAGCAGGTGAAACCATCCATGCATTTTCCATGATTTCAATTTCCAATTGATCTTTGCCCCATCCTGCATAACCAAGTGTAAAAAGAAGATTCTGAGGTCGCTGCTTTTGCGCCATTTCTTCTATGGCATCTAATGTGCCTGTAACATGAATTTCTGGGCTAACCTTAATTGTGCTCTCTTGTTCAAAATCGGCACTATGTAATAAAAATCCTCGTGCAATCTCAACGGGGCCACCGCATATAACAGGCAGTTTTAAAAGACTCTCTGGAACTTTTATATTCGATTCAATCTCTAGGCTTTGGATTACAGTTCCAAGCTTTAAATCAGGCAGAACATGGTTAATCACAAGCCCCATTGCACCGCTTTCATCATGGGCGCAAATAAGAATGGCGGCCTTGTAAAAACGCGGGTCACCCAAATTGGGCATCGCAAGCAAAAGCTTTCCAGCTAATGATGATGTATCAAATTGTCCCATGACTTAACCATGAGATAAATCTAAACTTGAATCAAGCAGTTTTAAGGTTTTAATAAATCCCGCCAGTGCCCGAAAATGAATCTTCATTATTGCGCGATGGGGCGGATCCGCTGGATGGCGCACTCTGCCTTATGACCCGTTCATCATTTGATGTGTTTTGATTTTGCTGATTTTGGAAATAGGAAAAAGGATTATCTTCCGAAGTGTTCTGGCCATCTGCGGGGTAAACATCAACAGTATTATTCGGATCATACCCATCGGAGTAATCTTCAACGCCAAATTGCTCATATCCATTCACATCATCAAACGCATCTGGGGCATTTACAACGCGCTGGCCTAAAACACCGCTACTATGGGCAAAAGCTTCTGTGTTGGGCTCTGTTCCTGCAACAAACGCCTCCCAGATAACATCTGTATCGCCTGGCTGCGGTGGGCGCCCTGTTGTTGCATTGACGCGCACATGCTTCACACCTGCTGGAACGCGAAAGGGAGTAGGGGATACATCTTTAAGCGCCACCTCCATAAAATCGGAAAAAATAGGCGCGGCTACCGATGACCCAGTTTCACGTTTCCCCATTGATTTTGGATCATCAAACCCAACAAAAACACCGACAACAAGATTGGGTGAAAACCCAATAAACCACGCATCTTTTGATTCGTTGGTTGTGCCCGTTTTGCCGCCAAGCGGGTGATCAAATTTTTCGCCTATTTTACGCGCTGTACCGCGTTCAACAACGCCTTCAAGAATAGATACAATCTGATAGACTGTTTTTTCATCCGCAATTTGCGCCCGTTCATCGGCGACACTCGGGGCGCGTTGTCCTTCCCACCGAATAAGCGTCCCACAATTGGCACAATCGCGACGATCATAAGAGAAAATAGTCTTTCCATCGCGGTCTTGCACGCGGTCAATAAAAGTAGGGGTTATTTTCTTGCCGCCATTAACCAGCATACCATACGCCGTTGTCATCTTTATAAGCGTCGTCTCACCTGCACCAAGAGAGTAAGAAAGCAAAGGCTTCATTTGATCAGCGATGCCAAAGCGCGTGGCATAATCAACTACCTTTTCCATACCCACATGATCTGCAAGGCGCACTGTCATCAAGTTACGTGATTTTTCAATTCCCACACGAATGGGCGTTGGGCCATAGACTTTATTTGAATAATTTGTTGGACGCCAAAAATCACCTGGGGCTTGTTCATACACAAATGGCGCGTCAAGAACGCGCGATGAGGGCGTGAATCCGTCATCAAGCGCAGCAAGGTAAACAAAAGGCTTAAACGCTGAACCGGGTTGACGCTGTGCCTGCGTGGCGCGGTTGAATTTGGACGCACTAAAGGTCCAGCCGCCCTGCATCGCCAAAACACGGCCCGTATGCGGATCTAACGCAATAAGCGCCCCTTGCACTTTAGGAATTTGGCGCATGACATAGGCATCATTTTCTTTTTCAACAATAATCACATCGCCGACTTTAACAACATCGCTCACACGGATAATCTCGGGGCCAAGGGCATAACAATCTTGTAAACATTTGCGCGCCCATCTGACACCTTCCAATGTCAGGCTTTCTTTTTTACCGCCAGAAAACCCGAGAGACGCGCTTTGTGCATTGGCATCCAGAACAACGCTAAGCTCCCATTCATCAAGCATGCCTTCGGGGATTGCAATCGCTTCTAATCCTTCTTGCCAAGCGTCCATATCTTTGAGATTAGCAATGCGCCCGCGATAGCCATGGCGCTCATCATAAGCCATCAACCCATCCCGCAGTGCTTTTTCCGCGGCCATTTGCAATGTTGGATCAACACTGGTTTTCACAGTAAGCCCTCCTTGATACAGACTATCGCCGCCATATTGCCTGTTTAATTCACGGCGCACTTCTTCGGCAAAAAACTGCGCATCAACCACGTCATTATCCCGCCTTGTTTGTGTTTCAAGTGGTTTGGCCTGTGCCAGTTCGGCTTGAGAGTTTGTGATAAAATCATTAACAGCCATACGCTCAATAACCCAATTGCGCCGTGCAATCGCCGCGTCATGTTTACGTACGGGGTGATAATTATTCGGCGCTTTTGGTAACGCCGCCAAATACGCAGCTTCATCTATGCTAAGTTCATCAAGTGATTTATTAAAATAAATAAGAGAGGCCGCCGCTACGCCATAAGCGCGCTGCCCTAAGAAAATTTCATTTAAATAAAGCTCAAGGAGGCGATTTTTGCTCAATACTTTTTCCATCCGCATCGCCAAAATCGCTTCTTTGATTTTTCGCTCAAAACGTACTTCATTTGTCAGCAAAAAGTTTTTTGCTACTTGTTGTGTGATCGTCGATGCCCCGACAAGGCGTCGATCGCCCCCTAAATTTTTAAGGTTCACGACAACGGCGCGCGCTATAGCCGTAAAATCAATACCATTATGATCATAAAAATTCTGATCTTCCGCCGCTAAAAAGGCGTTTTTAACTATATCTGGGATTTTTTCAACGGGCATAAAAATACGCCGCTGCTGCGCGTATTCCGCCATTAACCGTCCATCACCGGCATATATACGGGTAATAATCGGCGGCTCATAAGATTGTAATTGGCTGTAATCGGGCAAGTCTTCGCTGTAATGATGGATTACAAATGACACAACACCAACTCCCGCAATAAGCCCCAAAAGCCCGACGGAGATAAGTGCGAGTAATGCTGATCTAAACCATTTCATAGCTCAATGTTATGGCACAGCTTTAGGGCAAGTTAAAGGCGCAAAATTTATATGGTTCTTGATAGCATGATCCTGTGGATTGCGCGCGCGGTCATAACGTTTGAAACACGGCAAAAAGATTTAGGCCTTAAAGCCGGCATGTTTTGTAATAGGGCCGTCGGCGCGGCCATGAATGAATTGCTCCACATATGAATTGCCAGAATCATAAAGGCTTTTCACGGGACCGTTCCAGATAATTTTGCCTTCATAAATCATCGCAACGTGGTCGGCAATCTTACGGGCGCTCGACATGTCGTGTGTAATGGATAGGGCTGTCGCACCAAGCTCTTTGACGCATTCTTTAATTAAATCATTAATGACATCGGCCATAATAGGATCAAGACCTGTTGTGGGTTCATCAAAGAAAATAATTTCAGGCTCTGTGGCAATCGCGCGGGCAAGGCCAACACGTTTTTGCATACCCCCCGATAATTCGGCAGGATACAAATCGCCCACTTGTGGCGCAAGGCCAACACGGCGAATTTTTTCTAAAGCGATAACACGTGCTTCATCGCGATGTATTCTTTTTCCCTGTATCAGGCCAAAGGCAACGTTTTCCCATACTTTCATGGAGTCAAAAAGTGCGCCGCCTTGAAATAACATGCCAAATTTTTGCATCATCGCATCGCGTTCTTTGGCGCTCATGGATAAGGCATCTTTGCCATCAACCTCAACATCCCCACTGTCGGGAGTGATAAGGCCAAGAATAGATTTAAGCGTGACAGATTTCCCTGTTCCCGATCCGCCAATGATAACAAGCGATTCACCTGCCGCTACATCAAAACTCACGCCATCTAAGACTATCTTATCACCAAAAGATTTCTTAACATCGCGCAGTCTGATTTTGGGGTGCGTCACACTCATGAGAAAAACACCTGTGTCAGGATAAAGTTTGAAATCAGAATAAGGATAGACGCCGATACAACCGCGTATGTTGTCGCTGTTCCAACGCCTTGCGCTCCGCGCCCTGAATTATATCCATGATAACAACCCATCATGGTCACAATAAATCCAAAGACGGCCGCCTTAACAAGACCAGAGATAACATCCATTTGCTCCAAGATATCCCATGTTTGCTGAATATAACTGCCTGAGGCAAATCCAAGGTCATAAATGCTCACAATATAACCGCCATAAATCCCAATTATATCACCTATTAAAACCAATATGGGGAGCATGATTGTGCCCGCAATAATACGCGGCGCAATCAGATATTTAAACGGGTTTACCGATAAAGTGACAAGCGCATCAATCTGCTCAGTGACCCGCATTGTACCAATAACCGCGGCAATTGACGCACCAACACGACCAGCCACCATCAGCCCTGCCAAAACAGGCGCTAGCTCGCGTGTCATCGAGAGCGCAACAACACCTGCAATCGCTCCTTCGGCATTAAAACGCGTAAATCCGGTATAGCTTTGAAGCGCCAAAACCATCCCCGTAAAAAGGGCTGTCATCCCAACAACAGGTAGAGAGTAATAGCCAATATCAACAAATTGTTTTAAAATTAGCTTGGGGTAAAAAGGGGGGGTGAAAATGTGACGCACCGCTGTCCCCACAAAGCTGGCAAGCGCGCCGATGCTCTGAAAAAAGCTCAAAATACTATGCCCAACAGCTTGAGAAATACTTAAAATCCCGCACGCGCTCATCATCATAAGACAATTTTTTTTGCTTATAATCGGCTC
>Ga0210026_1003964_pt1 | contig 10962 bp, 10 predicted proteins | sample CryGeymeta201509_FD_183977 | JGI IMG/M metagenome (GOLD analysis project Ga0210026, IMG submission 183977) | Groundwater microbial communities from Crystal Geyser aquifers in Utah, USA - Crystal Geyser metaG 2015-09 (SPAdes) (version 2) | ecosystem: Environmental > Aquatic > Deep subsurface >... | reverse complement strand
TCGTATCCTGGCGCTGGAATACGGGCTCTCTGAAAACGCCATATACAAAATTGTTAAGCGTATGCAACAGCAAGCCATCAGCGCGCAACAACCGGATATGTTTGCGGGAGATGATGGCGATGATGAATAATGCGTATCTGCTTGACGGTAAGGATGGGAGTACACCTTTCCTGGCGACTGATGACTGTGAGCAGGCGGTGTGAATCTGCGCCTGCCTTGGTCGCCAAGAGTCAAAGGTTGTCTTCTTATTTTATGAAACGCAGTTTCAAAACTCATTCCGTTTCATGTCACCTCATCCCAGTCCGTCCCACCTTTATCTCGCATCCCTCTGGTTGTTTATCTCACTCCCCCTCATGATCAGTGTCGGGTCAGGATATCGTGCCCATCCTCTTTATAATGGTGTTCAGGATTATCATTTCCTGATTAAAGATCACTCGGCCCGGAACACACCGGATAATTATAAAACACTCAAATTATCTGACCTGAAGCGCTGGGGCTCGGGCGGTAGCGAACATGGTTGGTTTGTAAAACTGCAGGCAACCGGTGAAAAAGCACTCTCACCGTCAACAACCCTGAAGGGTTATGTGGCTTTTACAACGTTTGCCCCCAACGATCCAGCCGAAAATATTGCCTGTGATTTTGATACCGGTGATGCCCGGCTTTACACGCTCTATATTCACGAAGAAGATGAACAGGATCTCAACATCACTGAGCTTGATCAGCCGACCATTCCGCCAAGCCCGGTCGTTGTGCTGCGCTCAAATCCGGCCAGCAACCCTGATGGCAACAACGGAGGTGATGATCCCGGAGAAACGAACTGCGAAAGTTTCAGCAGTATGATGTTAATTGGTCCGGAAGCGATTGGCAGCGATGTAAATCGTTGCGATCAGATTCAACGGACTTACTGGCTGGAAAACCGCGGTCAACGCTGAATGAAATAGTTCCTATAAAAAAGCCAGAAATCAATCTGGCTTTTTTATTACTCACAATAACGGTCAATATTAATCAACAGCATTGAGTCTCAGTTCTTTCGGCAACGAAAAAACCACATTTTCCGGACGGCCCTGCATTTCCTGCGGGGCTTCTCCTCCCAGAGCAACCAGCTTATTAACCACTTCGCGTACCAGCACTTCCGGCGCTGATGCGCCTGCGGTAATGCCAACGGCTTTCACATTGTCCAGCCATTGCGGCTGAATTTCTGCGGCATTATCGATTAAGTAAGCTTTGGCCCCCATACGCTCGCCCAGCTCGCGTAAGCGATTGGAGTTCGAGCTGTTCGGTGAACCGACCACCAATAACAAATCACAGTCAGCGGCGAGGTTTTTTACGGCGTCCTGGCGGTTCTGCGTGGCGTAACAGATGTCGTCCTTGCGCGGTCCCTGAATATTGGGGAATTTTACCCGCAGAGCATCAATTACCCGAGCGGTGTCGTCCATGGATAGCGTCGTCTGCGTAACATACGACAGCATATCCGGATTATTCACTTCCAGTGCTGCCACATCGTCTTCGTCTTCGACCAGATAAATATGGCCACCCTGAGCATAATCATACTGCCCCATGGTGCCTTCAACTTCGGGATGGCCTTTATGGCCAATCAGAATGCACTCACTGCCATCGGCGCTATAGCGACTGACTTCCAGATGTACTTTGGTGACTAATGGGCAGGTCGCATCAAATACGCGCAAGCCGCGGTCTTCTGCGGTTTTACGTACCGCCTGAGACACACCATGAGCAGAAAAAATAACGATGCTGTTGTCCGGTACTTCATCCAGTTCATCGACAAAAATGGCACCACGTTCACGCAGACCATTTACCACAAATTTGTTATGCACCACTTCATGGCGCACATAAATCGGTGGTTCAAACAAATCGAGCGCGCGGTTCACAATGTCGATTGCACGGTCAACACCGGCGCAGAAGCCACGTGGGTTTGCGAGTTTAATCTGCATCCTGAACCTCAAGAATCTGCACTTCAAACTGTAGGGTTTTACCCGCCAGCGGGTGATTAAAATCCACCGTCACCCAATCACCTTCTACTGCACTGATCAGGCCCGGTAATTCCGCCCCCTGAGCATCAGCAAAAGAGACCATTAAGCCCGGAGCAACCGGCATATCAACCGGAAAGCTGTTACGCTTCATTTCCTGCGTATTCTGCGGATTCGGCTGACCAAAGGCTTTTTCCGGTGGCACGCTGAAGGTTTTATGATCGCCGGTTGTCAGGCCCAGTAAATACTCTTCAAAACCCGGCAGCAAATTGCCATCACCCAAACAAAATTAACCGGGCTGCGTTCGAAGGTTGAATCAACAATCTGTTCATCATCGATTTTCAACGCAAAGTGCATGGTGATTTTACTGTCTGCTGCAATGATTCCGACGGACATAATAACTACTCAATAAAAACAATATTTCAGGAAGCCTGACGACGTTCCTGCCAGGTTTCGCGCACAACATCCAATGCCATCATCACTGCACCGACGGTAATTGCGGAATCAGCGATATTAAACGCAGGAAAATACGAACGACCCCAATGCACGGAAATAAAATCGATCACATGACCATACACCAAACGATCAAATAAATTCCCCAAAGCACCGCCTAAAATCAACGCCAGCGCCACCGGCATCCAGACTTGTGCACGCGGCAAACGCTTTAACCAGACAATCAACATGGCGCTGACCCCCAGCGATACCGCGGTAAAAAACCAGCGCTGCCAACCGGATTCATCGGCCAGAAAACTGAACGCTGCGCCACGGTTATACAGCAGGGTAAAATCCAGTACCGGTAGCAGATAAACCGGCCGACCATAAGTCAGCATCATCTCGGCCAGCTGTTTGGTGGCGATATCCAGTACGAATACCACAAGTGCCAACCAGAGCCAGATTAATGCTGAACGGGATTGTTGAGAATTCGGCATTTATGCAAAACGACGGACTTCACCATCGCCCTCCACGTTTTCGACACAACGGCCGCACAGCGTCGGATGCTGAACATTCTGACCAATATCATCGCTGTGGTGCCAGCAGCGTTCGCATTTTTCATGCTGCGATGCTTTAACCTGCACACGCAGGCCGGCCAGTTCAGTTGCGACACCGGCTTCGGCATTGAAATCCAGCAGCTGTACGCCGGAAGTAATCAACACGAAGCGCAGCTCATCACCGAGTTTCTCCAGCTGAGTTTTCAGCTCAGGCTGAGCATAGAGTTCAACCTCAGCACTCAGGCTTGCGCCGATTAATTTATCCGCGCGGGCTTTTTCCAGCACGCCGTTTACGGCTTCTTTGGCGGTAATTAAATTACTCCAGAAAGCATCGTCAAACACGCTGGAACCGGTATCCGGGAAGGCGTTGTACCACTCGGCCAGCATGACGGATTCTTCACGTTCACCGGCCAGGCAACTCCAGATTTCTTCTGCAGTAAACGACAGAATCGGTGCAATCCAGCGGCTCATGGCTTCCAGTACATGGTACAGCGCCGTTTGTGCGCTGCGGCGTGGCAAGCCATCGGCTTTGCAGGTGTACTGACGGTCTTTAATCACATCCAGATAAAAACCACCCAGCTCTGTTACACAGAAATTCATCAGTGTTTTAGTGAGGCCTTTAAAATCATAGTTGTGATAAAAGCCGATCACTTTTTCCTGCAGCTGGCGGGTGTAATCCACCATCCAGGCATCCAGCGGCAGCAGCTCATTACCGGCAACCATATCTGTCTGGGGGTTAAAGCCGTTAATGTTGGCCAGCAGGAAACGACAGGTATTACGCACACGGCGATATGAATCTGCACTGCGCTTGAAAATATCCTGGGATACTGTGATCTCACCGGTATAGTCGACATCACCAACCCACCAACGCAGAATATCACCGCCATACTGTTTGATAACCTCGGCAGGCTCGATCGTATTACCCAGTGACTTGGACATTTTGTGGCCATTACTGTCGACCGTAAAACCGTGGGTCAGCACACTTTTATAAGGTGCTTCACCGTACGCGGCTACACTGGTCAGCAGGGAGCTCTGGAACCAGCCACGGTGTTGATCAGAGCCTTCCATGTAAAGCTCCGCAGGCGCTTTTAATTCATCCCGACGGCGCAGAACAGCACTGTGTGACACGCCGGAATCAAACCATACGTCCAGCGTATCGGTTACTTTTACGTACTGTTCCGCATCGGCTCCTAACAGCTCAGCGGCTTCCAGCTCAAACCAGGCTTCTATACCTTGCTCTTCTACTTTTTGGGCAACTTTTTCAATTAATGCTGCAGTATCCGGGTGCAAGGCACTGGTATCTTTATGCACGAATAACGCAATCGGCACACCCCAGGTGCGCTGACGGGAGATACACCAGTCTGGTCGGTCGGTCATCATGCTTTCGATACGTGCCTGACCCCAGCTTGGCTTCCACTCGATATTTTCATTCACTTCATGCAGGGCTTTTTCCAGCAATCCGGCCTGATTCATGCTGATAAACCACTGCGGTGTGGCGCGGAAAATAATCGGCGTTTTATGACGCCAGCAATGCGGATAGCTGTGAGTAATTTTCGCTTTTTTCAGCAGTGCGCCTTTTTCCGCCAGCAGACCCAGCACGCGGAAATTGCCTTTATCGGCGGTACTTAAACCACTCAGTTCCAGCGCATCAAGAGCAGGAGTACTGATAAAGCAACCATTACCCCCAACCAGCATATCATCGGATTTCACGTCAAAGCGCTTGGACACTACAAAGTCATCCGCCCCGTGCATCGGTGCAGTATGAACAGAACCGGTCCCCGACTCCGCCGTCACGTGATCACCGGTAATGACCGGCACCATTTTCGCGCTGCCATCAGCCGCCGGCATAAACGGGTGCTGTACCACAAATGGCGCAGCAGCATGTCCGTCGAGCTGGCCAAAAGCCGAACCTTTCGCCGTGGCAACGACCTCAAAACCGTCTGCGGCAATGCCATAACGTTGCATAGCATCGTTCACCAGATCAGCGGCCAGCAGCAGAATTTCATCCTGCTCTTTCAGCAATACCAGCGAGTATTCCAGCGTCGGGTGTACAGACACCGCTTCGTTGGCTGGCAGCGTCCATGGCGTTGTCGTCCAGATAACAATGCTGATCGTTTTTGCTGCCAGAGATTCATCGGCGGCAAAGGCTTTTAATAATGCGGCGCTATCCGCAAAAGCGAATTTAACGTCGATGGCAATGGATTGTTTATCCTGATATTCGACTTCGGCTTCCGCTAAGGCAGAACCACAATCAGAACACCAGTTAACCGGTTTAAACCCTTTGTGCAGGTGGCCGTTATCGATGATTTTTCCGAGTGTACGGATGATGTCCGCCTCGAATTCAAAATTCATGGTCAGGTAAGGGTTTTCCCAATCACCCAGTACCATCAGGCGTTTAAAATCGGCGCGCTGACCATTCACCTGTTCCATTGCGTATTCACGACAATGTTTACGGAATTCGGCAGCCGTTACTTTCTCACCAACCTTGCCGACTTTTTCTTCCACTTTTAATTCGATCGGCAGGCCATGACAATCCCAGCCCGGCACGTAAGGCGAGTCTTTACCGCTGAGTGTCTGCGACTTTACGATAATATCTTTTACGATTTTATTAATGGAATGACCCAGGTGAATTTTGCCGTTCGCGTACGGCGGGCCATCGTGCAGAATAAACTGATCGCGACCAGCACGGGCGGCACGAATTTTCTGGTACAGGCCAATCTGCTCCCAACGGGCAAGCATTTCCGGTTCACGCTGTGCCAGATTACCGCGCATCGGGAAATCGGTATCGGGCAAATTCAGCGTCGCTTTGTATTGGCTTTCCACTTTATCGTTCATAGCTGCGTCACTTTTCTGAAAGTCTGAATTCGGTTCTAAAATCGGGATGAATCGGGCAAAGCGGCAAAATACTGTCTGGCCGCTGTTTTATCGGCCGCAATGGCCTGCTTAAGTTCATCCAGACCAGAAAATTTCTGTTCTTCGCGGATTTTATGTAAAAACTCCACCGTTAAATGGCGGTGGTAGAGATCGCCCTGAAAATCCAGCAGGTGTACTTCCAGCGAAGGTTCAGGCTCTCCGCTGATGGTGGGCTTAACACCACAATTGGCAACGCCCTGATAGGGTTGACCGTTGCCTTCATCAATTGCACACACGGCGAACACACCACTGAGAGGCAACTTAGTACGCTGCACCATCACATTGGCCGTCGGCGTATCCAGCATACGGCCCAGTTGTCGGCCAAAGGCAACCCGGCCCGACATACGGTAAGGATGCCCCAACAAATGCGCGACCCGGGCCAGATTATTGGCGGCAAGTTCGCTGCGAACGCGGGTACTGCTGACCCGTTCACCATCCACTTCAAAGGTGGAGGTATCCTGAACACGGAAGCCATGTTCCTGCCCGGCTGCCGCCAGTGCCTGATAATCGCCGCTACGGTCACAACCAAAGCGGAAATCATCGCCAACAATCAGGTGCTTAACACCCAGGGCAGAGATAAGAATATCGCGGATAAAGGCATCCGCCGGCATAGAGCGCAACGTCTGGTTGAAGGGCAGGCAGAGCACATAATCCACTTCCTGCGACGCCAGATCCTGCAGTTTTTCCCGCAGATTGGCCAATCGCGCCGGAGCCACCTGAGGCGCAAAAAACTCTTTTGGCTGGGGTTCAAACAGCATTACCAGCGTCGGTACCGAGTGCTCACGCGCAACGCGTTTCAGCGCCCGCAAAATGCCCTGATGCCCAAGATGCAGACCATCGAAATTGCCGATCGTAACCGCACAACCGCTAAAGTCTTCCGGAATGTTATGAAGCCCACGCAATAAGCGCATCAACAACCACTACCCGCCGAATACAAAGGGCCGGATTATAGCCAAATGACTGCTCAGGTAACAGCCATTTGGCCACGGATGGCGATCTCAGAACACCTCACCACGCAGATGGCGCAAGCGCAGACCGGCCGCAATCAGTAAAGCGAAATAAAGCAGGACACCGGAAACCACAATCAAAGCCATCCAGCCTGCACGCCAGGAAGGCGACCAGCCCAGCCAGGCTTGCGCCGGCCCCATCAGCCACCACATCAATCCCAGCAAAGCACCGTTGGCCATCAACAGCTTGAATGCAAAAGACCACCACCCGGCCTGCGGCAAATAGACACCCTGCTGACGCAAACCACGGTACAGCATGTAGGCATTGAAATACGCCGACAACGAGGTCGCCAGTGCCAGCCCGGCATGGGCAAACGGAAACACCAGAATCAGATTCAGCACCATATTCACCACCATGGCCTGAACACCGATTTTCACCGGAGTTTTAGTGTCCTGGCGGGCGTAATAGCCCGGTGCCAGCACCTTGATCATCATAAAGGCCAGCAAACCGGAACCATAAGCCTGCAGGCTCAGAGTCATTTTGCCGACGTCATAAGCCGTCACTTCACCATGAAAGAAGATTGTCGACATCAACGGCATTGCCAGCAGTATCAACGCCAGTGAGGCGGGCAAAGCAATCAGAAATACCATGCGCACTGCCCAGTCGAGAGTACGCGAGAAACTGTCTTTCTCGTCCGCCGCATGCTTACCCGACAGCGCCGGTAAAATCACCACACCGATAGCAATGGCAAACACCCCCAGCGGCAAATTGCTCAGACGATCCGAATAGTACAGCCAGCTGACCGAACCACTCTCCAGAAAAGAAGCCAGCAGCGTATCCAGCAGCAGATTGATCTGACTGACCGATACACCAAACAGCGCCGGCACCATCAGACGGCCAATGCGCTTAACGCCTTCGTCTTTTGGCTGATACTGCGGGCGCACCAGCAAGCCAAGCCGCGCCACAAACGGCAGCTGAAACACCAGCTGTACCAGCCCCGCCAGACACACCCCCCAGGCCAATGCGAACAACGGTTCAACAAACCACTCGGTCATCACCAGCGTGGCGAAGATCATGCACAGATTCAGCAATACCGGAGTAAAGGCCGGCACCGCAAAACGGCCATACGCATTGAGCACGCTGGAAGCAAACGCCGTCAGCGAAATGAAGAACAAATAAGGGAAGGTAATGCGCAGCAGATCGGCGGTCAGGGCAAACTTTTCCGGATCACTGCGAAAGCCGGGCGCAAAAATCCAGGGCAGATAATCAGCAAACAACAGAGCCAGCAGAGTGACCGCCAGCAGTGCCAGACCCAGCACCCCAGAGGTGCGGGCAATCAGTAACTGCACTTCTTCCAGTGGGCGCATGCGGCGGTATTCGCTCAGCACCGGTACAAAGGCAACCGAGAAAGCACCTTCAGCAAACAAACGGCGGAAAAAGTTGGGGATTTTAAACGCAACAAAGAAGGCGTCAGCACGGGCGCCAAAATACTGTGCCACCACCACATCACGGATCAGCCCCAACACCCGGCTGAGCAGGGTCATCAGACTGACAATGGACGACGAGCGCAACAGACCCGGGCCTTTATTATTGGCCGGTTTCTGATCGGCTGAAGCGGGGTCTTGCTGTTGCGTCATACGACGATCTCCTTTTATCTGCGCGTATCATACGCAGCCATACAGGAAAGTCAGCTACCGGAATCATGCCGATAAAGACAGGCGGTGAATAAATCCGGATGACAAACGACAGAAACAAAAAAACCCGCAAAAGCGGGTTTTTCGTTCGTACCGGAACGTTAATCAGAGATTAACCTTTCAGTGCGAAAACCTTAGCATTCAAACGACTCTTGATGCGACCAGCAGTATTCTTGTGAAGAATACCCTTGTTCACCATTTTGTCGATGTAAGGTTGAGTCTTAGTAAACGCAGCGTTGGCTTGGTCATAGTCGTTAGTCGCAACAGCAGCGTGTACTTTCTTAATGTAAGTACGCACCATTGAGCGCAGAGCTACAGTACGAGCACGACGTTTGATAGCCTGACGGGCGCGTTTACGAGAACCAGCGGAATTTGCCACAGTCGGCTCCTCAAAATTGGTTTATCAATCAAATCTAAGGGCCGGGATTATCCAGACATCCCGCCCCAGTGTCAACAAGGGCACCGCTTAAAAAGCAGAACCCTTCCTTTAATGATCAGTCGATGATCACTTTTGCAAAAGACTTCACCAGCGAATCCACGGCTTTCATCTGTTCCAGATACACTTCCAGCTTATCCAGCGGTAACGCACAAGGGCCATCGCACTTGGCTTCAGCCGGATTCGGATGCGCCTCAAGAAACAGACCCGCAATCCCCAGAGCCATACCGGAACGTGCCAACTGGAACGCCTGCTGACGGCGACCGTCGGCAGAATCGGTACGACCACCAGGACGCTGCAACGCGTGCGTGGCGTCGAAAATAACCGGCGCCATGGTCTTCATATCGTCCATACCCAGCATATCCACCACCAGATTGTTGTAGCCAAAACTTGAGCCACGCTCACATAACATGACGCGCTCATTGCCGGCTTCAGCAAACTTTTTGATGATATGGCGCATTTCGTGCGGCGCCAGGAACTGCGGCTTCTTCACATTGATGGCCGCGCCGGTTTTGGCCATAGCCACTACCAGATCGGTCTGACGTGCGAGAAACGCAGGCAGCTGGATAACATCCACCACTTCAGCCACAGGTGCGGCCTGATAAGGTTCATGTACATCGGTGATCAGCGGCACATTAAAGGTCTTTTTGATTTCTTCAAAAATCTTCAGACCTTCATCCATGCCCGGACCACGGTAGGAATTGATCGAGGAACGATTAGCCTTATCGAAAGACGCTTTGAACACATAAGGGATGCCAAGCTTTTCCGTCACTTTGACGTAGTGCTCGCAAATCTGCATCGCCAGGTCACGGCTTTCCAGTACGTTCATACCGCCAAACAGGGTGAAAGGCGCGTCGTTACTGACGTTAATAGCGGCTACGTTTACGGCCTCGATCATGTTATTCCTCTGCTTATTCTTACTTTTGTTTAACGCGCAGCCTGAGCGCCGCGCCAAAGTTACAAGACTACCAGATTATCGCGGTGAATAATCTCCGGCTCGGCAATATAACCGAGCGCCTGCTCCAGCTGCGCCGTTGGCGTGCGCACAATTTTCTGCGCGTCAGACTGGTTGTAATTCACCAAACCCTTGGCCACCAGATTGCCCTGCTCATCTTTGCAGGCAACAACCTGACCGCGTTCAAACCTGCCCGTTGTTGCCACTACACCAATCGGTAACAAACTGCGGCCACCATCGCGCAGCGCTTTAACTGCACCGGCATCGAGCACCAGCTCACCGTGTGTCTGCAGATGTCCGGCAATCCACTGCTTACGCGCCGCTACCGGCTCTTTATCAGCCAGCAACATAGTGCCCAGCACTTCACCGGCCCGCAGACGGGTAATGACGTTATCAATCCGGCCACCAACAATCACGGTATCAGCACCAGAACGCGCTGCCAGTTTGGCGGCACGGATCTTGGTAATCATGCCACCACGGCCCAGCACACCACCGCCGCCGGCCATCGCCATATATTGCGGATCGGAGGCACGGCCTTCAGCAATCAGCTGCGCATCGGGATTGGAACGCGGATCGGCGGTAAACAAACCCAGCTGATCAGTCAGAATGACCAACACATCGGCTTCCACCAGATTGGCAACCAGCGCGCCGAGGGTATCGTTATCGCCGAATTTGATTTCATCGGTGACCACGGTGTCGTTTTCATTAATAACCGGCACCACACCCAGACTCAGCAGCGTGCGCAGTGTACTGCGGGCATTCAGATAACGCTTACGGTCACTGAGATCGTCATGGGTCAGCAGAATCTGCGCCGTGGCGCGCTGATGGCCAGCAAAAGCCGTTTCATACGCCTGCACCAGCCCCATCTGCCCGACAGCCGCTGCAGCCTGCAACTTATGCACTTCGTCCGGGCGCTTAGACCAACCCAGGCGGGTCATACCTTCTGCCACCGAACCGGATGACACCAGCACAACCTCATGCCCCTGTTGCAGCAATGCGGCAATCTGGTCAACCCAGCTCTGCATGCCTTCACGATTCAGGC
>Ga0210026_1003956_pt1 | contig 10976 bp, 9 predicted proteins | sample CryGeymeta201509_FD_183977 | JGI IMG/M metagenome (GOLD analysis project Ga0210026, IMG submission 183977) | Groundwater microbial communities from Crystal Geyser aquifers in Utah, USA - Crystal Geyser metaG 2015-09 (SPAdes) (version 2) | ecosystem: Environmental > Aquatic > Deep subsurface >... | reverse complement strand
TCGCGTCTGCGCGTGCGATTTCGTCTTCCCAGGCCCACTCCGTGGCCGTCAGTCGATTTTCTTCGAAGATCTGCACGGCTTCGTCGTACTTCGCCTTGAAGATTGCGATGCGCCCGCGAATATTCTTGGCCTGCACACGAAGGCGATCAGCCTTGATTTGCGGAACCTCGCCCACCAAAAGGTCGGCGATCAAGATTTGAAGCGACGAGTCGGCCGTCTCAAGGTCTCCCAGCGCATAATCGCACTCGGCGAGTCCCAGTCGTGCGCTTCCGTCGATGAAATCGGAGCCGCCCAGGGCTCTCGTGAAGCGTTCACGGGCTTGGTCGAACTCAGAAATCTTGGAAAGAAGCTGTCCGATGCGCACGTCAAACTCGCGCAGGTCTTCCGCGGCAACTTCGATGACCTGAGCCTCGGCAAGTGCTTCGCGGTAATGGCCCACTGCGGTCAAGACATCGACGCGCTGCAGGCGCAAGTGCTGCGGCCAGACAGCGGCTTGAAGGCGGCCGCGGTCGAGCAGGTCAAGTGCCTCATCCCAGCTTCCGCGGGCAATCAAGCGTTTAACCGCCGCATCCAAATATTTCAGTCCAGCTTCGGTTTGCTCTGCGAGCAAGAAGTGCCGAGCAATAAACGCCAGATCGGGCTCGTCGGGATTCAGGCGCTCAGCGTTGGCCAACGCTTCGTGAAGCGCCAGCGCTGGGCCCTGAGCTTCAAGGATGTGTTGGCTAAGTTCCTGATCTTCGAGCCAGAGCAGAATATCCCCACCCGCGACACTGCGTTTCAAGAGTCCTTGTTCAAGGCTCGTCTTCACGGCGCGCCCGAAGAACTCTGAGCGTTCCATCAGCGCCAAGGTTCGCTTGATCGCCTGGGGTTTCATGGGTTCGCCGGCCAACACCACGATATTCAGGATGTCCTGCGCGGCGGCGTCCAACGTCTGGTAGCGAGCCCACTGAAGGTTTCGAGCGTTCTCAGGAAGGTGAGTGACAATATCGGCAAGGCGGCCCACGTCGCCACCTGTGGCGTCGAGCAGCTGCTGCATCACCGCTTCGTTTGCCAGATATTGCTTGAACGCAGTCGCCGATTGCTCTTTAAAATCGACATCGTGCGCGATCACTCCCTCAAAGCCGTTATGTGTGGTTACCAACGAGCCATGAACGCGATTCACCGACTCAAATTCAGGTGATAACGGGGAGATGGGGTCCGAAAACACATTTCGTGACAGGTATTCCAACGCTTGCCGGTCCCCAGGAGTGCATTCTTCGAATTGCACGACCACAAGAACGAAGGGCATCAACACGCTCATCGCCGTAAGCAGGTCTCCGACGAGTTCGTGCTGAAGGCGTCCCTGGGCAATTTCGGGAACGTTAACGCTGGGCCGGCGCACTGATTCGTAGTTTTCGAGTGCCAGAAGCGTGCGATTGTCCAAGAGGCTCTGCCTCTCGAGGCTTCTTGAGAATCTTGAGACCACGCCATGAAGGGATGATTCTTCGTCCGAAGCCGCGCGCGGGTTCAGCAGCAGAAATTCAATCCCTTGCTCGGCAAGGTGGCGGGCCAGTGAGGGCGCTTCACGCACGACTTGAGTGTCGGTGGTGCCACTCAGCACAACGACGCCGGGACCATCTACAGCATTGGCTAACACTCTTTCGAAGTCAGGGTGTTGCCACAGATGTTCAAGTGCAGGGGTCATAGGTTCTCGGGTTGAATCGCCCTCGAATTATACACCCTCCGTGCCTCAATTCAATGACGTGTGGGTAGAGAACCCACTTTTGTGTACGTCAACGCCGTGAAAAACTGACCTTTTTGATGCGTTCAGGGGTCTCGACGACGCCCGAGGCGTTGACCGGACTCTGCGAAATAGTCCGAATCACGTCCAAAGGACTGCATTCACCAAAAATCGTGTGACGGTCATCCAAATGCGGAGCTGCACGCAGAGTGATGAAGAACTGTCCAGAGTTGGTGTTTGGACCGTTATTGGCGAGCGCGAGGACTCCCGGACGATCAAAACGCAGCTCGGGACGGATTTCGTCGTTGTACGTGAAGCCCGGGCCCCCGCGTCCAGAGTCAGTTGGGTCGCCGCCCTGGATGACGAAATTCGAGACGACTCGAAAAAACGCGGTTCCATCAAGGTAGGGACGTGTCACTTCTTCGTCAGATTCGGGGTCCATCCATGGGCGTTGTCCGGTCGCGAGGCCAACAAAAGTCGCCACCGCGCGCGGCGTTTTGCGCCAATAGAGTTCGCACTCCAAATCGCCGGCGGTGGTGTGAAGTGTGGCGACCAGGGTCTCGCCGCTTCCAAACTTGGACATGTAGCCGTTGAGCAGACGAACCTCCGACGGCGCGTCGGCGTCGACGGGTTCGGCGACGTCTTTTTTTACCGTCGTCGCTGTCTGAGGCGGATCGGGCTTATCTTTGGGCGAATCGCATGCCGCCAGAAGGCCGAAGATGAGGGCTAGACGATTCACAGCTCGGTTGGGTTTGCCACGAATTTCAAGGTCATGACCAATTTAACATCGGCCGAGCCTTTTGGAGGTGAAGGCTGGCCCTTCTCGATGGCGGCAGGCTGCATGAATGGAATCATCGAAAGCTGAAGAGACTTCAAGATATCGCTTGATTTGGACATGTTGGCCGCTTCGACAGTCGCGGTACCTGTTGAGTTCTCGCCTGCTTTTGCGGTGGGGACGTCGACGATCAACACACCCTTGGTGTGGGTGGTGACATTCGCGCCGCCCACATAGAGCGCGATCTTTGGGGTTTCGATATTCAGGGTGTTGCCTGCATACGTGTACTGCACTTTCTCGACTTCAACCGACTTCAGGCGCTGGCTGACTTCGCTGAGTTGGCTGCTTCCTGTGGCGGCCAACACGTCGATTGGGATCGCCACTTCAAAATCTGGCAACACGATGCGATCGGGCGATGGGCCTGCGGCTGCGTTGCAGTCCACTGTAGTGGGGCAAAAATTAGCTGCGTCGATCGTGAACTCAATCGGCACTTCCTCGCGGAAGACGATGTCGAAAGGGTCGTCCTCGCCGCTGAAGAGACCACAACCTGAGAGAAGTGGAGCGAGGGTGAGTGCTACGAACAAAAATGGCTTCAACATATACGTCCTAAAATTAACGGTGTTGCGTGACTTTGCCTAAAACGGAATCACGTCTCAAATTTTTATGTGTCTTCTTCGTTTCGGCGACGGGTCCAACGGCGTTTGCCGGAATCTGGCTTGGCACCTGATTCCGGTGTTGGAGGTCGCTTCTTTTCCGAAGTTTTTCGGTCTTTGGATTTTGAGTCCTCAGCAGGCGTTTCGTCTTCGAATTCGTTGACGGTCTCTTCCTTTCCGTCCTCGCGAATTCGCTTAATCTTTACGCGATTGCGGATGTTGGGCTTGAGGGCCTCGTCATTCGGGATGAATCGGACTTCGGTCCGAATCTCGAAGGATAATGTCGTGAGGATTTTTGCGATCTCGCCGCCAAAGTCCACGTTTTCGAGGAAGGTGCGAACTTCGCGCGAAACGATTCGCAGGATTTCGCGCCTTGTATTGTCGGCTTGAGACAGTACAAAGCCGACCGCTTCTTTGGGGATATTCTTGTCGGAGACTGCTCCTCGAAAGCCTTCCTCGCTCAGAGCAGTATTGAGGCCGGAGATAATCGATCGCCGCAAGATGCCGGGAATCATAGCCTCGAGGCCTTTCAGCAGCCTGGATGCATCCTCGCCGGCGATATCGGTCCAGCTCTCTTCTTCGAGATTCTCTTGGTCGGTTTTTTTTGTGTTTTCGCTCAAGAATTCCTCACGATTGTCTCGTCACGGTCGGGTCCGACCGAAACGTACGCCACGCGGACGCCTGATAAATTTTCGATGGCGTTGACGTACTCTTGCGCCGCTTGGGGCAGTTTTTCGAATGATTTGATGTGAGTGATGTCTTCGGTCCAGCCTTTGAACTCTCGAAAAACAGGTTGTACTCGCGCCAGGTCATCGGCATCGACGGGCACCTCGTTGGTATACGTGACGCCGTCGAGTTCGTAGGCCACACAGACTTTCAGTACCGGGAGGCCAGACAGAACGTCGAGTTTCGTCATCGCAAAACTCGAAAATCCGTTGATCCGAGCAGCATACGTGAGCGCCACTGCGTCAATCCATCCACAACGCCTAGGGCGCCCGGTGGTGCTTCCGTATTCACTGCCGCGGTCGCGCAGTTCCTGCCCCAAGCCGTCCTCAAGTTCGGTTGGAAACGGGCCATTTCCGACGCGTGTGCAATAGGCCTTGGTGATGCCCACGATGTCCTGAATCGCCTGCGGTGGAATGCCCACCCCTACACACGCTGAGCCGGAGACGGTGTGACTTGAGGTCACAAATGGATAGGTCCCGTGTCCGATGTCGAGCATCGTGCCCTGCGCACCCTCAAGGAGGATGGAGGCTTTGGCGTCGAGCAACTCGCGTACGCGGATATTCGCGGGTCGAATATAGGGTCTAAGCTTTTCACCGATTTCGACGAGTTGCGTGATGACGGTGTCGGCTTCAAATGTGGGGGCGCCCAGAGCAGCCAGCAACGCATTCTTCTCGAGCAGCGACTGAGTTACCTTTTCCCGAAGTCGTTGGGGATGAAGTAAGTCTCCTGCAAAAATGGCTCGCCGCCCTACTCGGTCTTCATAACATGGACCGATGCCGCGACCAGTGGTGCCGATTGTCGTCGCTCCGCGATGCTGCTCGCGCGCCACATCAAGGGCCTTATGGTAGGGAGCGATCACGCTGCATTCCGAGCCGATCAGAAGTTGTGCAGGGCTTTTAATGACGCCGCGATCTTCGAGTGCGGTAATTTCGCCAAGCAGAACAAATGGGTCCAAAACAACACCGCCCGCGATGATGTTTTCGACGCCTTCACGCAGAATGCCGCTTGGAATATGATGCAGGATGGTTTTATGGCCGTCGATCACAAGGGTGTGGCCTGCGTTGTTGCCGCCTTGGAATCGCACAACTGCGTTTACGTCTTCTGCGAAGCGGTCGACAATTTTGCCTTTCCCCTCGTCACCCCACTGCGCACCAATAATCGCTCGAACGGTCATTTCACTTCTCCAGCCAATATGATTTGCAGCGCCCGAATCGACGAGCCGAACTCGATCGGTTGTCCTTGTGCGTGGAGAGCCCTCTCCAGGCTGGCCAGGGCGACCACGATGTCCGTCGAATCAAAATAACCGAGGTGGCCAATTCGGATGGTTGTATCCTTGAGCCGATCTTGTCCCGCGGCAATCGTGACACCATCTTTGCGCATGAAGGATACGAGTCCCGAAGCATTCACGCCATCGGGGACTGAGGCGGCGGTGACTGAGTTCGCGGGAACTTCGGGGAAGATCCCCAGGCCAAGCGCCTGAACCCCTGCCCTGGTGGCTTCGGCTAGCACCCGATGGCGGTCGAAAATGGCCTCAAGGCCTTCTTCCTGCATCATGCGAAGCACAACGCGCAGTCCGACAATCAGCGAAATCGCAGGAGTGAAAGCCGTCTGATTCTTGAGGTGATTTTTGAGTTCACGACGCAAATCAAAATAGTAGCGTGGGTGGTCTGATGCGTCGGCTCGGCTCCACGCACGTTGCGAAGCTGCGACAAAACCCAGACCGGGCGGAATCGAGAATGCCTTTTGCGATCCGGAAACCAGAATATCGATTCCCATTTCGTCCATCGGGATATCGTGGACGCCGACGGCGGTGATTCCGTCCACAGCAAGCAACGCTTTGCCGTGTTTTTGGGTCAATTCGACAATATCGCTGAGGGGATGAAGGACGCCGGTCGAGGTTTCGCTGACACTGAGGGTAACCATTGAGGCGTTGGGGTTCTTGTCCAACGCGTGCTGGAGTGCGTTCAGGTCAACGACCTTGCCCCATTCAACGGGCACTTCCACGACATTCATGCCGTAGGAGGTTCCGACTTCGCCCCATCGTTCTCCGAATTTTCCGCCCCCGATGACAATCACGGTGTCACTACGTTTGGTGAAATTCACCATCGCGGCTTCGAATGCGCCTGTGCCACTGCACGTCAGCGCAAGGACTTCGGCTTCGGTCTGAAAAACCCATTTCAACTGAGCGCGGACTTCTTCGAAGATCGCTTTGAAATCGGGGCCTCGGTGATGGAGAAGGCTTTCTGCCATCGCCAAACGTGCTTGTTCGGGCACCGGTGTCGGACCAGGGGCCACAAGAAAGTGCTTCTTCATGGGATCGGCTCCGCTTGCGTTCGCAATTGGGGGTACAACTCCACCCTATAGGTGTCAATCCGATAGGGCGTGCATGGATGGGCCATGCCTGACCATCAGGCCTGATAACTCAAGTTCGAGCAAGGCGCGTGTGATCGCGCTGATGGACAATTTTACGTTGTGCCTAAGCTCATCGAATGTGCATCCGTTTTGCTGAATCAGCGCTTCATAGACGTTTTGCACCTCAGGCTTGAGTCGCGCGCCTGCTCTTTGGGAAGTGAGCCCCAGATGTTCCGCGAGCCAGACGCAGGTGTCACCCGAACGAATCAGGTCCAAACATCCAGCCGACGACGGGTCTTCAGGTGAGCCCGGCACGGCAAACACGGGGCGACTAAGCCTTCGGGCAGCATCCACGGTTAAATGTGATCCTCCGGTAGACCGTGCCCGCACGACCACCAGAGCGTCCGAAAGCGCTGCAATCAGGGCGTTTCGGCGCGCAAAGAAGTGCTTTCGAACGGGCGTGGAGAGTGGGTATTCGGACACCAATGCTCCTCCAGCTTCCAACACTCGATCGAATAGACCGGAGTTTGACCTCGGCGACGGTTTGTCGAGCGCTGAAGGCAGCACGACGATCGTGGACCCACCCACATTAATCGCCCCTTGATGGCAAGCTGCGTCGATTCCCCGGGCTCCACCACTGACGACGCAGCACCCGGTACGGGCGATGTCCTCGGCGAGTCGTTGGGCGATCCGGGTCCCCTCGTGATCAGGGTCACGGGTGCCGATCATGCCGATTCGATGTGAAGTGGGCAGAGCTCCACGCCAGTACACGAACTCGGGTGGAGTCGTCAGCTCATGAAACACATCAGGGTATTCTGGGTCTCCGCGTTGCAGGAGCGTTGTGCCCTCTGGGAGGGCCGCAATTTCGGCTTGGTACGCGCCTTCCCAATCTGATTGATCGTGGCGATCAGAGGGTGAGCGCAGGCGTGAACGCCATAGGCCCCATTCTTTTGCACGATTTCGGTCGACCAAAATAACCTCCTCGAAAGTTGAGGGGTTATCGGTCAATGCCGTTCAATTGTTGCGAAAATTGTGAGGATGGAGCTAAGGGGTTGAATCCCTTAGTCTTCTACGCGCGCCAAGATGACGGTAATATTGTCGGCGCCGCCGTTTGAGTTCGCTCGATCGATGAGATTCCGAGCGAGCTGTTCGAGGTCGGTGGTCTCACGTACGGCCACGAGTATCTCGCGGTCGGGAACCATGTCGCTCAAACCGTCGGAACAGAAGATGAAAAGGTCCCCGGCTTCCGTATCGCGGTAAGAAACATCGACCTCTACGTCGTCAGTCAGCCCGCATGCGCGTGTAATCACGTTCTTGTAGGGGAAGTGTTCGACATCTTCGGCCCGTAGAATCCCCATGCGAACGTATTCGTTCGCGAGTGAATGATCTTCGGTTTGTTGTTCGAGAGTGTCGTTACGAAAACGGTAGACGCGGGAATCACCGATATGGGCGAGATAAACGCCGCGGTCGGTAAAGAATCCGGAAACGATCGTTGTTCCCATTCCGCGATAGAGTTCACTCGCAGAAGCAGCTTGGAAGACGGAGCGGTTGGCAGTCCGAATGGCTTTGACGAGACGGTACTCGTCGAGCCGCATCTGACGGTCACCTTCGACGAGAATCTCGTCGCCTTCACCATCGACCGAGGTCTCACGGTAGTATTCACAAATCACCCTGATAGCCATGGCGCTTGCGACTTCTCCCGACCGATGACCACCCATTCCATCGGCCACGACGCATAAAGCTTCGTCTCCTTCAGAAAGGTAGAAATCGTCCTCATTATGCTCGCGAGCAATGCCCACGTCGGTCATGCCAGCACAGACCAGTTTCATCAACGCACCTTGCGACCGAAATCAGACAACGGACTTAACGGTAAAGTCCGGTATGCCCAACAAAGAAATAGAACAGGCATTAAGGAGTTTTTCCAATAGGAGTATAGAATTCCACTGAGGTTGTGGCAAGCACAAGACTCAGAGGTTCCCCGTATCGAACCCTTCACGCACCGCGGTGAAGTCTGCCGCGAAAGGTGAAGACTGTCCACCTTCGGAATTCTGAAGGAATCCAGTGAACTTGCCGTCTTCGATCTTGTCGGCAAATCCGTCGGAGTCTTCTTCGATCAGGGTGCCTTCCCCTCCAAGTCTCAAGCCGATATCGAACTCGAGGTTTTGAACCAAGAGATCCGCAAAGCCAAAGAGTGTGGAAACGGCGGTCGAGCAGAATCCTTCGATTTGGTCGTCTCGGATGCAGGCACCTAGGGCACAAATCTCTCCATCGCTTCCCGTGATGCTGAGTGCGAGTCGATCACAGCCCACCCAATAGGCGAATGCTTCGGTAAGGGAGTGGGCGTTTCCGTCGGTGACTTCTGGGAGGATGACGTCGTTGAGGATGTAGAGAATCAGACGGCCATAACGTAGGGAGACCGTATGTGAGTCAATTTGGAGGCGGTTGTAGGCCACAACGCGCCCGGTCCATTCTGAGCTCAGGATACCGAGATCGCCGATTTCACCATTGGCGTCAGCGATAAGCGGAATTGCGCCGCAATCAGGGGCTGCGTTTGCGTCGCAGTTCCAACGCCAAAACAGGGTGACGCCGGTCCAGTTGTCACGACCGCGGAATTCGTAATTTGAATCCAATTTTCCGATGGTGAGTTGGCTGTGAACCTGAAGATTAGCCACGACATCGCGCAAGTCGCTGCCCGCCTGGAAGATCTTTGAGAGCGCATCATTATCAGCAATGAAATTGTTGATGAGGGTGGCGAACTGAGCATCCAGATGGGTGATCGAAAGGAAGGTGTCGATCGCGCCGGAGATAATTCCACCGACGAGCAATTCGACCAAATTGATGATTTCGTTGTAAATCGCCTGGCCGGGATTCTCGAACACGTCGAGCACCCGAACGATGGTGGAGCCGACTGAGCCGGACTCGGAGAGTGCGTTGGTGAAATCCCAATGGCTCACGGCATCGTAGGTTCCGACCGGGCTGATCGGGATCAGCTGGAGCAACAACTCAAGTTCGTTGACCCGATCTTTATCGACGGAGATATCGTCCATGCAGGCTGCTGCTGCGACCTGTCCGCGGTCTCCGCGAGCAATGCCGGTGACGACGAATCGTTGACGGGTACCGAGGTTTTCGAAGATCGGCGATTCGCTGATCGAACCCGCAGTTTGGAGTTGTAGCCCTTCTGGTTGGTCTCCACGAAGGAGCGGCCGAAACTCGTCACAGGTGAAATCGGCAGTTTTGTAGAGGCGCACGTCAATGTCGTAGAGCGACATAATAGAGGGTGCGGTGTTTACGAGGTTGACCTTGAGCGCGCCGACGTCGAGCGGCAGCACTTCGACTTCGAAATCGACGGCATTCGCGGATGGGTGATCGGCGCGAACCTTAAGAGTCGAGGGTTGACCTCCCACGCGAAGATCGACCGATGCGGCGCCTTCGTCCGTGGTTGTCCCGGTTTTTGAGCTAAGCGAAGCCTGGCCGGTTCCGGCATCCAACACCTCATACGTGATGTTTTGGCTTGAGACCGCTTCACCGGTTTTCTTGCTGTAAAGGTACACTTTGAGCGGAACGCTCTCGGTGATGTTCGCTTGAACGCTTGGGCTTCCAGCGGCGACCATGAAATACAGGTCACCCACGGAGGGGGCGTTCGGAGAACTATCAGACGCGACATTTGTGTCAACGGCTGAGTCGCCGCAACCAAATAGAAGCGCGACAGATAGCAGGAGTAGGCTTAATCGATTCATCGACACAATCCCATCAATCAGGTTATGCGATGACGATACCAGCCGGCGGCCGGATGATCAATGAATGCTGTGTATTGGAAGCGTCTTAGTTTGAACCGCTTGGTGCGGCCAACGAGATTCCGACGAATGTTCCAATCGCCACAGCGGAGACGCCTGCGATGGTTGCGACGGTTTTCCAAGTTGAAAACTCGTTCACTTCGGCGCCCTTCACGTCGGAAAGGTTCTCCAGAAGATTGTACTCTGGAGAGACCAGCTGCCCCTGGCTCATGATGAAGTTGAATGGGGTGACACGTCGCATCTCGCCGTCAGATTTGGCGATGTAGAGCGCGTTGCCAGCCGAAACCTTGACCAACGAGCAACCATCGGTCGAGACAGCGGGTGCGTCGGTTGGGGCGTCGCTTGTCACGTCAGAAGCGACTTCTGTCGATTCGACGGGAGCTTCTTCACTTGGTTCAGCCGCAGGAACTTCGTCGGTCTGAGCCCACATGGTGTGCGTTGGGAGGGCAGCAACTTCGCCTGGGCAGTCGCCGTACACTTCCACAACCTCTTGGGCTTCAGCCGTCGATTCCAATTTCTCGAGTTCAGTTTTCGAGATGAAATAGGTGTTGTAGCAAGCGGTTTGAGAAAACGCGGCGACAGTAACGAGCGCCACAAACTTACGATTAACCATGTCGAAACTCAGCGGGGGTCAAGCTTATTCAAGCGCCGCATCGTAGTCTCACAACGGGCGCTGTGCAAGTGTCTGCGTTGCGACCGTTGCTACCCTCGTCTTCGATGGGTTAATACGGCAGCTCGGAGGTCAAGATGCGGTGGATTATTCTGGGTTTGTTGTTGGTGAGCTCAAGCGCGCAAGCGCAGGACGTCGCCTACACGCCGTATTTCAATGGTTCATTTTGGGACGTGTCGGCTCGTGGCGGCCTGAACAAGAATGCGGATGGTTGGGCGGCCGATGTGGGCTTGAGGCAGTCGTTTCCGATGCATCTTGGCGATACGCGACTTTCATACCGTCACGA
>Ga0210026_1003949_pt1 | contig 10983 bp, 6 predicted proteins | sample CryGeymeta201509_FD_183977 | JGI IMG/M metagenome (GOLD analysis project Ga0210026, IMG submission 183977) | Groundwater microbial communities from Crystal Geyser aquifers in Utah, USA - Crystal Geyser metaG 2015-09 (SPAdes) (version 2) | ecosystem: Environmental > Aquatic > Deep subsurface >... | reverse complement strand
AAACATTGAAAATCTCAAAAGTCTAAAAATGCAAAATGCAAGTCCAGATACACAAAAACCCCAATTTAAAAATATAGAAACAATTGAAATTGAAAAACAATTGACGCCTTATATAGATTACTTGATCAAAGCCGAAGAAGAACAACTACAAAATTTCGATCAATTTATTGAATCGATCAACAAGGATGATGAGGAATTACCATTCGACAAGTTTGAAAATAAAAAAAAAACCATTCGATTAATCGAAAACGATGGACAATGTAGACAGTTTCTACATGAATATCAATTATTACTATACAAAACTGAAAAGTTGAAAAAACATGAAGACCCTCAAAATAAACTAGGTGATACAAAAAAATCACTGGAAAAAAGTTTGAGAAATTTAAAAGAATGCACCCTTAAAAAAATCGATCTGGGTCGATCTGAATATTTAATCAATGAGATAGATCAACTCAAACACATTCTGACAACTAGTGAAAATCAATTATCAGACAATCAAAAAACAGACAAAAAATCATATTTATGGGCAATTGAAAATAGCAAACAATGCAAAAAACACATGAAACAATTTATCGACAATCAAGAAGAAATCACAGGCATGGGTCAAGACGATGAAGATGAAGAAAATCAAGAAAAAGTCAAAAAACTGAATTTGATAAATGAATTTGAGTTGGAAGATATTTCGAAATGCATTCGAGACATTCTTGATGATGTTAAAATGGAAGAAAAAGAGAATCAAAACAAGGAAAAACAAATATTGGAACAATTTGGGATTTTTTGGTCTGTTGATGATTCTTCAAAAAATTCGACATTAAGATCAAAATTGAACAAGTTGATTAAAAGTGAATCACAAATGGTTGATTTTCACAATGAACATATTAATTACGTAAGTGATTACTATATGTTCAAAAAATCAATCAAAGAAAATCGACCAATTGATGATTTTGAAAAGAAAGCTTTCCCAATTTTAAAACAAAATGCAAAAATGTTCAACAAAAAAATGGTCGATTTCTTCAAAAAAACAGATGTTTGGTCAGATTTAAAACTATTTCTTGAGAGACAGATTGCCAAAAAAAATAAACCAGTTTAATGATTGGAACAAACATTTTTAATTCGACATTTATTTTTTTTATTACATGCACTCGTCTCGTATTTTTGAAACCATACGGAACAAAAAACGTTGTCTTTTTGTGTTTGTTTAATGTTTAATTTTTTGGTCCGATTCAAATAAAAATTAAACAGGAGCGAAATGGAAAAAATATCACAGCAATGTTTTGAACAGTATTCAAAAAGGGTCAAACAAAACAAGCAAAACAATGTTTCCAGCGATTCCTACGAATACATAAAGAAAAATATACCAAACATATTGAAATCTTCAATCGAAGGCGAATCCACCTACATATTCAATAACATCTCCTCGAAAAATGAGTCCTCTGATTTGTCAGAATATATGGATGAGCGATTGGACAATCAGAATCAAAAATTAAAGTTCTTTTGTTGCAAGTTGATTTTGTCCATGTTGAAATCGAGTAATCTTTTTGACTTGCAACAATATAACCACGGATTAATCAATTTGTCCACACTCAAAAAAAGAGTCAAGGCTGTTTTCGACCCCGTTGAGATTTACTTTGTTTTGTATAATGATCAATCGAAGAGAATAATGAAAAAATTTAAAACGGGAAATTTGTATTTGGATAGATTTGTTGGGTTGGAAAATTCAAACTTCAAGCATCGCCCAGTTTTAAGATTGTCTCATTTCTTGTTGATTGATTTTCTAAAAAAACTAAAAATACACCAATACAGTTACCATTTCAATGCGATATTCGAACAATACAAAGAACTCAAACAAAAGACAAAAATGTACATGGTCAATCACAAATTCAGTGAAATAGAAACAATGCAAACCCAGTTTGATGAAAACTTCGAACTGGTCATCGATTGTATCAAAACAGTTTACGACTCCTTGAATTATTTTATTGATGTATATGATTTTATTGGTGGAATATTGGATAACATGGCAGATTATGATAGTTCAATATTACAATATAGAAAAATCAAAGCATCAGTAACATTCGAAGAGCTACTTAATTCTTCCCTGGATTTGCAGACGTTCTACTTTCAAGCATCTATAACTATGAACAACATGGACGCAAACTCAAGTAATATAAGCGACGATTACAAAACGTACTTCGACAGTGATCCACCTATTGTGTCAAAAAGACCCATAGAACAAGAGCAAACCATCAGTGATTCGTCTAGTAGTCAAGAAAGTTCAAGCTCAGAAGGTATAAGCACGGACACAGCGAGCTCTGATAGTAGTGCGAGTAGCGACGTGTCACAAGACGTTGAACAACAGATGCAAAGTCTTCCTGAACAAACATCCATACAACCCCCAACAACTGATGAAGAAGAAAAAACAGTCAACAACATACCGCCACCCAACTTCACAAAACCATTGCCTGAAAGCCTTTTGCCCCAAGAACCTTCGAGCAAACCAGATGTTGAAGAAAAAGAAACACCATCAAATGACAATCCAGGCGACACAACAAGCAAAAAAAACGATCCTTCATCGTCAAAACAAGAAGCGCAACCAGGATCAACATCAGAAGCGCAACCAGGATCAACATCAGAAGCGCAACCAGGATCAACATCAGAAGCGCAACCAGAATCAACATCGGGAGCCCCACCTCCACCGGGAGCCCCACCTCCACCGGGAGCCCCACCTCCACCAGGTCAAAAAACATCATTTGAAGAGTGGCAAAAAAATAAAAATACAAATAAAAATAAATCTGGACAAGAGGAAAATAAAGGAGGCGGGCAAAAAAATCCTCAAAAAGAAAAGAAAAGTGACACAATTATAAAAGAGAAGATAACCAAACAGGAATTACTGGAATATCTTCCGAAATCACAAACAAAAAACGTTCAAACCAAGGGCGGAAACATCGTGGCGGAAGTTGCTGATGAAACAGCTTCAAAAAAAATTAGAGACTTAAGAAAAATGTTGATGAAAGATCTTTCAATCAGCGAATACTCTAGTATACAACTTACAATGAACGAGGTATCGGGTTGTGACCAGAAGAACCTTGAAAATTGCGACGCTTTCAAAAACCTCGTAGCAATGATCAAACAAAAAAATAAATATATTGATTATCAAGAATGAGTCTTCAAACAAATTCAAAATTATGAACATTTAATAACAAAATTTGAACAAAAAAACAAAACATGACATCAATTTTTTGATTTGTGTTTGCTTTAATCTCTCCAATCAACGCATTGAATTCAAACAAAATAAAAATATTATTTTCAATATTTGACTTTTTAATTAAACATGTCGTTCTTAATCACTTCAAACATACAAAAAAGATCAATAAATCATTAAAGATCATTAGAGAATATTACATGACCAAATATTGTTCCAAGCGTGAACAAATTGTCAATCATCATGAAAAATAAGTGCAAATCTTGTCAATACAATTTTCAAAGAGTCCAAAGCACAAAAGAATCTAAAATGTTTCAATCAGATGTATCCCAAAATCGACGAATTAATCCGATTTTAAATTGAACGTGTTGTATTTTATCAATGTTTTCTAATGAATGTGTCAAAATGAATGAAGTATGCCTTACAAAAATTTCTAAAAAGTGTGATTGTTTGTTTTTGTTTAAAATTTTTGTTTTTAATGGACGTGAATAAAACCAACAAGCAACACAATTTTTTGACCAAACAATAAAAGTGATTGATTGTGTTTTTCGTTTGTAATTAAAATAAACACACATGTTTTGCTTGTAAAATTTGTTTTTTATAAAAAATGCAAGCCATTGAAAAACAATCCATCTTGGATTATGTTGACATTGTCAATAAAAACAAAAAACACACGTTTGCAAAAAGTGATCCCAAACAATTGTCAGTGCTGTTCAATCAGTCCGTTATTGATGTTATAAAGACAATACTTGTTACGTCTCCTGTGGTTAATTTTATTAGAGGCAAAGATAGATTGATCCATGCTTCTATATTGGTTCACATTTTGTCAATCGTTTTTTCAGACAATGAAAATATAATGAAAACGTACAATTACGGTCTAATTTCAAAACAAAAAATGAAAGACCGATTGTTCAAACAGATTGACCTTTCATCTGTATACTTTTTTTCAAAAGACAAAATGACAATTTTCACAGATTTGAAAAATTCAAACAATGGAAATGTAATGATTAAAAATTTTGTCATGAACCAAAGGGATGACATGGTCATGAGTAACACATTCCGCGAAATATTTTATCCGTTGTCTTTTTACGATTTTTTGAAAGAGAATAATATTAATGATGTGCGTTCGTTGAACCATTTTGTCAAGATTGTCGAAACACTCAAACGAAAGAATAGTTTTGATACAACGCACCACAAAAGAATTCAACTAAAAATCAAAAGCATGATTGACATGTGTATAGATCGCGTCAGTCAAATATTCGAGTCGATTCATAATTTTTCGGATGAAATGGGATTGATCAACTTTCATTTGAACGCTCACATGGACGATTCTACAAATGCAGTTTCATCAAATCAAAAAAATATTTTTTCAAGTTCGCATCATCAACAATTCAATGATATTTTTCAAATGTCAAAAAGCATACAAGATTTTTATTTCAATGTATTTGTCAAACTGTTCAACTATAAAATGAATCCCTCCATTAATGATCTCGAAAAGAAAAACAAACAAGGACAGAATACAGTTAATTTCAAACCAAATAAAACAAATATCATATCATCGGATTCTGAGATTAAATCATCAGTCAATCATTCAAACTCACAAAACAACAATCCATCGAGTACGAATCAGCCTTCACCGAACACAACACAAGGTATTCCAAACACAACACAAGGTATTCCAAACACAACACAAGGTATTCCAAACACAACACAAGGTATTCCAAACACAACACAAGGTATCCCGAACACAACACAAGGTATTCCAAACACATCACAAGGTATTCCAAACACATCACAAGGTATTCCAAACACAACACAAGGTATCCCGAACACAACACAAGGTATCCCGAACACAACACAAGGTATCCCGAACGCAACACAGGGTATCCCGAACACATCAATCAATACCCAAAACCAAGATTTATTACAGCAAATACAAAATAGTGCGACCACAGTTCGAGAAAACCCTGGAAACATAAACAAGTTAAGACAAGTCGCGGTTCAAGAAAATGAAGAAGAACGGACAAAAGAAACTGATGCATTAAAAAAACTAGAGGGTTTGTTTGTGGAATCGACAAAAACAGACGATATCGACAATGAAATTCTCGAGTTTTTATCAAAGAATCCTGAAGATAGAACAGCAATTGAAGAAAAAAAATTCCACTCCGATGGGAATCATGGCGATTTGTACGATCTGATACATCGAAAACTTGAAGCATATAAAAACAACAAATCAATCACATTTAAAGAGTTTAAACCCTTCAGCGACGAAGAAAAACAATTGATGGACGATTTGGAAATTAAAGATTATGATTACAAACTGTACGATAGAAACGCTAACGATGCAAGATGCAAGTCTTTGAGAGAATTAAACGGAACAAAACAAATCGATGCTTTTAATTTTGTAACGATGCAAGATGCTAAACAATTTAGAGAGTTTTTTACTTCCACATGTTTCAAGGAATCGGTGAAAGAAGACCAAAAGCAAAAGGAATTGAGAAATGCTTCAAAATACAACAAATTTGTTAATATTTCCAAAAACGAAAAAATCAAATCATCGTACTATCCTGAAAAATCGTCGGACATGACTGAGCTTATTATTAACAGGTTAAATCTTAGAAGGGCTCCGTCAAGCGGAGGAACTGATCCCAAGGAAAAAATGGGACATCAATTGAGAATGTGTATGATATATGGTGGGGATCATTGTAAAGTAGAAAAATATGATTATATAAATAACACTTTTATGAAACCACAACAATACAATCCTCAAAAATTGGAAATGGACGATGAGCTGGACACAGAAGATGAAGATGACGATGATGAAGACGATGAGCTGGAAACAGAAGATGATGAAGATGATTAATTGGACATATGTAATTTCAATGTTTGTTGAAATCATTTTCTCAAAATAAAGAACAAGCGTGTTGAAAAATATTGAATTTTGTTTGTGTTTTTGAGTTACAATTAAAATAAACACTTTTTGATAAGAATCAGTTTTTTTTTAAAAAAAAATGGAACACATAGAAAATCAGTCCATTTTGGACTATATGAAGATTGTTGATAAAAACAAAAAAAATGTATTTACCAAACAACACATGACAAACATGACTAAAAAAATCAGTGTTTCTTTTGTGAATCTAGTTAATTCTTTTTTTGGAACAAATCCAATCAACTATCTCATAAACAATGAGAATCAATTGGTCAATTCATCAGTAATAGCATCTGTTTTGTCCCATATATATTCAAACTCGGGAGACACAATGGGTATGTACAACCACGGTATAATTTCGATAAAAAAGATGAAAGACATGTTGTTTAATCAAATAAATATGAGCAAAATAAATCTATTTTCAATGAGCAACATGTTCATATTGAGACAAATAGATCATCTCAACGATAACAACATATTGATTAATGAGTTCATTCGTCATTTGATGAAAAACGCGAGCAAAAAAACAATGAACCACATGTTTGATCCGTGTTTGTTTCATGGATTCTTAAAAGAAAAAAATATCCATGACAATCATTCTATTTCCACATTCAATAAATTGCTCGATCGTGTTCAAAATTCCATTGTAAAAAATAGGAATGAGCATGATTCGGATTCTGTTGTGATGAATATGATTGACATTTGTATCGACCACTTGGAAAAGATATATGGTTCCATCAATAATTTAATTGAAGACCATCGAGTCATGAACTGGAACCTGAAAGAAAATCTCGGTGATAAAAACTCAAACAAGGATTTTGACACTTTGTTTGGAGATTATCAGGAATTGAGTGATATCTTGATGTTTTCTGAAAATTTAAATGATTTTTATTTCAATTTAATTTCAAAAACAATAAACAAAAACAAAGAAACAAATGATCAAAAAAATTTTTCTCAAAAAAATAAACCAAAAAATTACACAAATCAAAAATCTGAACCAAAAAGATTAATACCCAAAACACTAATTGATCAGCCGCCCAATAATCAGCCATCAAGCAATCAACCACCAAGCAATCATCCACCCAGTAATCAGCCATCGAGCAATCAGTCACCCAATAATCAGTCACCTAATAATCAGCCACCTGGTAATCAACCTCCTCCACCCCCTACGGCACCTCCATTACCTCCTACAACTACAAAAGAATCAAAGGAAAAGAGTAAAACCTCCCTTAAATCGAACCAAACAAAGAATAATAATGGTGCTCCACAAAATGATCAACAAGAAAAAAGTCTTCTGTCTCAAATTCAGCAAAAGATCGAAAACTTGAATAAAAAAACCAAAGGCCGAGAAGCTACTACTTTCCCAAAAAAATTTGAAGAAATGAATTTTTCAATGCCTGAATCAGATTCCGAAGGGTTGGAAATGTTACAAAATGCTATAGTTTCGGGACAAATCAATGATCAAAATAAAACCATGTTCGAGTTTTTGGTTCATAACCCACAAGACAGGCTTTCTTTTGAAGAACAAGATTTTCTTTTTGGCAAAAACAACAAATCATTTTCCAAAAATTATCAAGACATAAACAAAAAACTCAATGAGTATGTCAAATCGAACAACAAAATAATAGATCAATTTGTACCCCTAGACAAAGTCCAGCAATATTTGTATGATGATAAACATATCGGTGTAAAAAAATATGATTACAAGTTATACGATAGAAAAAATATGAACCCTGTGTGCAAATCAATCAAAGAATTGAATGGAACCACTGGAGAAAATATTTTTTATTTTAAAACTTTAGAAAAAGCTTCTGAATTCAGGGATTATTTTTTGTCCAATTGTTTCAAAGATGGTGTGACCAAAGAACAAAAAAAAGAACAGTTGAGAAACGCTTCAAAATATAATATGATCACAGTGGACGTCCTTGATACCAGAAAAAGACACACGAACAAGATGGGAAAGGCCAATCAAAGTGAGTATGATAAAGAAGTAATCCAAAGAAAGATTGCTGGCCAATCAATCACGGAAAGACAGAAGATGACACCAGGACATCAGTTAAGAATGTGCATGATATACGGCGGAAATCATTGTGAGGTCAATGATTATGACTATAAACAAAACACATTCATCCAAAACAATCCTCTACCAGAAGTTGACCCGATAGACAGGATTCCCGATGAAATAGAAGAAGAAAAAGAAGAAGTTGACGATGGAGAATGGTAATTTTTTATTTTGTGTTCACATTTAATCGAATTCAATTTCCATTTTTTTTAGTTTTTCTTCGTATTCTTTGTTTTCTCTCTTGTTTTGAATAGACAATGTTTTTTTCTTGTTTTTGAAAGCTTCCAATTCGAGTCTTGTCAGTGTGATACCACCCATTCTATAGTCCAGAAATGCTTGACATGATACAGGGAATACCATTTTCACAAGCTCAAACATGGATTCTGCAAATACTCGTATTTCTTTTTGCGAGTGAGAGTCCATTCTGAGCGAGAGAAAATTGAAAATATTGTGCAAATCACACTTCCAATACCATTCCGTGTATATGTTAACAGGAAGACCGATTCGTGCTTGTTCTCTGGATACCCCCTGTTCTATGAATTGTATGTATTTTTGATACTGTTGATTTTCTATTTGCGTGAGATGGGAGAGGAATTCAGATGCGGTAGATTCAGATACGTGTTCACATGATGTTCCTTGTTTGTTCGATAATGATTGTTGTTTTATGTCTTGTTTTTCGGGTTTAAAGAATTCATCTTTCATGATGGAGTATCTTGCAGAGTATTCCTTTTTTTACAAAAAAATAAATCAATGGATCGAAATCAAATAAAAAAGCAAAAACAATGCACAAACATTGACATTGGCTGTTCGATGGCGTATCCATTGTCTTGCTACAAATATGGGCATTTTACAGTGAAACATGATTTCTCCCATTTCGAACGGGGTGTTGTGTCTATGTCTCATCAAATATCGTATGAGACCTGTGTCTTCACTGGTCTTTTTTGTCCCTTGTCCGTACGATACGCGAGCAGCTTGAACGATTCTATAGTCTCCCGTTTTACCTTCGGGAATCAGACGAGGCATACAGTCTACCATAGATATATGACCCTTGTCCAAGCATTGGATCGTTTTTCTTTCTCCATTTAAGACGTCAATCAATTTTGATGTTTGTTGTTCGTTCATTTTATATGTTTGTGCTGATTTTTGTGTTTGTTTTTTTTGTTTAGTGCAGTATGAGATGTTTGTTTTATAGGTTTTGATTGTTGTATATTTGTTTGAAAATCAAAAAAATGAAATTTTCCATACAAAAAAATAATCACCATCAAATAAAAGTAACAAATCACATGGCAATGGAACAAATTGTAAAAAATGCAGTCAATGATTGGAGGTTGATACGCGATGCTGGACAAATTGATACACTTTATGCGTTTCGACAAAAGTACAAGTCATTGGAACGCGTGTCAGACAAATCGGCGAGTCAGCAGCTCAACGATACGCTAAACTATGTTTTGTTCAAGATTGTCAAATCGAACTTGAAATACATCAAAAACGACGAAACCTTCAAAAATCTAAGGCAAGATCAGTTATTCTTAGAAAAAGTTTCCAACCAGATAGAATTGATGAGCGAATCAGACAGGAAAAGTGAAATCGCAAATGATTACAAGAAAAAGTGGAACTCGATTTTGGTTGAGTTTTACAAAAAATGGGCAAATGAAAACTCAATCACAGTGGGCACTATCAAATCAGACAACGATCCACTCATCCTTGAAAAAGCATATTCGCAAATTAAGCAATTCGTTACACAGAAAAACAACGAGATATTGGCACTACAATCTGTTCCCGGGTCTTCCATATTGAAATCACAAGAATTGAAACAACATCACAAAAATCAACTGAACACCCTGTATTCAAATTTTATGATTCAGGGTTTGTTGTTTTTGTATCCGAAAATATATAGCAATTATGATCAGATTGGTAAATCCGAGTTAAAGAAAGACATTGAATCATTGAATAAAAATGATGGATATTTTGATCAATGGAAGAGAACGTACCTTGATCCCGTTGTTTTAAAATATCAAACACTGGATCAAACACAGAAGCGCAAACTGGTCGAACTCCACAAACAGATTGATGAGATGAGAGCTCAAAAAATGCAATATGAGAAATCTGTAAAAGAACTCAATGAACAAAAAAACAGTCTTCAAAAAAAGATAGCATCACTCGAAACGGAAAACACCAGTTTGAACGAACAAGTATACGAAAAACGAGTACCCGATTTTGTTGATGTTGCATATGATGAAAAAATCGGAAATTTAAAATCCCGTATCGTGTTGATCGAAGAAGAAAATTTACAATACCAAGAAACAATAAAACAGTTAGGCGAACAGTTGGAAAAAAATCAAAAGACAGCACAGGATGTTTTGATTATGAAACAAACAGAACAGTTAATGGAACAAAACGCAAAAGAAATTGAGACATTGAAAAAACAAATAAAAGAAGACACTGAACGATGCTCAATTAAAATTAATAATTTCACGATGCAAAATCAATTATTGCAGAATAAAATAAATGATCAAGAGGAGCTCGAAAAAAACATTTCAGATGCAAAACAAGAGCTGGAAAATTTGAAAAAGGATCACGATACAGAAAAAAAGGAATTGGAAGATCGATTGAAGGGCACCTTGAAAATTCTTAAAACAAAGACAAATGAGTATAATTTAGAAATTGAAAAATTGAAAACTGAATTCAACAGACAAATTGATCTTTTACAAAATGACAAAAATGAGTATAAGCAAACTCTAGCAAATGAATATGACGAGAATGTTAAAAAACTTCAAACATCGCATAAACAAC
>Ga0210026_1003947_pt1 | contig 10990 bp, 10 predicted proteins | sample CryGeymeta201509_FD_183977 | JGI IMG/M metagenome (GOLD analysis project Ga0210026, IMG submission 183977) | Groundwater microbial communities from Crystal Geyser aquifers in Utah, USA - Crystal Geyser metaG 2015-09 (SPAdes) (version 2) | ecosystem: Environmental > Aquatic > Deep subsurface >... | reverse complement strand
TGCAGTTGATGAAAAGACTGCTATCAGAGGATGGAAGTATTATTGTTCATTTAGATTATCATATAGTTCATTATGTCAAAATACTTTTAGATGAAATTTTCGGTAGAGGACTTGAAAAAGACGATATTGGATATCGAAATGAAATTATTTATTGTTATAGCGGTGGAGGAACCCCACCAACCGAATACCCGAGAAAACACGACAATATTCTTTGGTATTCCAAAGGTCGCAAATGGATTTTCAATACTCAATACAGACCATATTCGGAAGGTACTGTTCAAAGGGGGAGGACTGCTGTAAAAGGAGAAAATGCCAAACTTAACCCTTTGGGTACGCCTGTGAATGATTGGTGGACTGACATCAAAAAGATAACAAGCCCCACCGATCCCGAAAAAACTTATTACGATACTCAAAAATCAGAAGATTTACTCACAAGGATTTTACAGTGCCATAGCAGTACAAGTAATCTTATTGCCGATTTCTTCTGCGGCTCTGGCACAACATTAGCTGTTGCTGAAAGGCTCAACTGTCGCTGGATTGGCTGCGAACTTGGAAAGGTTGGGATTCAGGTTGCCCGCGCAAGGCTTGTTGAACAGCAGGCAAGACCCTTCCTGATAGAAAACATCGGCAATTATCAGCGGGAGATGATTTATCTTACAGGCGGACGCATCTATGAGATGCAGAATCTTATTCTTAAACTCTATGGCGCAACTCCTCGTGATAAGATGAGCGGGCTCGGCATACGCAAGGCAGATGACGGCGTAGAGGAACTTGTGTACGTGGGCTATCCGGATAGACCTGTCTCAGCAGGCAAGGCAGAGGAACTTGCGCTTCAGGCGCAGAAGTTGGACGGCAGGGGGTATAAGCGGCTGATTATTCTCGGTTGGGATTATGAATACAACTATCATCAGGCTTTGGAGTCAAGGAAAAGTGCATTAAAGGACAAGATCAAGGTTGAGATTATCAGTCGTGACATTCCGCCTGATATTTACGATTATTTAAAAAAGGCTAAGACAGAAGAAGATATCGAAGCCCTTTCAGAAAAGGTCAAGTTCTATGAAAGACCTTATCTGAAGATGGATGCTCCGAAGATAAAGGATTTAAAGGATGGCAAGGCTGAAATTACCCTTTCCGTAAAACGCTATGTCCTGATGGATATTCCCATAAGCCAGTCGTCAAAGAAGGGTCAGGAGGATTATACGGCGTTGATGAAAATAGCCAAGGACAACTTTGCAGTGCTGATTGATTACTGGGCAATTGACTGGGACTATGACGGCTTTACCTTCAAGAGCCAGTGGCAGGCATTCAGAGGTAACGGCAAAAAGGCAAGGACGGTTACCACTGAGGCAAGAGAGGTCTTGGATAAGAAGAAACGGTCAATCGCCGTGAGAGTTGTTGATATATTCGGTAACGACGCAGGGGCGGTGATGGAGGTATAATCCTGCAATAAGGAACTTTGTTATTTCAGGATTTTGTGCTATCCTGCAATAACAACCGTGGTTATTGCAGGATCAATCAATAAGGGGTAACCTATTGAATCCAAATAAATTTGAAGCTTCATCATCAGGCCATTGTATCAAAACATTAAATTTTAATGAAGGGAGCAAGAGGTGATCGCGCTACTCCGGGTGAAATTCGGCGCAGTCAGAACTGGATTGGTCCGCCGGGTTGCACCCTTAATGAGGCCGCTTATGTTCCACCGCCCGTGGAAGAAATGAAAGAAGCATTGAGCACATGGGAGAAGCATCTTCATTCAGATCCAGACGAACCACTACTCATACAATGCGCCCTTACACATTACCAATTTGAGGCTATTCACCCTTTTCTTGACGGCAACGGCCGTATCGGGAGGCTTATCATCACTTTCTTCCTCTATGAAAAGGGATACCTGACTCAACCACTGCTTTATCTGTCAGCATTCTTTGACAGGCACAGGGAAGAATATTATGACAGATTGCTTGCTGTTAGTCAGAAAGGTAATTGGCATGCATGGATTGAGTTTTTCTTACACGGAGTTATAACCCAATCTAAAGATGCAATAACAGATGCCAAGAAAATACTCGAACTTCATGCCGAATACCAAAATATACTTGAAAAGACCAGAAAAATTCCTGAGTCAGCTCATAGACTCATTGACGAAATCTTTGTCAATCCTGTTATTTCCGTTTCAGGTTTAAGCAAGAAATGGAATATGCCTTTTAATTCCGTAAAGACAGGAGTAGCGAGACTTACTGATATGGGTATCCTTAATGAAGTGACAGAAAAAAAACGGAATAAACTTTTTATTGCCCCACGACTGATGAAATTATTAACTTCTACGGATGAAGAAAAATAACCCCATGGCTAAAAAAAATAATCAATCTTTCTCCCAGATGTATCTTGCTGATGCCCTTGAGGGTGAGGTTCAGGCATGGGTAGAGCAGGGATGGCCCGGCGTTACCCGGACTACTCTTGAGCTTTTCAACTACTGGTTCAAGAGAGACGAAGACGTCACAGAGAGGTTTCACCCCTGCCAGCAGAGGGCGATTGAAACCCTCGTTTACTGCCATGAAATCCTTCAGGTAAAAACATTACAAGACGTTTTTGAAAGAGTAGCCCCGGAGGCCCTTTATCAACACCTTCCTTTAAAGCAGGAATTAGAGACCATCCCCTTCCCAAAATATGCCCTGAAGATGGCCACAGGTTCAGGGAAGACCTGGGTGTTGGCTGCCCTTCTTGTGTGGCAGTATTTTAATCGGCTTAATGATGAGCGGCCGGGAAGTTATTCGTTCAGGTTTCTTGTTGTGACGCCGGGGCATGAGGTTCTGAACAGGCTCCTCGATTCATTTAAAGGCAAACGGGATTTAGAATCAGACAACAGAATGCCCGATACATCTGATTATAAGCGTTCCCTGTTCATGCCTGAGGGCGCCTACTGGCGGGATAGATTTCATCTCGATATCCTCGAACCTGACGATGTAAAGCCGAATACAACGCCTTCTGATGGAGCATTTGTCTTTATAACCAACTGGCAGCAGTTCAGACTTAAGTCTATAACATCGAATCTGTGGGATCAATTTACAGGCGCAGATGTTGAGGAGATGCCGAGGGGCGAGATCATAGCCGATTTCCTGTCCGAATACCCTGACCTCGTTATCATGAACGATGAAGCCCATCATGTGCATGGGAAGAAGTCTGCCAAAGGGGAGGAGCTCGTCTGGCGGCAGTTTATGAATGTGCTGTATAGCAGGTTAAAAGAAGATCATAAAGAAGAACAAGGGATTTTTTTACAGATAGACTTTTCAGCCACGCCTTTTTATGGAAGCGCAGAAAAAAGGGAATACTTCCCTCATATTATTTATGACTATGACCTTCTTAACGCAATGCAGGATATGCTTGTGAAACAACTATTCCTTGAGCAGAGACAGGCTATTGCAGGAGAGTCTTTAGAGGATCTTGATTTCAGGGCCGAAAGGCTTGAGCCTGAGGGCGGCCACAAAAGGGGTGAAATAAAATCCCTTTCATCAGGACAGAAGTTGCTGATTGATATCGGCAGAAAGAAACTTGAACAGCTTGCAGTTGAATTCAAGAAAAAAGACATCAATAAAAAGCCTGTCATGATGGTTTTGTGTGAAGATACAAAAGTTGCTGATTTGACGGCAGAGCATTTCGCAAAACTTGCTGACGAAAATGGACGGTTTTACGATGGAACCAAGGTTCTTGTCATCCACTCCGACCTTTCAGATAAAGAACTTATTAAGGCAAGGAAGGACCTGGACAGAATAGACTTGGATGATGACCCTTTAAGGGTTGTGATTTCTGTTTTAATGCTCAGAGAAGGTTTTGATAAAAACAATATTTGTGTAACGGTTGTTCTTAGAGCATCGGAAGCGGATTTGCTCCTTGAACAGATCGTCGGCAGGGGCTTGAGGCTGATGTTCTCCGATCATGACTACCCGGAGTTGCACGATGTAAAGGTTGAGGCTTATCATGAAATAAAGAGAAGGAAAAACCCTTCCAATTCTTTTGATTTCCTTTTTGTTGTTGAGCATCCGAGATTCATTGAGTTTTACGACAAGCTGGAAGAGCAGGGATATATATTTGGTATCGGCGACACCAGTAAAGAGACTGCAACAGGCGATATGATTCCCGTTGATGCCGTAACCAAAAGAATCCCTCTTTTTGATATCGCCTGGCCTGTTCAGATTTTTGATGAAGGAAAAATGCCTGAACTAAACCAGCTTGACGTTGAAACTTTTCCCAAATATCAAGGCGATTTCAGGCAATTGAAAAGTTATTTATCCAAGCTTATCATTCAGGAGACGCACGTTGAAACGGGGGCCAAGACCAAGACGTGGAAACTGGAGAATGACTATTTCGATTTTTCCTTTTTTCTGAGGCAGGCGTCAAGAGCGGTGGCGACTCGTGGGAGAACGTCGATTCTTTCAGCAAGGCAGGCTGAAATTGCAGAGATTATAGATGACTATGTTTCAGAATATTGTTTTGGAGAGCAGATAGACTTTACCAATTCCGAAAATTATCCCGTGCTTAACTATCAACCTGTTTTTGATCATATTGTTGAAACCATAAGCAAAGCGATTGTCAGGCTTATTGAGGGTTATAAATTTGAAGTCAAAAAAGGAATATGGGGAAAATTATCTGATGTTCCAAGAATTATGATCAGGGAAAGTAAATCTGTCGTAACAGAAAGAAGCATCTATCCCAAGAACGGTTATCAGCCGAAGGGCGGCGGATTCGAAAGAGATTATATGCGAGAGGTGCTGAATGATTCAGCCGATGTCCTTGCCTTTGCAAAATTGGACAGGAGGCATAAACTCAAGATTGCTTATAGAGATGAAACAGGGATACTTCGGAATTATGAAATTGATTTTGTAATAAAGACTCCTGAAAAGATGTATCTTGTTGAGACAAAAGCAGACAGAGACCTCAGTACTCCAAATGTCGCTGTCAAGGTTCAAGCTGCGATCGCATGGTGCGAACAGGCATCCCTGGTCCCGCCTTCCGTTGATATGAAACAGCCGCAAGATTGGGAATATCTGATCATTTCGGAAAGTCTCTTTAAGGCAAATAAAGGATTGTCTTTCGAGGCATTCATACCTTTTTGCAGAGGTCTAAGAGATAATATCGTTGCAAAGGCAAAGGGTCAGTTGTTTTTATTATAGATTTCTTTCTGATCGAAATGCAACGCCTCCATCCTACGTAATATGAACCGTGACCCGGTGCTCCTGTATGCCGTTGTTGCCGTATCCGAGGACATTCCACACGGCCTCCATGGGCTGTTTTCGCCCTTCGGAATCGGTGGCGCGGGCCAGGATGGTATAATCCCCTTTATCTTTTGCATTCCATACGAACTGCCACTGTCTCCATGCAAAGGGTTCATGCGGTCCGATGAATTCCGCGGGATCCCAGTTCTTGCCGTTGTCCACGGATACTTCGACGATCACCACATCCGCTACCCCCGCGTAGGATGCGCCCAGGATGGTGACGGGCCCGGCCGGGAGCGATTCGTCCTTGAGCGGCTGGGTGATGATGGTCTTGACCTGGATGCCGGTCACCATTGTACCGGACTTGGGTTCCTCCCCTTTCTGGAAGAGGCGGTAGACGTTGTCCATGAAAAACCCTTCATAGGGCCGCTCCATGACCGTGATTTTGGAAAGCCACTTGGTGCAGTTGGCACCGGTCCATCCGAGCGCCAGGGCCCGGAGCGGGTATCCGTGCTTGATCGGCAGAGCTTCCCCGTTCATCTCGTAGGCGAGCAGGGTCGTGGTCATGGCCTTTTCTATGGGGATGCTGCGGATGAACTTGATCCCTGCGGAACCGAGGGGCTTGTCCAAGCCTTCAAAGGCCACATGCTTTGCGCTCTTTTTCAGGCCGGCCTTTTCCAGGAAGGTCCTGAGCCAGACACCGCCCCATACCGCATTCCCCACACCGCCGATGGTCCAGGGGTTTCCAGTGGCCTTTTCCTTGAGGAGCGACCTCCCGTTTCCCGAGCATTCGAGGGTATTGGAAACCATGGCCTTGGGCATGCGGAGGATCTGGTCAAAGGTAAAACGGACCTCTTTTTCCACTTCTCCGTCAAGGGTCAGTTTCCATTCGGCAAGGGAGAGCGGTTTATCCATGATCGCCCCCTGATTCCGGTCATAAAACACGGCATTGGCCGTGATCCATGAACGGAGATGCTGGTTCGGGGTCTCCGCATTCAACGGTTTTTCACTCATAATCCGCATATTCTGTTCCATGCCGTCTTCCTCCGTGCAAGCGTATGGATATTGATGGCCGGGCTAAAAAAGGTATTGTTAAACTTATAGCAGGCGGGCATGGAATTGTCAATCCGCCTGTATCCTGACCTGAATCCTAACATTACCCGTTCATTTGCCATTTGTTGTGAAACGGAACTTCTTGTGATAAGAGTAATGACTTTCCATGGCCGGATAAGCTCTCTTCCATCTGCTCGAGCTTTTCCTGATAGACAAACTGCTGTTTATTGAGCTTTGCGTTCAGAAAATGTCCTATCAGCATGAACTTCACGTGATTCAGCCCTTTGCCTCTCCATAAAGTCCGCAGAATGTTTCCATAGGAATAGAACCTTCTGTGCGCGAGTGTGACTTCCTTTTGAAGTGTGCTTGGGCGCATTTTTTTCGGATAATAGGTCACGTAATGAGAATTATAGAGATCATAATTGTATGAAAAGATAACCCCATTCTCTTCCATGGCACGGGTCAGTTCCGTACCGGGGAGGGGCATGATCGCCAGGTAGTGGACCGAATCCAGATTGTACTGAATGGAGTAATCCACGGTTTTCCGAATGGTCTCTGCATCGTCTTCATCACACCCGACCACAAACATCCCATGGACCCGGATGCCGTATTTATGAAAAAGCGCAATGGACTGAAAGGTCTCTTCAACATTGAGACCTTTCTTATAAGCCCTTAACGAATTGGGGTTGACCGACTCAAACCCCACGGCCACATAAAACACCCCCGCCTCTTGCATGAGCTCAAGGAGTTCCTCATCCCGGGCTGCTTCTGCCCTGACTTGAGTGATGATGTCTATATCCAGGCATTCACGGATAATCCCCCGAAGAATCTGCTTGGCTCTATTCCTGTCCAAAGCAAAATTATCATCCACGAAAAAGACGCTTCGCGTCTTCATGACGTCCATCTGATGCTGGATCTCCTCTATGACTCTATTGGGGTCCTGTGCCCTCCACTTCCGCCCGAAGGTTTTGATCACGGAGCAGAATGTGCATTCATAGGGACAGCCCCTGGAAGTAGAGATGGGAATGGTTCCTCCGTTGAGAAATTTTACAAAGAAACTGTTACAGGGCTCCTTGAATCCGGAAATCAGGGAAAAATCAGGCCAGGCAAACGGGGGAGTTACAAACTCCCGGTCCGGGTTGTGTACCTTCCGGCTGTCCTTAACCCGACTTCCGCAACTCGCTCCTGAAACGGACGAATTTTCCAGGCAAGGAGAGTGTAAGCCATTGATATAGAAAGGTGCGCCTTCTTGAATTGGCTTGTAGTGCCGACCTACCCTCTTGACTTTCTTCTGTGATTCATGAAAATGAAGGCATGTTTCTTCGTGCCGAAAGTCGTTTTAAGCACGGCAAGCCTCATCGCTATTGGAGCATCGTTGAGAATCGCCGAGTTCAGGGGAATCGGATTGTTCAACGACAGGTGTTGTATCTGGGTGAGATCAACGACAGTCAAAAGAGAGCCTGGTGCAAGACCATTGATGTGTTCCAGCATGGAGAGGATCAGCCAAAGCCCATTGCACTTTTTCCGGAAGATCGAGCGGCGCCGCCGCTTCCGTGCGAAGTGGTTCAAATCAGGCTCAGTGAGATCGAGCTCAGTCATCCTCGTCAATGGGGCGCGTGCGGGTTGGCGCTTGAGTTGTGGGATGAGTTGTGCCTGGATCATTACTGGGCGGATTTGCTGCGCCCCGGCCGCGAGGGGACTCGCCGGCTACACGTCGGGAAGACCCTGGGGAGCTCACGCCTGATTCAACCGGGCAGTGAATGGCGGTTGCATTGCGACTGGTATGAGAAAAGCGCCATGGCCGACCTTCTGGGTGAGGACTTCGGTCTGGCTCAGATCGACAAACTCTGCCGTTGCCTGGACAAACTGTTGGAGCACAAAAGTCGTGATTGCCCTGATTGTCACCCCGGAAGGCTTTCCTCCGGCCTATGAGGTCATGCCGGGCAACACCAGTGACAAGACGACCCTCTCCGATTTCCCAAGCAAGATCGAGGAGCAATACGGGAAATTCGACCGTGTCTGGGTCATGGACCGAGGCATCCCGACCGAAGAGACTCTCGGAAAGATGCGAAGCTCCAAGACCCCCATTCATTTTTTGAGAATTTATTTTCCTCTTAATTTCTTCTTGGAAACACCGCAAGCGGATAGTCTTTTATCATCGAGACTTCAAATCTGAAACCGTACAGAATGGCATCTGTCTGCCCAGACACCTGGCTGCAGGATTCTTATTTCTTAAAAAACAGCGAAAAAACTGGAAAACCACTTTTTTCTGAGATACAATTTGAAACCTTTACCGGATGTATAACTTTATGGGCAAAACCTCTTTCGATGAAACGGTTTATTTATAAAACAGAAGTTACCGTAGGATTAATCGTAGGGGCGATCCTGACCCTGGCCATCTCCGGTTCAATCGATCTCTTTCTCCCTCTCAAATCCGGGGGGTGGTCAGAGGCCGTCCGGAAGAGCATCCATGCCTTTCTCGGCCCTCCATGGGAGAATCTTCTCCCCGTTCAAATCGCCTTCGGCGCCATAGCAATCTTCATCATCACCGGCCTGGGCGCCCTGATCGGGGCCTTGTTCGCTTTAATGCTCTCAGGATTTTTCAGGAAGATGTTCCATCTATTGGAGAAACACGAAGATGAATAAATGCCCAGGCGGCAGCTTATATCACGTCTGATTCCGAGCCATGGGGTTCGGTATCATGACCGCCTATCTTAGGCCCTTACGGGGCCTTCCTGCCGGGATGCACCAGGGGAACGAAGCGGACCGGGAGGAGGGTTTCTCTCTCTGTTCCGGTCGGCGTCTTGGTGATCCGGATCAGGTACTGGATGAAATCCGAGCCGCCCACTGGGATGCAGAGCCGTCCCCCCACTTTGAGCTGGTCGATGAGCGGCTGAGGGATCTCCCCGGCAGCGGCCGTGACCATGATCGCGTCGAAGGGCGCCTTGTCCGGCCAACCCAGGTAACCGTCGCCGATACGACAGGTGATGTTCCTGTATCCCAATTCCTCAAGCCGGCTCCTTGCCTTTTCACCCAGATCCGGGATCAACTCGATGGTATAGACCTCCCGCACGATCTCAGCAAGCACTGCGGCCTGGTACCCCGAACCGGTCCCCACCTCAAGGACCCGGTCATCAGGGGACAGTTCCAGGACCTCGGTCATGAAGGCCACGATGTAGGGCTGGGAGATGGTCTGTCCCATCCCGATGGGGAGCGGTCCATCTGCGTAAGCAAGATACCGATAGGCCGGAGACACGAAGAGATGTCTCGGGACATTGGACATGGCCCTGAGGACCCTCTCGTCCCTGATCCCGCTGCCGAGGATCTGCTCCTGCACCATCCTTTTTCTGGCCTCGGCATACTCCCCGGATAGGCCATGTCTCTTGATCTTCTGGTTGATGGGCGACCCGCCCAAGCCGGCAAAAAGGAAGAAAAAAAATAGAGGGAAAAAACCCAGATACCTCATAACGATTCCCCCCTTCCGTTATCTTGTATCATAATGAATTTACCGCAGAAATGCGGGGATGGCAAGGAGGAGAGAAGGGGTCGGACCCTCTGAACAGGGCCCGACCTTTTTTGATTGACTTGATTTAGGATAACGAGCGTTTGCGTGCGAGGCCGATCAGCCCGATAAGCCCGCTCCTGATCAGGAAGAGAGACGAGGGCTCGGGCACCGGAGTCATCACCTGCGATCTGAAACGCTCCATACCGGTGGTGCTTCCCGAATAGCCAGCCAGTGAGCCGCCGGGCGCGCCGACGAAATCAATCCGATAGGTGATGTCGAAGAAACTATCTACAGCCCAGTTGCCGCCCGTCTGTGTCAGGGTGTTGTGGCCGGGACTCGGCATGCCGAAACCTGTTCCACCACTGATCCGCAATAAGTCAAAGTCGGGATCGCCGAGAATCTGGCCTTGCAAATATGTTGCGTCGCTGTTAAACGATTGTACAGCCAGACCGGGTGTGCGGGGGTCGTTATGTACCACCATGAACATGGGGATGGTGAGTATGGTGCTGAACCCGGACAGGCTGCCCGTTCCGGTCAGCGAGAGCGATAACATTTCCGTGTGGCATCCGGTTGCAGGGTGGTGGGCAGGCGCCAGCCACTGAACCCGCCCACGGTCAGGCCTGACGCCCAAGCGTTGGCTTGTGACCAGTCCATGAAGCCGTTAGCGTTGGCATTCGCCAGCCAGGTAATGTTGAGGTCGGTGTCGTAGACGGCCAGGCCGCCCAGGCGCGAAACCAGCGCTGCATTGGCCGCGCCCGAAACCCCCAGAATGATAATAATTAACAGTACTTGAACGCGTTTAATCATGACTTTTCCTCCTATTGGCTTTTAATCCGGCGTGAATCATAGCCCATCTATGATTGTCTGCCGGATGACATATTCTCCTTACATATCCGGATGTTGGGCAACCCTTTCGCCGGATGCCCCTCTATAGGATTGCCTGATTAAAACAAGTAACCTTTCCGCTATGATCAAAAAGATTATTCTGATCAAATAGATTGCCTATTTTAATGGTATAGTGGTTTTTTGCGGGCAAAAGTCACAAATTTTATGTTTAAAGCGCTTGACAATGAGTTTAGGATATGCTAATTTCCCCATACTTTATAAGATATGCCCTTTGTCAAGGGTCACATATCGTGATTTAGAGGAGGGAAGAAAGCGTGCTCGGGCTTTCTCTACATCAGATACTTCCAGCCGTATTCCTCATCTTATTTCTCATGTGGATTCT